>OGRI01002606.1_pt1 | contig 12681 bp, 7 predicted proteins | sample 1553391 | NCBI WGS metagenome assembly OGRI01 (sample SAMEA2580052, study PRJEB22360) | human gut metagenome | reverse complement strand
GCATGCGTATGACGGAACGTGGTCTCGAACGGGGAAAGCAGCTCGTCCATGGTGCGCACATGGCTGCCTTCACGGGTGTAGGAATCGGCTGGAGATCCGGTGGACACGGACAGCATGAACTCCTTGCCTTCAAGGGCGCGGCCGCCGCCATAAGCCCAACCGGCCTTGATTACGTCATCCTCCCACTGCTTGAGCAGAGCGGGAGAGCTGTACCAGTAGAACGGGAACTGCAGCACAATGCGGTCATGCGTTTCGATGAGCCTCTGCTCATGTTCGACGTTGATTCTGAAATCCGGATATGCGGCGTATTCATCGACCACGGTCACGTCTCCGGTTTCGTTGGCCGCGTCCATAAGCTTGCGGTTGACCTGCGATTTTTCCAGATGCGGATGGAACACCAGAACCAGCGTTTTCATGCATACTCCTTTTAACTGTCCGACGATTTTCAGTATGCAGCATAATAGTCCTTTCCGTTACGTTTCGAGTGCGATCGGCCATAACCGGAGCCGATGGACCCAAGGGCGTTTGTCGGGGAGCGCGATAGTATGATGGCCGGCGTGATGGTAGGTGTCGGCATGCCATGAGATGAGACGAGGATTGAAAGGAAAGGCATTTGGTCTCGCGAATACAAGGTAGGAAGGCGGTCGCATCCACAGCCTTCAAAACCGCTTTGCCCAGAACGTTGCCGGTTTGTATCACCTTCTTCCTTCTGGCTTTGTCATATGGCGTGCTGATGGGCACGCGTGGTTTCTCCTTCCTGTGGCCCATGTGCATGAGCGCGTTCATCTTCACCGGTTCCATGGAATTCGTGACGGTGAATCTGCTGGTGTCCGCGTTCAATCCGTTCGCCACGTTCATGCTTGCCGTCATGCTAGGCACAAGGCATCTGTTCTACGGCATTTCCATGCTTGGCCGGTTCAAGAACATGGGGGTGAAAAAACCGTATCTCATCTTCTCCCTGTGTGATGAGACTTTCGCCATCGACAACGGCACTGTCATTCCCAAAGGCGTCAACCGAGGCTGGTTCTACTTCTTCGTGGGATTCCTCAACCAATTCTCCTGGGTGGCTGGTGCCACGGTTGGAGGCATTCTCGGCGGACGTATCACGTTCGATACCTCCGGACTCGATTTCATTATGACCGCCATGTTCGCCGTGATCTTCGCAGACCAGTGGCTGGCTACGAAACATAAGAGCCATATGGCGGCGTTGACCGGCATCGTCGTGCCTGCGATTTGTTTGGGAGTTTTCGGCGCCGACAATTTCATGATTCCCTCGCTTGCCGGCATGCTGGTCATGTTCGTTCTGCTGCGGCCGTATCTGAACGATCTGAAAAACGACAAGACGGATGAAGCCGGCGGAGCTGGCAGCGTAACGTCCGACGATATGCAGAAAGAGGCACGCGCATGATGATCATGACCACCTGGCAGGGCGTCGTCACTATTATCATGGCGATACTTGGTACCATTTTGACCCGTTTCCTGCCGTTTCTGGTATTCCCCGAATCGAAGGAACCGCCGCGTTTCATCACCTATCTGGGCACGGTGCTGCCATACGCCATGACCGGTCTGCTCGTCGTGTATTCGCTCAAGGGCGTGCATCTGCTGTCCGGCAGCCACGGCATTCCCGAATTGCTTGCGATTATGGTGATCGTTCTGCTGCATGTATGGAAAAGAAACATGCTGCTGTCGATCGCCGGTGGCACCGCTGCTTACATGCTGTTGGTGCAGCTGGTATTCTCATGAAAGCTTTTGCATAACAGCGCGGCTTTCGGCCGTGTCGCAGTGGGCCGTGATTATTTGGCGAGTTCCATATCGTATTTCAGCGTCATCACGCGAATCGCGGACTGCTTCACCTTGTCCGCAAAAGCAGAATCAGCCGCGGCCTTCGCATTCAAACCATCCAAAACCTGCTGAACATAATCGAAAGCGCCAATACAGGCAAGATCACCGCCGGCTTCAACCAATCGCACACCCAAATCACTCGGCTGAACACCGCTCAGGGCAGTGGCGGAGAGGGAATCCGAAGTGATGACACCCTGAAAACCAACCGTATTACGTAGATAATCCGTTACCAAAGTGCTGGAAAACACGGCGGGATTGTTCGGATCAATGGCCTGATAGGTAGCCAAAGACATCATCACCATGGAAGGGTTCGCCTCCAACGCGCTATTGAACGCGTTGATTTCCGCACCGTCCAACATGGTGGTGGTGTCAAGAATGCCGTCGGCGGTGAAATCGGTATTGCCGGTTACCGAACCAAGTCCCGGATAATGCTTGATGGCGCTGCCAATACCCGAATCCGCCATGCCCTGAATGAACGCTTTGGCATGGTCGGCATTACCGGCCGCGTCCAATCCAAAATCACGATCCAACGCTCCGACAGGGTCGTTCGTGGCGCGATCCACCGTCACCGTACCCACCACCGGCGCCAAATCGACATTGATGCCAGCTGACTTAAGCTGGGAACCCCATACGGCCGCCGACCGACGAAGCTGATCGGTCGACATCGTTCCCTGATCGGTGGCGGAAGGCATCTGGTCGAAACCAGAGCCTTGAAGATGCTGCACCAAACCACCTTCCTGATCGGTGGTCATCAACAGCCGATTATTGGCCGGCGCATACGATTGCAATGCGGATGTGGCTGCGGCGACACCGGCCGTTCCAGAATTCCAGTTGCCGATGATCAGCACCGAACCAACATGCTGGTTCATAATGAGATCTTGCAATGAGGAAGGATCGGATCCCGCGTAGAGAGGTGCCATGATGAGCTGACCGACACGCTCTGCAAGACTCATGGCATTGACTGCAGCCACGGCTTTGCCGTGCGGAGAGTCGTCCATCACGCTTGGCACGTTGGATTTGTCAAGCGCATCATGTGATGCGCCGGACTGCTGCGAATTGGATTGCTCGGATTGGTTGGAGCCAGCATTCAAACTCGCGCTGGATGAACACCCAGCGAACGATAGCGGCAGTGCGATGGCGCACAGTGCGGCAGCACAACGAGCGAAATGAACGTGGACCCTCTTCATAGTGTCATTATCTATCACATGCCAGTGATGGCGAATACGATCGCATAAGAAAAGAACGGGTGGATTCGTGTTCGTGAATTGCGTAAACATTAGGCCAGTGGCATAAAGCACGTTCCGTGCCTGTCGATAGGCTATTAGTATGTCTTTTTTTGATATGTTTGGTCCCATGTTCGACCCGGAAAGCGGCCCGAGCCGCTCCCAAGGGCAGCGTGCCAATAAATCCGGCAACGATGATCCCATCATTCTCAATGTCGAAACCGATGGCGATAACACCATCCGGTCTTCGGCGAACATGCCTCCAAGAGGTCCGTCCGGTCCGCGCATCACACGCCAGCCGAACCGTCCGCGCAAATCGTCGAACGGCAACAAGATTCTAATCGGTGTGGTGCTGGCGCTTGCCATCATCGTCGGACTGTTCTTTGGCTTGGCGCAGTTCATCACCGATGTCATGTGGTATGCGCAGCTTGGCTTCCAAAGCGTGATTTGGACGCAGTTGGGTACCAGGGTAGGCCTGTGGGTGGCGTATGCGCTGCTGATCGCCGCGGTCGGATTCCTTTCCGCGTCGCTGGCGATCTGGGCTCGCCCCGATGCTGCCGATGGTTCTACCATTCGTATTAATGGCGACACCATCGAAGTGGGCAAGGGCGTGAGCTCAAAGAGTGCACGTCGTGTGGCAGTGGTGATTTCATTGATCGTCGGTTTGATGTTCGGATCGCAGTTTAATGCGAATTGGTCTGAGATTCTGCTGATGTTCAATGCGCAGAGTTTCGGCACCACTGATCCGCAATTCGGCATTGACAATGGTTTCTACGTATTCGTGTTGCCTGGTTTGAAGTTGATTATGTCGGCGGTGGCGCTGCTGTTGCTTGCAGGCATTATCTTCTCCATCGTCACGCATGTGATGATGGGTGGCATTCGCATCACCATGCCAGTGCATGGTCGTGGACTGTTCCACATCACCAAGCGTGCGCGTAGGCAGATCGGCATCTGGCTGATACTCAACATGTTCGCATGGGCGGCGAATCAGGTGCTTGGTGTGTTCTCTCACCTCACGCAGGAGGGTAGCCGCATCACCGGCGCCACCTACACCACGGTCAACGCCACGATTCCCGTTACCTTCATCATGGCCGCCATCACCGCCACTCTTGGTGTGGTTCTCGGCGTGTGGATCATGAAATCGCATGCGCTGGAAGGCCAGGCCCCAATCGCGGTGCGCGCCTCCGAAGCGCTCAAGGCGTGGAAGGTGCCGACCGTGGCCATCGCATCCGCCATTGTGGTGAGCCTGGTGCTTACCGTGGCATGGCCGATGCTGCTGCAGCGTTTCCGTGTGAACCCGAACGCGCAGGAGATGGAATCAACATATATTCAGCGCAATATCGACGCCACTCGTGAAGCCTATGGTCTGAACAATGTGAAGACGGAACAATACCAGGCCACTACCGAAGGCGAGGAAGGCGCACTGGCCGACTCCGCGGAATCGACCGCGCAGATCCGACTGCTCGATCCGCAGATCGTTTCCCCAACGTTCAAACAGTTGCAGCAATCCAAGCAGTATTATACATTTGCCGACACTCTCGCCGTCGACAAGTATGAGGTCGACGGTGTGAGCCAAGATACGGTGATCGCAGCACGAGAACTTGACCTTGCCGGTCTTGACAATCGCAACTGGGTCAACGACCATACCGTGTACACGCACGGCTATGGTGTGGTGGCCGCCTACGGCAACAAAGTGACGGCCGACGGCCAGCCGAAGTTCTTCGAGGCGGGCATCCCAACCCAAGGCAAGCTCACCGAATCCGAACAGTATGAGCCGCGTATCTACTTCTCACCGAACGCTTCCGAATATTCGATCGTGGGCGCTCCGGAAGGCACGCAGTCGTGGGAGTTCGATTACCCGACCGGTTCCGAAGGCGCCACTAACACGTTCGACGGCAATGGCGGCCCGAAGATCGGCAATATCTTCTCCCGACTGCTGTATGCCATCCGTTTTGGCTCCGACCAGATTCTGTTTTCCAACCGTGTGAACTCCGCATCACAGATTCTCTACGATCGTTCCCCGAAGGAGCGTGTGGCCAAGGTCGCGCCATACCTGACGCTTGACGGCCGTGTGTACCCGGCGGTCGTGGATGGTCGTGTCAAGTGGATCGTCGACGGCTACACCACGTCTGACGCCTACCCGTATTCGCAGATGACCGATTTGGGCGAAGCCTCCAAGGATTCCACCACGGAATCTTCGGCCACGGTGAGTGAGCTGGCTTCGAAGAACGCCAACTACATTCGCAACTCCGTGAAGGCTACCGTCGATGCGTATGACGGTTCCGTGGACCTGTACGTGTGGGATGAATCCGATCCGGTGATCAAGGCATGGCAGAAGATCTTCCCCGGCCAGTACCACCAATTGTCGGAGATTTCCGGCGATCTGATGAGCCACTTGCGTTACCCGGAAAGCCTGTTCAAGGTGCAGCGCGAACTGTTGACCAAGTACCATGTGTCGAGCGCCAGCCAGTTCTTCTCCGGTGAGGATTTCTGGCAGACTCCGGTCGATCCGACCGAATCTCAGCAGGCTCAGGAACGCGACATTCTGCAGCCGCCGTATTATTTGACGCTGCAGACCGGTGGGTCCAACGAGCCGGTGTTCTCGTTGACGTCGTCGTATATTCCCGCAGGCACGTCAACCCGAGAGATTTTGACGGGATTCCTGTCTGTCGATTCCGATGCGGGCAACGAAAAAGGCAAGATCGGCGCGAACTATGGCACGCTTCGATTGCAGGAGTTGCCGAAGGATTCCAATGTGCCAGGCCCCGGTCAGGCGCAGAACAACTTCAATGCGTCGGCTGACGTGTCGAAGGAACTCAACCTGCTTGAGTCCGGTTCCACCAATGTGCAGCGAGGCAATCTGCTTACACTGCCGCTCGGCGGTGGATTGGTGTACGTGCAGCCGGTGTACGTCAAGTCCTCCGGTTCCACCAGTTTCCCGCTGTTGAAGAAGGTGTTGGTGGCCTTCGGCGACCAGGTCGGATTCGCCAACACATTGGACGAAGCGCTCGATCAGGTGTTTGGTGGCAACTCCGGCGCGTCTGCGGGCGATGCCGAAAACGTTGACGGTTCCACCAGCAGTAAGACCGACACGAGCGATACCGCCGGTACCAGTGGGGATGCCTCCGCTAACGGTTCTTCCGGAACCGACGGCACTGACTCGTCATCTGGGTCGAATTCCGACAATGACATCAGTTCCGGCAATACTGGCGGTTCCAGCACGATGAGCAGCGATCTGAAGAGCGCCCTCAACGACGCTTCCCAAGCAATGAAGGATTCCGACGCAGCCATGAAGAAGGGCGATTGGTCCGCTTATGGCGAAGCGCAGAAGAAACTTCAGGAAGCGTTGAACAAGGCGCTCGAACTCGAGCAGTAGTTTCCGCACAAGTTCCGTACGATTGCTGTTTGCATAAGGCGGGAGTCTGGTTCCTCATATATGGAACCGGTCTTCCGCCTTCTGCATATGCCCGGTATGCTCAAAAACATGAGTGAGTATTCCTACCGCATCGCAACGCAAAACGACATTCAAGCGATCACCGACATTTACAACGCCGCAGTCATACGAGGCGGATCATCGGCCGATATAACTCCACGCACATACGAACAGCGCAAAGCATGGGTTGAATCGCATCATGATCCGTACGCGGTGTTCGTTACGGAAGCGGCAGATGATGACGGAGAGCGACAGATCATTGGATTCGGCGCGCTTTCCGTTTTCTATGATCGCGCGGGATATGATGGCGTCACCGATCTTGCCTACTACATCGACCCGCAATGGCAGGGCAGGGGAGTCGGCACATATACGCTCACCAAACTGCTTGAAGAATGCCGAAAGCGTAATATGCGTAAGGCATGCGGCATTATTTTCGCAGACAATGCCGGTTCGATCGCACTGATGAAACGGTTCGGTTTTACACAGTTTGGCCTCATGCCAACCGCCGCCACCGATTCCACCGGCACCATGCGTGACATGAGTTACTGGTATCTCGACCTGTAAGTACAATCTTTGCGGTTATCAAGACGAGACAACGCGGCGCAATATGAATGCACGCAATCGTATGTATGTATGAATGAATGGAACGATTTCAATGGCATCTGATTTCTGGCTGATTGCAGGACTTGGCAATCCGGGTCCCAAATATGAAGGCACCCGTCACAATATGGGATTTATGGCAGCTGATCTGCTTGCTGAACGTTGGTCGGTCAACTTTTCCGACCATAAAGGGCTTGCCATGCTCGGCAAGGGTGTGATGAACCTGTCTGGTCGTAACGTCAAATTCTTCCTGGCAAAGCCGCTCACCTACATGAACGAGTCAGGCGATGCGTTGGCTTCCATCAGCGCCTACTACCAGATTGAACCGGACCATATCGTGGTGATTCACGACGACATGGATCTTGATTTTGGACGTATCAAAGTCAAGGCAGGCGGCTCCGCAGGCGGACATAATGGCATCAAGTCGATTGATCGCGCCTTGGGAACTCCGAAGTATGCCCGTGTACGCATGGGCGTTGGACACGCGCAGCGAGGTGCCCACGCCCACGACAACACCGTGAACTGGGTGCTGGGCGGATTCGGACCGGATCAGCGCAAGCAGCTTCCGGAATTCCTCGCCGATGGCGCTGATGCCGCCGAAACTATCATTTTCAATGGCCTCGCCAAAGCTCAGGAGCAGTTCAATGGCCGCTGAACCGGTGCAGTTGCCGACTTCAGGTTCCCTGGCTGGCATTCTTGACGTACTCGAAACCGACGAGGATTTTCGTGCGCTGATTTCCGGTGAGATCGAGGTGCCGGAATCCGATATAGACCCCAGCATTACCGTTGACATTCCCGAAGGATTGCGCCCGGCACTGGCCGCTGGAGCATCGGGAACACGGCCGGTTGTATTTGTGGTGGCCTCCGGTCGCGAAGCCGAAGAGACGGTCGAGACGATTCGTTCGTGGTATTCCGGCGATCCGAACGACGTGGCACAGCTCGAAGCATGGGAGACCTTGCCTCATGAACGCCTCTCGCCACGCGCCGATACCGTGGCGAGCCGTATGGCGGTGTTCCGCAGGCTGAAGCACCCTCAAGAGGGAAGCAAGCTGTTCGGCCCCATCCGCATTCTCGTCATGCCGGTGCGATCCCTGATCCAGCCAGTGGTTGCAGGTTTGGCCGACGTGGAGCCTTTGGTGTTTTCTCAAGGCGAGGAATTGGCGCTCGACGAGGCGTCGCGTCGACTGGTGGAAAATGCTTATACTCGAGTCGATCTGGTGATGGATCGTGGTGAATTCGCGGTGCGAGGAGGCATTATCGACGTGTTCCCACCGACATTGCCACATCCTGTGCGTATTGAGTTCTTCGGTGATGAGATTGACACCATCAGGGAGTTCCACGCTTCGGATCAGCGTACGTATGGCGGGAATGTTCCTGTTGTTTGGGCCACGCCATGCCGTGAACTGCAATTGACTGACAAGGTGCGCAAGCGTGCGAAATCCCTGATTGGATCCATTCCCAATGCTGAAGACATGCTAGAATCCATTGCCAACGCCATTCCGGTCGAAGGTATGGAATCGTTACTTCCCGCATTGGTCGATGACATGGAGCCGGTGCAGGGCATGTTGCCCAAGCATGCGCTGGTCATGCTCTCTGATCCGGAAAAATTGCGTCGTTCGGCTGACGATCTCGCAAAAACCGCCAATGAGTTTCTTGCGGCCAGCTGGCATGTCGCAGCATCCGGTCATGGCGCCGGCGCTCCGATCACGTTCGATCAGGCGAATTTCTACGATTTTGAAGAAACGATTTCATCGCTGGTTTTCTCAAGGCACGACGTATGGAAGCTTACGAGTTTCGGCGTGGACCCAAGCAGGGAAGGACACGTTCAGCTCGACGCTGCCAATCCCGGCGAATATCGCGGAGATGAAGCCAAAGCCGCATCCGGTATCGAAGGTCTTCTTGATGCCGGCTATGCCGTCACCGTCACTGCAGGAGCGCAAGGTACTCTTGTTCGACTCAAGCGTGCCATCAACGAAACGGGAATCGCCAACTTCGACTGCATCAGATCGCGTGCCATCGACGGATTCGTCGATAATGCTGCGAAAGTCGCACTGCTTACCGAACGCGACCTGACCGGACGCACATCGGCCGCGGGACAGGCAAAAACACCGAAACGTCGCCGTAAGGCCATTGACCTTATGGAGCTCAAAGCCGGCGATTACGTGGTGCATGAGCAGCATGGCATCGGCCGGTTCCTCGAAATGCGACAGCGTACCATCGGAGCGGGCGCCAACCAGACAACACGCGAATATCTGGTCATCGAATACGCATCCAGCAAGCGCGGCGCACCTGCCGACAAACTGTTCATCCCCACCGATCAGCTTGACCAAGTCAGCAAATACATCGGTGCCGACGCTCCAAAACTCAACAAACTGGGCGGATCCGACTGGGCTGCTACCAAGGCGAAAGCACGTAAGCATGTGCACGAAATCGCCGAAGATCTGGTCAAACTGTATTCGGCACGTCAACGCATGCAGGGGTATGCCTTCAGCAAAGACACCCCTTGGCAGAAAGAACTGGAAGACGCTTTCCCATACCAAGAAACCGCCGATCAGCTGACTACCATCGACGAAGTCAAATCCGATATGGAAAAGCCCGTGCCGATGGATCGCCTGATTTGTGGTGACGTGGGATTCGGCAAAACCGAAATCGCCGTACGTGCCGCATTCAAGGCGGTGCAGGATTCCAAACAGGTGGCTGTGCTGGTGCCGACCACATTGCTGGTGCAACAGCATTTCGAGACGTTCACCGAACGTTTTGAAGGATTCCCGGTGGAAGTAAGGGCGATGAGCCGTTTCCAAACCACCAAGGAAATCAACGACACCATCAAGGGACTTGAAGACGGTTCCGTTGATGTGGTGATCGGTACGCACAAACTGCTCGGGCCGAAGGTCAAATTCAAGGATCTAGGCCTGGTCATCATCGATGAGGAGCAGCGTTTCGGTGTCGAACACAAAGAGACGTTGAAGGCGCTGCGTACCAATGTGGATGTGCTGAGTCTGTCGGCAACACCGATTCCGCGAACGTTGGAGATGGCCGTTACAGGCATTCGTGAAATGTCCACGTTGGCCACGCCTCCGGAAGACCGCTTGCCGGTGCTTACTTACGTTGGCGCGTATGAGGATGCTCAGGTCACTGCTGCGGTCAGGCGTGAGCTGTTGCGCGGTGGCCAGGTGTTCTATGTGCACAACCGAGTGCAAGACATCGCTTCGGTTGCCGCGAAGATTCACGAGCTGGTGCCGGAATCGCATGTCGGCATCGCCCATGGCAAGATGGGGGAGAAGCAGCTCGACGGTGTGATCCGAGACTTCTGGCATCGCGACATTGATGTGCTCGTATGCACCACCATCATCGAAACCGGTCTTGATATTTCCAATGCGAATACGTTGATCGTCGATCATGCCGACCGTTTCGGCCTAAGCCAGCTGCACCAGCTGCGTGGCCGTGTCGGGCGAGGCCGTGAGCGTGCCTACGCGTACTTCCTGTACGATCCGACCAAGCCGATGACCCAGCAGTCGCATGACCGACTGGCCACCATCGCGCAGAACACTGCGCTTGGTTCAGGTTTTGACGTGGCGATGAAGGATCTCGAGCTGCGTGGCACTGGCAATCTGCTGGGCGACGAGCAGAGCGGGCATATCGAGGGCGTTGGCTTCGATCTGTATGTGCGCATGGTTTCCGAAGCTGTCGAACAGTACAAGGAGCCGGAACGCGTGGAATCGGTTGCTGTCACAATTGATCTGCCGATCGAAGCGTCCATCCCCGTCAGCTACATCGATTCCGACAAATTGCGATTGGAAGCCTACCGCAAGCTGGCAGGGGCACGTACGGAAGCCGATCTTGACGAGTTGCGCGATGAACTTACGGATCGTTACGGCAAGCCTCCGGTCGATTTCGAAGCATTGTTCGATGTGGCGCGATTGCGATTCAAAGCAAGAAAGCTTGGCATTACGGAGATCATCGGTCAAGGACGTAACATTCGTGTGTCCAAATTCGAGCCACGTGAATCCGTACAGATGCGCATGGCGCGAATCTACAAAGGCATCCAGTACAGGCCTGTCACTCAAACGTATGTGATCCCCACCCCGTTTGCGGGGTCGCTTGGATCCGGGCCAATGAGTTCCGATGAGATCGTTGGATGGACCAACCAACTTCTCGACGATCTTGACTGGAAGCCAACGCCAAGGAAATAACAGGCGAAGTTCCGGACACGTCCGACACGTTTTATGTGAGCGTTCACATGAAACGTGTCGGATAAGTTTGCCATACGTCCACAAAACGCACTATTCTAGGCAATGTCATCACAACCTAACGTTTATAAGGAGTAGTTGTGGCAGTAATTGAAAGCGTTTACGCGCGTCAGATTCTCGATTCCCGCGGCAACCCGACCGTTGAGGTCGTTCTCGACACCGAAGACGGTGCTCAGGGCCTGGGCCTCGTTCCGTCCGGTGCTTCCACTGGTGAAGCTGAGGCTTGGGAGCGTCGCGATGGCGACAAGTCCGTGTACCAGGGCAAGGGTGTTCTCAATGCCGTCAAGGCCGTGAACGAAGAGATCGCTCCGAAGGTCATCGGCATGGATGCTGCCGACCAGCGCGCTCTCGATGAGGTCATGATCGAGCTCGACGGCACCCCGAACAAGGGTCGTCTGGGCGCCAACGCCATCCTCGGCGTGTCCCTGGCCGCTCTGTACGCCTCCGCTGAGTCCGCAGGCCAGCCGCTGTACCGCTACATCGGCGGCACCAACGGCCACATCCTGCCGGTTCCGAACATGAACATCATGAACGGTGGCGCTCACGCTGACTTCGCCACCGACATTCAGGAGTACATGATCTCCCCGTACGGCTTCGACACCTACAGCGAGGCTCTGCGTGCAGGCGTTGAGGTCTACCACACCCTGAAGAACGTCCTGAAGAAGGAAGGCCTGGCCACTGGCCTCGGCGACGAGGGCGGCTTCGCTCCGAAGATGAAGTCCAACAAGGACTCTCTGAACTACATCATGGACGCCATCTCCGCCGCCGGCTACGAGCCGGGCAAGCAGATCGGCATCTCCCTTGACGTGGCTTCCTCCGAGTTCTACAACAAGGAGACCGGCAAGTACCACTTCGATGGTGAGGACCGTGATTCCGAGTACATGCTCGACTTCTACGAGAACCTCATCAACGAGTACCCGATCGTTTCCATCGAGGATCCGTTCCAGGAAGAAGGCTGGGAAGACTGGGCTGCCATCACCGCTCGCCTCGGCGATCGTCTGCAGTTCGTCGGCGACGACCTGCTGGTCACCAACCCGGCACGTCTGGCTAAGGGCATCGAGCTCGGCGCCGCCAACTCCCTGCTGGTCAAGCTGAACCAGATCGGTACCGTCACCGAGACCCTCGACGCCATCGAGCTGGCCACCAAGAACGGCTTCACCTCCATGGTTTCCCACCGTTCCGGCGAGACCCCGGACACCACCATCTCTGACCTGGCTGTGGCAAAGAACACCGGCCAGATCAAGACCGGCGCTCCGGCTCGTGGCGAGCGTATTGCTAAGTACAACCGCCTGCTCGAGATCGAGGAGGAGCTCGGCTCCACCGCTCAGTACGC
>OGRI01002587.1_pt1 | contig 12788 bp, 10 predicted proteins | sample 1553391 | NCBI WGS metagenome assembly OGRI01 (sample SAMEA2580052, study PRJEB22360) | human gut metagenome | reverse complement strand
CAGGTCATCTTTGCGCTTTCTTCCGGTCTGTTTTCCCTTCTTCACTCATCAGATAGCCCGCTATCCTCCTCATAAAAACGACAAAACATACTCGAAAAAACTCCAAAACCTTACCCGAGCAAAATTCAGATTGGCTCTGAAGGAATATTCTTTTAATCAAAACAATCTCTGAATTTCACACATCTATCAGTTCTCTATTAACAAAAGAATTATTAACTAATGATATTGTAGATTTTATCTGTCCGAAAATATAAACACATTTCCCCCCTCCCTGCTATCGCCTCTAAATACTTATGAAAGCAATAACAAGCTATCTAACAAATAAAAAACAGGAAAAGAGTTTGAAAAAATCTGACAAAATATTACCCCTATCAGGAAGGTTGAGACTCCAGACAAATCACTCCTTCTCAGGAGCATTAAGATCAAGAACTTCATTGTCTCCACTTTTATCAAAATATTGACGACGAAGAGGATTAGCTTTCATTTGACGATAATTATTGCGACAAGCAAAAACATCTAATGCCAAGTAAAGAGCATGCCGGAACGACTCTTCCGAAGCTTTATTCTCTCCGGCAATATCATACGCTGTACCATGGGCCGGCGAAGTGCGTATAAAAGGTAGCCCGGCAGTATAATTTACGCCATCTTCCATCGCTAAAGTCTTAAACGGAGCAAGCCCTTGGTCATGGTACATAGCCAAAACACCATCGAACTTAGAAAAATGACCTGAACCAAAGAAACCGTCAGCTGCATAAGGCCCGAAACAAAGAATATCCATTTCTTCGGCCTCTTTCAATGCCGGAATAATAATCTCTTTTTCTTCATTTCCAAGAAGTCCGTCTTCTCCGGCATGCGGGTTCAATGACAAAACCGCAATACGAGGCTTTACAATACCGAAGTCTTGCTTTAACGACTGATTGAAAATACGCAGCTTATTCACGATATCGCCCACGTTGAGGGAAGACGCAACTTGCGACAATGGAATATGCCCCGTCACCAAAGCGACACGAAGATCATCTTTCATCAAGATCATCAAGGCTTTTTTATCCAAGCCACCGAAGCATTTCTCCAAATACTCAGTATGCCCGGGAAAATGAAAATCCTCGTTCTGGATATTATGTTTATTGATCGGGGCGGTAAGCAGTACATCCACTACTCCCCGCTTCATATCCGTAACCGCCGCTTCCAACGCCTTGAAAGCCGACTCACCGGCAACCGGCGTAGATTTCGACAACTCCACCTTGGTCTCGTCCTCCACGCAGTTAATAATGTTCACCCGGTTTACTCCCGCATCCTCCGCATGTGAAATAATATTCATATTGATAGGAGGAAGCTCCAATGCCTTCCGGTGATAAGCGGCTATCTTGGACGAGCCATAGATAATCGGCGTGCAAAGCTCCGCCATGCGGGTATCGGAAAAGGTCTTTAATATCACCTCATAGCCGATACCATTTATATCTCCGTGGGTGATCCCCACTTTAATCAGTCGTTCTTCCATATATTTTGTTTGTTTATTACTTTTTCTCTTTTGGGATATCCAATGTCTCAGTTACCGGTTCATCAAATTCACCCGGCAAACGTAACGTAAATAAGGCAGCTTCTATTCTACGCATGAAATTACGCTTGTCTGTCTCCGGAGCATACACAAATCCCTCGGCTACAACCACACGATGATTCTTTTCATCCAAGCGGGTGTGGCTTACGAACGGGCCTCCCATCATATCGCCTTGCATTCTCCACAAACCGCGCATCACGCCACAATATTTACCATTTAAGGTTATTGGCGTATACTCCACTCCCGCACGCGTTTCTGTTTGCATATAGGAACCCGGGAACGAACCCGGCAGATTCGCCTTCAATACAGAATCTCGTTTAGCGACCAGATATTCCTCCGTAAACGTATTCGGATCAGTATAAGGGAAAGTATATACGATTAAGTCCATACGGCCTGTGTTAGCGTTATTGGAAGACCAGAAGAAATCTGTCGTATCCTTATAGTACGTGAAGTTTGCCGGAGCGTTTAACATCACGTTCAGGTCGCTTTTCAGGTTATCCATAACCACCATACTATATTCCTTTTGTAATTGCTCTATCGCACGATTCATCTCCACCTTTACGAAGAAGTTGACCAACGCCTTCTCATGGGTCTTTGAATACTCGACGATCGACTCCGTATTAGGAGCTTTCAGCGAAACAACCACCTGTCCTCTAGCCCAGACATTATTCTCGTAGCCTACAGAAACTTTCGTATAAGCGGTGGGATCTATCGTAACCACTAATATATTCCTTACATACCGTAACAGACCTGTAAAATCCTTTGGTTGTACGTAGGTAATCTTCAAAGAAGGCTCGGCTTGCGGCAGTCCGGGCACCGAAGAGGCCAACTCAGACTTTATGGCTTCTCCCGCAGGGCCTTTCCAATCCTTTTGATCCATAACCACGACAACCTCATATGCGAAGCCCGTAGCTTGAGTCATCACAGAACCCGAATTACATGCTCCCATCAAAACAAGAAGCAGCAACATACCGATGAATAAAGAACGTGTTTTCATACCCGTGTGTTTTATATTATACAAATGTAACATTTTTTGCGGTAGAAAGCATTCCACAAGCGGCGAAAATATCCTCCCCTCGTGATGCCCTTATCGTACATACAACTCCTTTGGCGTTTAAGAAATCCCGGAACGCCTCCATTTTAGCGATATCGGAAGTCTCTAAAGACACATTCGGTATCGCATGAAAACGGATCAAGTTTACCCGACAAGGTATTCCACCTAATAAACAACTCAAAGCTTCGGCATGTTTCAAGCTATCGTTCAAATTTTTAAAAACAATGTACTCAAAAGAGACACGTCGTTGATGCGAAAAATCATATTGTTTGATTAAATCGATCACCTCCCTCGCTGGGAATGCCTTTTCAACCGGCATCAAGGAAAGACGTTCCATAGGATAGGGCGAGTGCAGACTTACGGCCAGATGACATTCGCTCTCCTCTAAAAAGCGTTTCAAGCCTTTCGTCACACCGATGGTTGAAACCGTGATACGCTTCGGGCTCCACGCATATCCATACGGGGCCGTGAGTATTTCCAAAACCTTGAAAAGCTCGTCTACGTTATCCAGTGGCTCCCCCATTCCCATGAAAACGATATTCGTCAATGAATCGTTTTCCGGCAAAGACTGGATCTGGTTCAATATCTGGTTCGCTGTCAGGTTTGCCGTGAAGCCTTGTTTTCCCGTCATACAAAACAAGCAATTCATTTTGCATCCGACTTGAGAAGAGACGCAAAGAGTCGCCCGATCATCCGTAGGAATATAAACAGACTCAACAAAACGCCCCGGTCCGGCAGCATATAGATATTTGATCGTACCGTCTTTCGACTTTTGATACTCAGATGGCGGATAAGCCCCGATCTCGAATGAATCCTCTAATAAAGCACGTTTGGCTACCGCTATATTCGTCATCTCCGAAATCCGGGTTATTTTCTTCTTATAAATCCAATCGGCCATTTGCTTAGCCGCATATGCGGGAAGACCCACCTCAGACGCTACACCTTTCAGTTCCTCCAAGGTCATCCCTAATAATTGTCTTTTGTCAACCATTCTATCGATATTTTCTTATTCGCGAAAGTACGAGAAATATTCCACAAAATAAAGATCCCCTGTTTTGCCGTCAAGATATATTTATTTTGACGGCAAAACAGGGGATCTTTTTTATCTTAAGTATAAATACTCTTTATTAATAGAAACGGATACGGTTGTCTTCCACCTTAGCGTTGTTGACCATAGATTGGATAGCTTGGAATCCTACACGATACGCATTCGAAGCATCCAACGCACGGATTTCCTCAGCCTCGTTGAACTCCTTACCATCTTTATTTCTTGCGTATACTTTGAACACATATACACCGTTGTTACCTTTAACCGGAGCACTTACTTGGTCAACTTGAGCCATAGAAACCATAGCGTTCAAGTTCGGTTCGATACCGATACCAGCGATACGGCGAGTACCAAAGTTCACGAACTTCACAGAGTCTACAGAAGAACCCATCGTTTCAGCATATGCCTCAACTGAAGTTAAATTCTTAGCAGCCAATTCCTGAGCGATCTTATCGCCTTTCTTCTGGGCAGCCAATTCAGCTCTCAAAGCCGGAGCGACCATATCAACCGGACGATACCCCTCGGAAATACTTCCTTCTACAGCAGCCACGACAAATTTATCACTACACTCGAAGATCTCAGAGATAGAACCTTTATCGTTCTGGAACGCCCAACGAATTACCGGACGTGAATTCTTGATAGAACCTAACAACTGATCATCTGTAGTAACCGTTGCACCTGAAATCAAGTTATAACCGGCTTCCTTCGCATTCTCCTCCAATTTAGCCATAGAGTTGTTCTTAGATACGAACTGATTCAACTCATTGTAGATGTTGCTATAGGTCTTAGAGCTAGGAGATACAGTCATGTCGATATCTGCGATCTTATATTTTTCAACATTTCCTGTTTTCTCTGTTACTTTTACAAGGTGAGTACCATATAAAGATTTCACAACCGCTACCTCATTCAATGGAGTTGAGAAGACAGCCTTCTTAAAATCATCATTCACACCTCTCAAAGCGGTAACCTCTGTAAACCAACCTAGTTCACCACCATTCTCGGCAGCTTGGTCTGCTGAGTATTTCTTAGCTAATTCAGCGAAATTAGCGCCACCTTTCAACGCCCCCATCAAGCTATCAGCCAAAGCTGTTGTCTCAGCCTCAGATTTACCGGCCAACATGATGTGGCTAACTTTTACTGAGTCCGGAGCGACCGTCTTATCGACTAGCTTAAACATTCTGTATTTGTCATTCTCGAATACAGGACCATAAACAGCGCCAACCTCAGAAGTCGTAGCGAATTGTTTCATCTCAGGATCCAAAGCCTTCTCCGTGAAGAAAGCGTCAACATAAGGAACCTCAGAGTTCTCGTTTACTACATCAGCCACTCTTTCAGACGTAGCTAGCTCCTCTTTCAAGCTCTCGATCTCGGCCTGTGCCTTATCATAATCCTCTTTACTCGGACGGATATCTACGGCGATATATTTAATTACCTTAGATTCTTTTTGTTTATAAAGCTCCTTGCGTTGGTTATACAATTTCTCGATCTCGCTCTTGCTTACCTCAATCGTTGAATCCGGAATCGTAGCATATGATTGCATAGCGTAAATGATATCCGAATTCTCGGCATTATCATTATAAGCTTCCTTAGCGTCCAATGAATTCGCGGAAATAGCCTTACTCAATAATGTCGTATATTTTTGCTCCAAACGTTGACGTTTGATGTTCTTCTCCCAGAACAACCAGAAGTTCTTAGCTTGAATCAGCTGTGCCTGTTGATCTGCCGGATAGCTAGCGATATTATCGGAATCGATTTGTTTCAAGAAATTCAACAAAGCGGCCTTATCAAAAGCACCAGTCTGAGGATTCGTAAACATTTGCATTTGTTGGATCAACGGAGAGATATTCTCACCTTGAACCATATCAAACAATTCTTCCGGACTTACTCCCATACCTAATTTAGCAGTAGCCTCGTCCAACACGACCTCTTGTACCATCGCATCGAATACGGACTGGCGAATCTGTGTCATATATTCATCGGGCAGGCTGGCTGAACCGGATTGCATCTTATACATCTCGGCCATCTCATCAACGCGACCTTGATAATCTTGAATTTTTACAACCTCTCCATCAATCTCGGCGATCCGTTCCTGTGATTGCCTAAAATAAGTAGAACCAGAGTTTAAAAAGTCTCCAATGATAAAAGCGAACAATGCCAAACCCACCACGAGTACCAGCAGTCCTGCTTTGCTTCTAATTTTTTCCAGCGTAGCCATTTATCTTTATTATTTTTTAAAGTTTATTATTTCACATTTTAAGGGCACAAAGATATGAAAAAAAGGAAATTCCACAGCATATAATCCTTTTTTTTATCAAATCCCTACTTTCATACGTACAAGTTCGATCTTCGTAGCCGTTACTTTGATTATCTTAAACGAATATTTATCGATCTGGACAGTCTCGTTCAATTTCGGGAATTTTTGATAGAAGTGCAAGATAAAACCGGCGATGGTGACATAATCATCCGACTCCGGAAGATCCAACCCGAACATTTCGTTCAAGGTATCAATCTCCATCCTACCCGACAGCAAATACTCATTGTCCGATACTTTTTTAGCCACATGCGACTTCATATCGTGCTCGTCCTCAATCTCTCCGAAAATCTCCTCCACCAAATCCTCAAGTGTCACGATACCCGACGTACCGCCAAACTCATCCACGACAACAGCCAAGCTCTTCTTCTCTTGCATCAGCAGTTTCATCAATTTATTCGCCGCCATCGTCTCCGGAACGATCGATACGCTACGGATATGCTGGGTCCAATCCTCCGGATTCTTGAAAAGCTCGGAAGAATGGATATACCCGATAATATCGTCAATATTCTCGTTATACACCAATATCTTCGAAAGTCCTGTCTCGATAAACTTAGAACGCAATTCCTCTATCGTAGCCGACGTATCACAGGCTACAATCTCCGTCCGGGGCACGATACAATCCCTCAAACGGACATTCGAGAAGTCTAAGGCGTTTTGGAAAATCTTAACTTCCGTATCCATATCCGAATTTTGCGGAGCATCTTCCAGACTTTGCTGTATAAAATAATCCAAGTCTACCTTGCCTAATGCCTGAGGTGAACTTTTCAAGTTCTTCACGCCCCCTAACTTCAAAATCAAAAAAGATAGCAGGGATGAGAACTTGGAGACCGGATACAGGATGATATATATGATAAATAATGGTATCGCAAATATATTGAGTGATAAATTAGGATTCAACTTAAATATGGTCTTGGGAATAAACTCCCCGGCAAACAAGATCAAGATCGTAGATATCACGGATTGGATAAAAACGATCAATGCCTCATTCGCAACCACCTTGGCTATAAACGGCTCCAATACGATTGCCATCTGAAGACCATAAACGACCAACGCAATATTATTTCCTACCAACATGGTAGAGATAAACAAATTTGGATTACGATAGAAAATACCCAGTATCTTACTGGATAGACTACGTTCCTTCTTATCCAGCTCGAAACGAAGCTTATTGGAGGAGATAAAAGCGATCTCCATCCCGGAAAAGAATGCGGAAAATGCGAGGGAAATTAAAATATAAGTCAGCGTCCCCACCTTAATTACTTTTTATTGAATCTATTTGTGACACATCTACCCGGGCACTATCCCCCTGAGCTGTCCGTGTCGTATCGGCCGGAGCATCGCTCACCGGGAAAATACCTTGTGAGTTAAATATCTTATACTGAGTCATATCTTGGTTCGACTCAAAACCTATGCCTGTTATGATCTTATCTTCTTGCTCGATACGCATAAACTTATCAGAATAAACCTTCTCTTGCTTCTGGTCCCAGAACAATTGGGAAGTCTCAAAATGCTCCCCTTGCAGACTTTCCACCTCTACATTACCGATCAGCTCCCAAAGCCCTTTTTTATCATAATAATAGGCTGTATCCGCCTTAATACTCGCTTCTGTCTGGAATAAGGTATCGAACTTCTCCACGTAGATCCCCTCGGGGAAATACCAATGGGGTTCCGCCGCCTTCCCATAAATCTGCCACTCTTTCGCTTTCAAGCGATATCTCGTGATACCAGAATCGGAGATCAAGGATGACACATCCGTAGCCTTCATCGTATAAGTCTTGTCCGGGTCAAACTCAACATCAACCACCTCCTTATGCTCCTTACTGCAAGAGGCAGAAAACAAAAGAAGCATAACAACCACCACGAAGGTAGTTGTTATGCCCATATTTTCCGTTTTACAATGAAAACGATTTCCTATCATAATTACCGAATCGTTGTACGCTCTCCGATCCAACCACCGACAGTGAAAGGTTTGCCCTTCTCCAAATCCGGGTGCATGAAGATCTCCTCCGTAGAAGGAAGGTGAGCACGATAAGATGATATCAAAGTATTAGCCTCTTCAGCAACACTCGGATCTACCTGTTTCGCTTTCTCAAATTTATCGATAGCGGCATTATAAGCAGCTCTTGCCAATACTCCATCATTCGGGAAGACAGATTTAGAAGTAGCGGCATACATCTTGCCGATCAATAAATAAGCATTGCCATAGTTAGGATTTACCTCCAAAGCTTTCTGGCAATATTGTCTAGCCTTTGAATAAGCATTTTGCTCAAACAGCAACAATGCGATCATATAATAATCATCAGCTTTTGAAGTCGCGTCCGTTTCTAAATTCGCAGCCTCATCAAAGTATTTAATAGCCGTATCATAATCCTTTATCTTAACGGCTTTCTTTCCTAGCCCAACAGCAGCCTCGGCACTAGGTTCTTGACGATAAGCATAGTCTGATGCCAAAAAGTAAGCCTCGATTTCTTGGCAACCTGTTCTTCTCAACAAGGATATAGTCTCTTTCAAATAAGGTAAGTTGTCCTTATTCTCCTCGATCTTAGCAGCATACAAATTCTGCAAAGTCTCGCAATCGGCAGCACCACTATTCGCAAAGGCATTATCAACACCACTCTTATATGCGGTCAAGGCATTCACTTCTTTTTGATTGTTTGCAGCCTGCGCAGCTTTTAACTGAGCATCCAAGCCACCAGAAACCTTCAAATAATCTTGAATATACTGTTCTTTGAAATTCGGATCGTTAACCATTTTCTTCATAGAAGAGAAACTAAACAAGGAGAGACCTAGAGCCTCCGTATCAGCACCTTTCTCATCAACGATCTCCTTCAACCAAGTATAGGCCTGATTATAGTCGGCATTATCGCCAGTTTGCGCTAAATAATCTTGCACTTTTCGAGCAACGATCCAGTCTTTTCCATACCGGCGATCATTTCCAAAATATTTCACACGCTTGTCGTAAACTCCCATCAAATCATCAATAAGAGCTTTCTTCTTAGCGGGATCTTTCTCTTGGGCGATCTTCCAGCCCATAATTTTCACACCGTACAAATAGATATCTTTTGTAGCGGCAGGACACTCATCGTACACGATCTTCCAGAAATCAAAGGCGTCTTTGAAGTTTCCGGCTTTCGCGTAAGGAACGAACAAGCTGATATTGGTAATACAACGCACGCTATCCTCACCGGAACCGAACTGTGTACCATTATCTACTCCTTTCTGCGCATAAGCGCCTAACGTACCCATAGTACATCCAAGCGCTAGTAATAAAACTTTGATCTTCATATCTCTTTCTATTAAAGTTAGCTATAATATTTATATTCCTTCAAAAAAGTATCATACTCATTAGACCCTTTCGGCCATTCCCGGTTTAATCCACTTTTCGTTTAAAAAACCATAATTCGTTAAATGTATAGTTCACCGTAAACCGGAAATACTGCTCATCAATCATTGTACGTAATTCCGGACGGATCTTCACGTATTCAAATGACAGGTTCACTAATGAACGGTTATCGATCAATGGAAGCCCAAAACCGACACTCGCCCCATATTCATTATAACCATGTCCTTTATAACCATTCTCCTCGGAGCGACTGACTCTTAAGTACGAATTGCTATAATGAAAACCGGCACGGTATCTGATACGTCCCAGATAATTACGATTATCATAACGAGGAATAAATTCGGCACCAGCCGCTACACGTGTACGATTCTTGAATTGACCTTTCTCGTTATCAAAATAAGCGTTCGCCCAGTCCTCATATAAGAAGTCTGCGGCTAATGTCAACCGATTCTCTTTCACATAGGAGATACCCGCTCCGTAAGAGTTCGGCATATCAAACCGATAATTCTTAATTGTATCGTTCCTTGTATATCCGGATGTAGCCGAAGAACCGACAAGCTGAGTATCATACACAGTCGTATTCAACTTTTTTCCGGGAGAGTAAACGAAACCTACCGTGACATGCTCCGTCTTACTCAAAGGATGCGTATATTGAATACCAAAATCTAACTTTAAATCACGAATCTCATAACGTTGGTTTCTATACACATCGTCCGCCCCTGTCGAGCTCGGGAAAATCAAGTTGCGGGAATGTGTTATATTTCCAAATAAAAATCCGGCGTTCACACCAATGGAAAGACGCTTCTTCCAAATATCATAGGAGAGCCCTAAATAGGCATCGCTTAAGCCACCTTCGCCACTAAAGCTTTCTCCCCAACTTAAACCGCCCTCGGTACGGCTCTCGCCGAAATCATATCCTACATATGAATAAGGTAATAAACCGATACTCATCGCTAAACGCCGGGTGATCGGAAATTGCATGGCGATATACTCCACGTTTCCATTCATCTGTCGTTGCTTGTTCGTACCGTCATAGAACCAAGACACCTGACCGGACGCACCAAAATCAAAAAGGAATGTCAACGAATCCATGCAACTATAAGATGCTGGATTTAATGGATTTATCTGTTTAGAGGACCTTAATCCATAACCGACTCCACCCATCGCCCTTCCGGCACCAAAAGATCGATCCGCCAACTCTCCATATCCAAATCGCGTATAAGGCGAGTTCGTGTTATTTTGAGCCCACAATGGCAATTGTGTAAAGATAAGAAAACTTATTATTACTACCTTATTAATTTTCAACATTATACTCTAAGATTCTGTTTAATCCTGTCAACACTAAATTAATGTCTGCAAAGATGGAGTTTTTTAGCCGTCTTTCAAAATAAAACGAATGACCGCCTGTTAAAAAAACCAAAAGATCCGGATATTTTACTTTCAGCTCGTCAATATATCCGTCCATCTCGTAAACAATCCCATTCACCACACCCGCTTGGATAGCCGTTTCCGTACTTCTCCCGATAAGCGGTATATCATCCTCTTCCGTTACCAAAGGCAGTTTCTTCGTAAAATGGTTCAACGCTCGAAAACGGGTTGTCATCCCCGGAGAGATATTCCCCCCCAGAAAGATACCCGGCGCTTCTATCACCTCATACGTGATAGCGGTACCGGCATCGATAACCAGCAGATTTTTTCCCGGCCGCAAATAATTCGCCCCCACGACAGCGGCCAAACGGTCCTTGCCTAGCGTTTTCGGCGTCCCATATTCCACCTTGATCGGTAAAGCTACATGTTCATCCAGAAAGACAAAACGCTGAAGCTTATTTTTTAGATAAGCGATCAACTCATCGTCCGTATCTATCACCGTCGATAAAATGCCTTGCGTAAAAGCGTACTTCTCAAAAAGAGCAGCGACCACAGATACACCGAATTGCTTGTATACAAAAGAAGCCTCTATATGCCCATTTTTATACACAGCGACCTTTGATGACGTGTTACCTTGTTCTATAATAAGATTCACTTCTCTGATATTTTCCGCAAAGAAAAACAAAAATGATGAAATAACACGCAAAAACATCGCATAACCTCTAAAATTCTTCTTGAACAAAAAGGATCGCATCTCTGTTTGAAGAAAAATCTAAATAAAAAACAAGTTATGAATTACGGGATTAGTGTCTTATTCAGGGCGATTCCATTGCTAATGGCCCTCTTTTGTTTCGGTTATGGATTTTTTGTCTTTAACTATGGAGTGGACTCCAGCAGATTCGTCGCCGGACCTGTCGTATTCTCTCTTGGCTTTATTTGTATAGCTTTGTTCGCTACGGCAGCGACCATTATTCGTCAAATTATCCACACATATAATAATGTAGCCAGATTCGCTTTGCCTATCCTTGGATATCTCTCGGCAACCATCACTTTTCTGGCGGGCTTTATCTTACTCATGTCCTCACCGGCGCCAGCAGACTTTGTCGCGGGCCATGTCATTTGCGGGGTGGGCCTTATAACCGCATGCGTAGCGACAACGGCTACCGCCTCTACCCGATTCACCTTAATACAAATGAACGCCAAAAGCGACGATCCCAGAATACCTGACAAAGCGTTCAACTTTTGGCAGGGGGTATTCTTGATCCTTGTAGCATCATTTATATCCATAGTCGCATGGATTTGGGCTTACCGGTTGCTAGCGCATAGCGACGAGCATTCCCAATACTTTGTCGCCGGGCACGTGATGGCCGGACTAGCATGTATTTGCAGCAGCTTAATCGCTTTAGTCGCCACGATCGCCCGACAAATAAGAAACACATATTCCCGATTGGAAAAAAGGCTATGGCACCGTTTTGTCATCCTGATGGGATCTATCAGTCTGATATGGGGTCTCTTCGTATTAGGAGATAGCGACCCGGCTAATGCCTCAACCGGATATATCATGATCGGCCTTGGATTAGTTTGCTATAGTATCTCCAGCAAGGTGATCTTGCTGTCTAAAATATGGAGGGAAGAATTCAAGCTTGCCAACCGGATTCCATTGATTCCTATATTCACGGCTTTATTCTGCCTTTTCCTCTCCGCTTTCCTTTTCGAGACGGCGGCCGAGCATAGTTATTATGCCATTCCCGCACGGGTATTGGCCGGACTGGGAGCGATCTGCTTTACGTTGTTCTCCATCGTCAGCATATTGGAAAGCGGAACCTCTTCCAAGTAAACTGTTTTTTCATCGTGATGAAAATACTTTTTCTTCACGGTGAAAATACTTTTTCTTCATGATGAAAATGTTTTTCCTCACAATGAAAAAATCAACATTCTTTGATAAACCATCGGCCACAACACATAAAACATTCTTTAACACTACCAAAAGCATAAGGTTTTCAATTCTTTATAAACAATTATCATCCCAAGAGTAAGAAAACGCTTGCAAAGTAAAAAATAATATCTACTTTTGCACCCGGGTAAGTCCTACACGGCATGCTCCCT
>OGRI01002585.1_pt1 | contig 12794 bp, 15 predicted proteins | sample 1553391 | NCBI WGS metagenome assembly OGRI01 (sample SAMEA2580052, study PRJEB22360) | human gut metagenome | reverse complement strand
CGACACACGCACCTCTCCCTTGAACACTGCTTCAGGATTCTTCAGGAACGCGCAAAAAAGGAAAAGAACCCGACGCATCTCATCTATGGCCGCATCGTTCAGTCCCTGCTCAACGGCGATACGATAGGGAAGGCGCTCTCACGCTATGCGACGCCGGAAGAGGTCATGCTCATCGACAGCGGCCAAACCGGGGGCGAGACAACGCTCTCCCAGGGCTTCGAGAGAGCCGCCGATCTGCTGGAGAAAACCCGTAAGATCAAGGGAATGGTCGTCAAGGAAATGGCTTATCCCATTCTGCTCTTCTGCGGCGTCATCGGGTTCCTGTTCACCGTTTCAAACCTCCTCGTTCCGCAGATGGCGCTGCTCTCCGATCCGCAAAAGTGGACCGGTTCGGCATGGCTGCTCTACAAGCTCTCCAGTTTCATCACTTCCTGGTACGGCGCGGCAGCAGCCCTCCTGCTTGTGGGCGGAATTGTCCTCGTCTGGTTCAGTTTCAAACACTGGACCGGCATGGGACGCTCGTTCGCGGACAAAATACCTCCATGGTCCGTCTACAGAATTCTCGTCGGGGTCTCCTGGCTCTATGCCACGGCGATTCTGCTCCAGACCCGCGTCAAGCTCGTCGTCATCCTGCAACGCGCCATTGAAAGCCCCGATACCAGCCCATACCTGCGCAGCCGTCTGCGCCCGGTCTACCGATTCACCATGCAGGGACTGTCGCTCGGCGACGCTCTCTGCTCCACGCCTGCACGCTGGCCTGATCCCATCCTTGCCGACGATCTGCGCACCTATGCCGCCCTGCCCGGGTTCAACGAGCAGCTCGGACAGATCGCTGAAGAAATGATGGAGGAAAGCATGGAACGTATCCAGCGCGGAGCAAGCCTTCTGGGGGTATTCAGCATTCTTTTGATCATTTTGACCATCATCTTCCTCGTCCTTGGCGTCTTCTCCATCCAGCAACATGTAACACAGGGAATCGGATTATGAACAATCGGAAGAATCAGCGGGGATTTACCTTGGGGGAAGTCCTCGGTGCAATCATCATCGGCTCCATCATCTTCGGTGCCGTCGCTCTGGTCATTTCCAACGCGATTGAAACCTCCCGCGTCTCCAATCAGCAGGAAAACCTTTCCTATTTGCGCATGAATATCCATGAAACCTACAGCCACGTCCACAGCTTCGCCTCCATCTCCAATGATGAACTCCTGGCGGCCAACGCCGTCCCCCAGGGAATGGTCGTTGACGAAAGCATCGTCAACGGCTGGAACGGCGAGGTGACGGTCGCCAGCGCCGACGACGGAAGGGCCTTTACCATCCAGCTCAATGACATCCCGGAAAACGCCTGCATCAAACTCGGAGCACAGCGCAACATGTGGGATTCCCTTTCCATCAACGGTACGGAGATCGACCTCGACACAGTCGTCACTACGGATCACTGCACTGATGAACTGAGCAACACGCTCATCTTCCAGGCCCACTAATCCAAAACTGCGGGGCGGAATCCGCCCCGCAAAAGGACCCGAGCATGTTTCCCCTTGTCGTCTGCACGTTTTTCATCGGCATCCTCGCCTCGCTTCATATGCTGCTTCCGGATGTCTCAAAAATCAGGACTGAAGCCATTGACGACAGCGTAGCCGTCAACTTCTGTCTCTACCGAACCGCCGTGACCCAATATTTGGAAAATTCCGAGCATGTTCAGGTCATTCCCAACGCCAGTCTCGATCTCCCCCCCGGCTACGTCTATCTGCAACAATGGCAGGCCAGAATCATAGACGACTACTGCTACGTCTACGGCACGACCGAGGATGACCAGCCCTGGCTGATCCGAAAAAAGCTCGGAAACTCGCTCCTCGTCGGTGAAAACAGAAACGGACGGCTCTACCCCAGCGGAGTCGCCGTTCCCGCAACCATCCCCACCGGGACCATCGTCAGCATCGTGAGCGCGCAATGAAACAGCAGAATCAACAAGGCTTCACCCTCCTCGAAATGCTCGGAGCCCTGATCATCATCGGCATGATGCTCTACGCCCTTACCGATGTCTGGCAACAGGGTTCCCGCATGGCCGAGCAGGCGCAGGCCGCATGGCACATCAAAACCGTAAACGACGCCACGGAACGCTACATCAAGCAGAACTACGAGACGCTGCTTTCCTCTTCCTCGGCCTCTTCAGGACCTCAAATTACCATTGAGGATCTGCTTGACGCCGATCTTCTTCCGGAAGGCTTTCAGGACTCGAATGTATGGGGCCAGTCCTACGAAATCTACATCCGCCGTCCCCAGGACAACACCCTGAGTTCCGTCATTCTCACCACTGGTGGCCGGGAACATGAGGAAGGCGATTCGTTCGCGACTCTCTCCGTCCCTGGAGCCGCCCTCCGGATTGGTGGAGCCGGCGGTTTTGTCCCCACCGGAGATATGGCCGGGCAGTCCGCCGATACGCTCCACGGAACCGCAGGCGGTTACGTCCTTGACCTGGCCTCCATCGGGATAGCTTCCCCAGGCCCCGGACACCTCGGCATGTATTCCGCTTTCGATGACTACGATCTTGGTACGGACTACCTCTATCGTACCGAAGTGCCCGGCCATCCGGAGTACAACCAGATGGAAACATCTCTCGACATGACCGGGCATGACCTCCAGAACGTCGGCTCCATTCAGTACGTCTCCAGAACCATCTCGGACGATGACTCGTGCTCCGATGAAGACGAGGGGAAGATGTTCCTTGACGAACTCCAGGGCATGTATCTCTGCCGGAATAACCAGCTCGTCCTCCTCGCTGATACCGGCAACTCCACGCAATTCAAGACCTCCACCTTCGTCAACAACGGCGACAAGGTTGCCAAACCCTCATGCGCTCCCGGCACCGGCACAGTTCCTCAAATCTACGTCGCCCCGGCAATCGTCTCTTCTGGAGAGCAGTCCCCCAGCATGGCGTCCATCCAGGCATGGGCGACATCCGTATCCGATACCGAATGGCAGGTACATCTTCGAGTCCTGAATACCAGCTCTTCCGACGCATGGATCTATCCTGACTCCAATTACGGTCGGGTCATGGTGTTTACCACCTGCGCGAAGAATTAACACACTATGAATATACCAACTGGCGGCACTGAGGTAGCCATGAACGGATCAAAACTCCCCCGCTCCTCTCTATTCGGGCGGAAGGATTTTCTGGAAGTCTACCGCCAGGCGAAAGACTTCATCATCAGATACAAGCTGCTCCGTATATGCCGTTTTTCCGAAGAAAACGGCTTGAAGCGGCTGACGATATGCAATCTCTGGCGAATCGACCGGGAAGAAGACGGTGTGCTGCATACCTTCGAATTTGATTTGTACAAAGCTGAATGGCTTGAAACAGAAGATCTGCGCAATTGGCCAGCTATTCCCTTTGCCCCCATTGGGAAAAATACACTTTCGCTTAGTTGGGGCCTCTCTCTGTGCAGGGACGCTCTTCAAGCGGCGCTTTGCGCTGCTGGTGCTGATAGTCTCCCCGATGGAGGAGAAAACGGTGTGCCGAGTTGGGTACGCCAGGCAATTTTCAGAAAATATTTGGGCGGAGACGCATGGAGCCGAAAAAAGCACAAAGTCTATAAAGTCCATGGGTTGATTGCAAAGACATCTATGGATTCCGGTGCCAGAACACTGCGGGCTATCTGGTGGAATCATTTCGTTGACCGCGACGTGCTTTCCGCATTGCTCGGCATTACTTGGCGTCAATGGACTGTTGCGGAATATCTGAAATATGCCCGGTATCGTCCGGCGCTGCTGAAAGTAGCCGCAGAGCATCGGAATCTTCTCCCGGTTCTGATGGAGATCAACCCGCAGCAATGGGGCCGGGATGACCTCTTTTCACGGAAACTCTGGGTCAGAGACGGAAGAAAAAGCACGGCCCTGGACCGCAGGCCTGTCCGATCTGAAGACGGGGATCGCATACGCAGCTTCGAGTCGGCAACGTCGTGGCGCTGGCTGTCCAGAGCCTCGTCACTCATTGTCCGCGAATGGGCGGCTGTGAAAAACAACGCTGTCATTGAGGATCTGGCCCTGGCCAATTGCGGCGGTATCCATGCGCCGGTCTGCGCCTATGTGAAGCTTATTCGCTTTGCGAACCGGACCGAATTTCCGAACGACTCTCCGCTTGTCCGCCGGTTCTACCGCGTCTTTCTGAAGCATTGTGCCTGGATATGGAAAGAGAGAGGCTTTTCCGACGTGCGACAATGGCTCCGGAATCCGGAGTCAGATCTTACGCTCATGTCGGATTACCTCCATGCGGAAGGCTTCGCACAGGGCCTGCCGGACAAGAATTCTTCATGGGCTTCTCTGCTGCGCAGATCTGAAGATTGGCACAGACGTATCAGAATTTTGAACATGGAACGGGAGGGCAGGTTGCTCCAATGGGGTTCCATCATTCCGGAAACCGTCATTGACGGTGTGATTTGTACACCTCTCACGGATAGCCAGGCTCTGGCTGAAGAAGGCTATGAGATGTCACACTGTGTCGGCAGTTATGCCCAGCTCTGCCATGATGGAATATACCGAGTCTTCGCCCTGAAAGAGCCCGATGGGGCAAGATCGACTCTAGGGATACGACTGAGGCGCAAGGGCGTCATCACCCTTGATCAACACCGTGGCCCTCACAATTCTCAAGTTTCCCCTAAAGCCTCAGCCGCCGCCCGCAAATTGCTGAATGCCTGCCGGCAGGCTCTCGCGGCAAAACTGGAATACTAAACATGTTTTGATGGAGAGAATCATGGCACATGCCCTACGTCCTCGTGGAGTCAATATGAAACTCATTCTCTTCCTTCTGGCGTTCCTGTTCCTCACGGCCCCGGCTCTTGCCGACGTATTTGACGCGCCATGCTCACGCTACCGCGTCCCCAAGCGTCTCGTCCTTGCCATCGCAAAGACGGAATCCGGCCTTGATCCTTGGTGCGTCAACATTGCCGGAAAGACATACCGACCCGGCTCCCGCGCCGGTGCTCTGGCCATCATCCGCCAAGCTCACGCTCGTGGCCTCTCGCATGACATCGGCCTCATGCAGATCAACAACTGGTGGCTCAAACACCTTCGTATCAGCCCTGAAGTAGCACTTGAACCTCGTAATAACGCCATGTTGGGAGTCTGGATTCTCGCCAATGAGATCAGACGCCACGGCTACAACTGGACCGCTGTCGGTGCATACCACTCCCCCACTCCCGCACGTCAGCGCATGTACGCTCAGGTTGTTGCACGTAAATACAAAAACATTCGGTAGATACATTTTGTGGCCAGACAAGGATTCCGCAAACCAAGACACCTTAAGAAACCTGAACCACCTTTTGATTGAAAGTAACAAAGGATGACCAAATGACCTGCAAAAAGCTCTATGCCGTTGCTGCCCTGTGCCTCCTCCCCGTTTCAGCTCTTGCAGCTCCCAAGACCACTCCCGGAGATCTCCCCGATCTCCCGCTCGAAAGCCTGTACTTCGGCGGAGAAAACCCGGTTCTTACGCCAGCGGAACAAAAGGCCCTCAAAATAGCGCGTGACTGGCAAGCTCGTTCAGCTACACAGCTCACCCCGGTTCCCGGCCCTGATGGAGCGATCCGCTTCCTCCACGGCTCCGTCCAGCCCTCCATTGTCTGTGCAGTTATGCAAGTTACAGACATCGAACTTGAACCCGGAGAACAGATCAACAACATCAGCATAGGCGACAGCGCCCGCTGGCTTGTCGAACCCGCCGTCACCGGTGCCGGCGTCGCCGAAGTCCAGCACATTATCCTCAAGCCTATGGACGTAGGTCTGGAAACCAGTCTCATCGTCACTACGAACCGGCGCACCTACCACTTCCGCCTGAAAAGCCACCGGACACAGTACATGCCCAAGGTCTCCTTCATCTACCCGGACGCGGTTCAGGCCCGCTTCCTGGCTCTGAAGGAACGCCAGACGGAAGAAAAGGAAAAGCTAACAATCCCGGAAACCCAGGAATATCTGGGCAATCTCGACTTCGCCTACCGTATTTCCGGTTCCGCCCCCTGGAAACCCGTCCGCGTCTACAATGATGGCGTGAAGACGATCATTCAGATGCCGCCGAAGATGAAGCAGACCGAAGCGCCTTCTCTTCTCGTCCTCAACGGCGATGAGGAAGTGGAAGTCATGGTCAACTACCGCCTTCAGGGGGATCGTTTCATCGTCGATCAGCTCTTTGACAAAGCAATCCTGATTGCCGGTGTCGGCTCAAAGCAAACCAAGATTACCATCACGAGGGGGAACTGATGGCTATCAATCTGAAAAATATGTTCGGCAATCTCACGGCAACGCCCACAGGTTCCGGAGGAAAGCGCGTCAGTACGCTCCCCTTCTTTATTTTTGTATCCCTTCTGCTCGTCGTTGCTGGTGTTTCCATATTCTACCTTACCGCATCCAGCACCTCTCAGGGCAGGGGTACAGCAAGAGTAGTACGGCAGCAGGCTATGGAAGAAGTCTCCCACCCGTGGCCTCCCCAACATCCTTCCGTAGAAAGGTCACTGAGTTTTAGAACGGATTCTGAACCGACAAGCTGCCAGCCAACTCGGACTCTCTCCATGCTCGCCCCCGAAGAGCTTGAACTCCGGGATGAAACCACCGTGGTTCGTAAGCTTCCGAAAGAAGGCTCTGGAAAAGAAGCCATCACCATCAACCTTGAAAACTACACCATCACAATCACGCGGAGAGACTGATGGCCATCAACCTGAAAAAATTATTCGGCAAAAATCGGGAAGAGCAGCCGCTCGATCTCACGGCAACGCCCACGGGTTCCGGAGGAAAGCGCGTCAACCAAATTCCATCCGTCATCGCCGTATTCTTTTTGGTCCTCGCCCTAGGAGCCGTCGCCTATGTCGCACACATTCGCTCCCAAAACAAAATCACACCCGGTATGGGCAACACCACTGAACATCCAAAAGAAGGGCGTTCGGCAAGCCAGATGGCAAACGACGCTACATCTCCGTGGACTTCCGGGCAGATACCATCTGCCGATGGGCGCGGGATACCCAATATGCCCGATGTACCTGACAAGTCGAAAGACGAGACAAAAACGCAAGAGTCCCAACTCCAAACGCCTGCATCAAATCCGTTCAGCGTAGCCACTCCCCACGTCGATCCCTACGCCGAGGATCGTCTTCGTATTCGCGAACATCGCTTTCAGGCATTGGAGGCCGCACTGAAAAGCAAGATGAGCGTACAGCCCCCCGAACTGCGGAACCGATCCACAACGAGGGACATCAACACGCAACTCGCGGAAACCCGCCAGCGCCTTGCCGCCATGACCGATCCCTCCTCTACCTACCAGGCCCGCCTTGCCCAGCTCAGGGGCGAAACCGCCTCCGGAGCCGACGAGCTCTATCGGCCCACAGCCACAGACAGGAACGACGTGCGCAGGCTCGAACGGACAGATTCATGGAGTCTTGACTCCCAGGTGGAAGCTCCCGCTTCCCCCTACATGATCCGCGCCGGTTTCGTCCTCCCCGCCATTATGATCTCCGGCATCAACTCGGATCTCCCCGGTCAGGTCATGGCCCAGGTCAGCCAGAACGTCTACGACACGGCCACAGGATACTTCCTTCTCATCCCCCAAGGAACTAGGCTTATCGGCACATACTCCAGCGACGTGGGCTATGGGCAGGAGCGGGTTCTCATGGCCTGGCAGCGTCTGATCTTCCCCGACGGGAAGACACTCGACATTCGCGCCATGCCCGGAGCCGACAGCGCCGGCTACAGCGGCTTTTCAGATCAGGTCAACAACCATTGGTTCCGCACCATATCCAGCGCCATCCTCATGTCCGGCGTCATCGCCGCCGTCGATCTGAGTCAGGATAACACTAACTCCAACGATAGTTCCGACCGCCAGCGTGCTGGCGACGCCCTCTCCGAAGCCCTCGGCCAGACCCTTGGCCAAGTCCTCGGCCAAATCATCTCCAAGAACCTTAACATATCCCCTACACTGGAAATCCGACCGGGCTATCGTTTCAACGTGATTGCCGTCAAAGACATGACTCTCCCTAGCCCCTATCAGCCCTTCGACTATTGAGGTCCTTCATGAACAATCTCTTCATTTCATTGGCGACACGAGACGGTATCATCAAATTCTCTGACTTTAATGACGTTCTCTCGTTCTTGAATGACGCCCCAAATTTGACTCCATGCTTCTACGTTATGGGTGGCGCTCATACCCTCTTTAATCCTCTTTGTCTTTTTTCCACTCGATATGGCCAAGGATGCAAAGGATTTAATGACTGGATTTCTCTTGCCGCCAGTATGGCGACTACTTTTCCCGAAAAACAAATCTACGTTTTGCCCGCTACCGATGCTCTCATGGAATTTTGTAATGAGGCTATCGCTGAAGGCTACAATTCAATAATCCAGTGCCCCTACTCCATCTCGGAAACAGGCTGGGCTTACTAATGGATATGAAATTACAAACAACGGAGTTCAGAATGTTCACCCGTCAACTCGCTACTTTTATGTTCCTTCTGGCGCTTTTTCTTCCTCTGCCTGCCAAGGCAGGAGGTATCCCTGTTTTTGATGCTGCCAATCTTCAGCAAACCACTCTCTCAGCCATTGAAGCGGTCAATCAAACCTTGAAGCAAATCGAGCAATACGCTCTCCAATTGCAGCAGTACGAGGATATGATCAAAAACTCCGTCGCCCCCGCTGCATACGTCTGGGATCAGGCCCAAAGGACGATGAACAAAGTCATCGCCCTGCAAAACCAGCTCGAATTTTATACGAATCAGGCGGGAGATGTGGATACATATCTGAGAAAATTCGGAAGCGTCTCCTCCTATAGAACCAGCCCATACTTCAAGTCAGCCGCCACGGAGGAAAACAGAAAAGCTCTCCTTGAATCGGAAGAGCTCGGCTCGGAAGCGCAAAAGAACGCCAACGATAATGTTGTGAAGACATTGGAAAATCAACAGGCAGCGTTAAAAGAGGATGTGGCCAACCTCGAAAACCTCCAAGCCAATGCCCAGAGTGCCCAGGGCCGCATGGAAGCCATCCAGCACGCAAATCAACTGGCCAGCCACCAAGCCAACCAATTGCTCCAACTTCGAGGGCTTTTAATGGCTCAAATCGCTGCGGAAAACGCTCGCGCGCAAACTGTTGCCGCGCGAGAGGCACGGCAACAGGCAATGGAAGAACAAGCTAAAGAAAGCAGATATAAGAAAAGCGACGATATTGGTTTCTAAGCTTCATAATAGCTTAAAAGCCGATGTCATCACTCTTTTTATACCGACTTTCTTTTGCTTGGGCTTCTCGTTTAGCACGTTCGGTATTTTCAGTCAGTTGCTTTTCAAGAATAAGCACACGTTCTTCGGCAATAGCCGCACGCTTTTCGGCAGCCACAGCACGTTCTTCAGCGAGTTTTGCACGGTTTTCAGCTTCCTGATCCGTACAGGCAAATAAAAACAGTGTTGATACCAGGCAACAAGCTAACACGGTGATACGCATGAAAAAAGCCCTCTTTTTTATAGTATTATTAAGCAGTATAATTGTATTAACTAATGTTTCATACGCTAATTTATATTCTAATAATATTCTTACGAATGTCGCACTTCAGTATAAAAATGCCGCATCAACATGGGCTGGAGTCATTCAAAATTATGCTGAATATTTCTTTAGTGGTCTAGCTGTGATGGGATTTGTATGGCAAATTTCCCAAGCCTATTTTCACCGCCCTGACTTTGCAAGTGTTTTGGGTGAAATAATTCGTTATGTAACATTCTGTGGTATATTTCTATGGTTACTTAGAAATGGTCCTTCTTTAGCTGATGCAATTATTGAAGCTATGCGTACTATTGGTGCCGAAGCTTCAGGTATGGGAAAAGAACTTAAACCATCCAGTATAGTCGATATAGGCTTTCAAATCTACGAAACGGCCAAAACAAATCTTGAATGGTCAGCTACAAGTGTTGCGGCCTTCTGTATCTCACTTGCCGTTCTCATCATTTTCGCCCTCATAGGCGTCAATATGCTTTTGCAGTTATGCTCAGCTTGGGTGCTGGCTTACGCTGGGGTGATTTTCCTTGGCTTCGGCGGCAGCTATTGGACCAAGGATATGGCCGTTAACTACTTCAAAACGGTCTTGGGTGTTGGTGTACAGTTAATGACCATGACCCTGCTCATCGGCATAGGTATAAGCATTGTCAATGATACAACCGCACAAATAACTACTTCCGGGGCTCAAAACCTTACGGAAATGGCCGTTCTTCTCATCACCGCCATAACACTATTCATGCTGGTGGACAAGCTTCCCGCACTGGTGGCCGGCATCATCAACGGTGCCAGCATCGGCTCCTCCGGCATAGGGGCCTTCGGTGCTGGCGCAGCCATCGGCGCTGCTCTGACGGCTAAAGGTATAGCCGGAAACAGAATTAGAGATGTCGCTGGCCTCGCGAAAGGTACGGTTGCCGGCTTAGGAAAAGTAGCCACCGGTGGCGCAGGCCTCGTCTCAGCATACAAAGCTTCCAAAGAAGGACTTATCGGAAAAAATACTGATGAATTCAACAAAGCTTATGAATCCGGCGGCATCAGCAGCGAGTCGCTAGGCTTCGTCAAGCCGCCTTCTGCGACCGCCATACTCTCCGACATGGCCAAGGGCAGCGGTCAAATGGTGGCTTCTTCATTGGGGTCGGCCTTCTCCAATGCAAAGGAAAACAGCTTCGGCGGAAAGCTCGCCAAGACGATTTCCGAAAAGGGCGAAAAATGACCGTACCCTCCCGCCTCACAACAATAAGGAGCTTTTTATGAAAAAGTTCATCTTTCTTCTGACGTTGTTTCTCCTTCCCGCTCGGGCTCTGGCCGTCGACCATGAACTCCCCCAGATCGACACGGGCCAGTACGAACTCTCCGGAGACACGAAACTGGCCTGCGAAGCGATCCTCTGCCTGTCATCCGGCACTCGTCCCAGAGAGTGCGGCCCGGCGCTCTCCCGCTACTTCGGGATCAGCAAAAAGAAATGGAAGGATACCGTCCGTGCCCGGAGAAACTTTTTGAATCAATGCCCGACTGTCGGCGAAGACGCCAGTATGCCGACTCTCGTCGATGCAATCGTTAACGGCGCGGGCCGCTGTACTGCCGAGTTGCTTAACCGCCAGCTCCGGCAACGGGAAGTTGTCCGAGAGTGTATCCCCGACGATGTCTGGAGGAAAATGAGCTGGTACCAGAAGGAAAATACGCCACGCTGCCGCGACAAATACATCTGGGTTGTCGATGACACCCTGCCCTCATACTGCCGGACCTACGCTGGCCATGAGTACACCTGGAAAGTCGGCGTCACCTATGTCGGGGAACGGCTCAACGGCGGACATTGGGTTGATGAGTAGGGAGCGGATGCAATGACTGACAATCAGATCAGGGAACTCTTCGATACCGTGCCTTTCTTTGTTGACAACCCCATAGAGGTTCTCCGCTCGTCACGCTTCATCCACTCAATGAGCCATTGTGACTCCGCCTCGGTCAACACAGGCCTAATCTACGGAACGGCCAACCCCGTCTACCAGGGCATGACCTAGCGGGAATTTCTGAGCCACGGCAAAAAGATGAAGAAAAATCTCGACAGATTTACAGTGAACCCAGAGTATTATCTAAGTCATGAACGTTCCGGCACGCCACTGTTCTTTTGTTTTCAGGACGGCAAGGGCTATGTCGCCGAAGATGGCAATCATCGCGCTTGTATCGCGAAATTCTTCCTCTATGCCCAGCCTTCCCCACTGCTGCACGGCGTCCATCTCGTCGAAGTCCAGACCGATGCGCGTATGGAAAACCTCTTCTCGCGCCTTAAAAGACTTCTCCCCCCGTACTGTGCCGTCCTGCCGGTTCACTCGCGGGAAACGGCACGCGAGGACGGCCCGGGATGGAGCATAGCCTTTTTTGACAACAGTCTGCGTATCGAGAACGTCCGCCGCAAAGGATACGCCACCGAATTCAAGGTGGATGAAGTCGAGGAAGGTCTTCTTCCTGCCCTGTGCAATCCCTTCAAAAGACGATTTGGCCCCTACCGCAACCTTCTGAACTGACGGAGTCAGTTTCTATGGAAAAACATACCGACAAAGAAGATGAACGAAACAGTATTTGCACAATTCAAGCACTTGTGAGTGAGGCTCACAAATCTCTCAACAAAGAGGGCTGCTATCCTGTTTTTGGAGCTATTGGAAATACATTCATACTGGAAATAGTCCAAGAAGCCGTAGAAAAACGAAACATCCTCAAAACATTTTATATCGACATAAAGCATGATCTGCAAACGGAGATGTTGATAAAAGGCAACCCATATGCAGATGAAGAAATACTCATAAGTATGAAGCATGAATATCTTTTAATAGCAATGCTCTACCTGATGAAAGCAACTTTCGGAACTCACCCGTACATCCTTCATCCTCTGAACGACAGGGGGGATTATCTGTATGGATGGGGGTATGGAATTTAACCGCTCATGCACTCTTTTCTGGTGCCAAATCATCATGTTCCAGCAACTGAAACCAACGAGGTAAAACATGCGTCTTTTTGTCGCTGAAAAACCCTCACTCGGCAGGGCCATAGCCGCCGAACTCGGCGTCACCAAGAACAATCCTACTTTTCAGATCTGCGGCTCCGATACCGTGACATGGTGCTTTGGCCACATTCTCGAACAGTACGATCCGCAAGACTATGACGATAACCTCCGGACATGGCGCAGGCGCGATCTCCCCATTGTCCCTGCGGAATGGAAACTTCGTCCCAAAGAAAGCGCCCTCACTCAGCTCCAGGTGATCAACCATCTGCTCAGCGAAGCGGAAATGGTC
>OGRI01002575.1_pt1 | contig 12828 bp, 8 predicted proteins | sample 1553391 | NCBI WGS metagenome assembly OGRI01 (sample SAMEA2580052, study PRJEB22360) | human gut metagenome | reverse complement strand
GGTCATCAAGCTTATCATAGCAGGCTGCAAATTCCTCTGAATGGAAATTACCTATAATCCTCTTAATATGTGGAAGCATTTCAAGTGTATTCCTGAAAGCTATTAAATCCCTTGGATTGGCTGTCTTACAGCTTATCTTAGTCATAATTCTTTCTATGTCATACACTGGATTAAGGTATTCCCTTAATTCTTCCCTGTCGATAAGGCTGTCGCCCAATTCTTGTATACAGTCCTGTCTTTTAATTATATCATCTTTGTTAATAAGCGGCTGTTCAATATAAGAACGTAACATTCTTGCACCCATAGCTGTCTTAGTCTTATCAAGCACCCACAGAAGCGAACCCTTCTTCTGCTTTTCTCTCATTGTCTCAACAAGCTCAAGATTTCTTCTTGATGAGCTGTCAATAAGCATATATTTGCCTGACGAATAAGGAAGAAGTGTTGTGATATGAGGCATATTGCTTTTCTGTGTCTCATATAGATAAGTCAGGAGTGCACCCGAAGCTATTATTCCAACTGTATAATCTTTTAAACCAAGTCCATCTAACATCTCCATATGAAAATGTTCCAGAAGCCTTTTCTTACAGGTCTCCTCGTTAAAATACCAGTTATCAAGCGTTGACATAGCTATTCCAAGTTTTGTATTGACAGTATCAAGATTAATGCCACTCATTGCGAAGTATTCATTAACAATTATCTCCGATGGCACGAACTTATTAATCTCATCTATAAGCTCACTTCCACCGGCTAACTCTGTCACAAAGAAATCACCCGTTGAATAATACGTATATCACCAATTCCGGCAGCCATATATATGTTCAAAATCCGTTGACAGGAAATGGTAAGATTGGTATTACAAGTGAAAGCGAAGACTATCCGGTTCGGGTAGGTGGAGGATATGGTACATATAGTGGGGAGGATGACTATGAAATAAAAGCGTCAGATGTATCTAAATTTGTCAGTGATAAGGATGGTTTGATTGTAAAAGAAGACAAAAATAACCTCTATCTGAAAGAAGCGCAGGATATGTTAAAAGCGTCTGACTTTGTTTTCAAAGAACCGGAGGAATTAATTTACAATGGAAAAGCGAAAAAAGCGGAAATTGTAAAAAAAGACGGAGATTCCTGTGGAGATATTACCGTAGAGTATTATCAGGACGGCAAGAAAGTCACACCAATCAATGCGGGAACCTATACGGTTAAGATTCATGTGGCAGAAAATGATAATTATTATGAAGCCTCCGATTTGACAGACAGCAGTTGGACATTTACCATTTGGCCAAAAGATTTGTTGGTTTCTGTTGTGGATGTTGTTGTAAATAAAGGTGACGCAATACCGGCACTTAACGTGCGAGTCGATGGATTTGTAAATGGCGAAAGTGAGAACAGCATTGCAGGTTTTAGAAAACCGACAGCAGCGGTCAAAGGAACAGTTGATACAAACGATATTAATGTTAAGAATTTTGAAGTGGTTTACAGTGGTGGTAATGCAACCCAAAACTATCAGTTTTTAGAAAATACAATGGCAAAAATCACGATTCAAAATCTGGGTACTGTACCAACACCAACTCCACCGGTGATAAACAATGGTGAAGCCGGAAAGACAGAGAACACACCGCAGTCAACACAGACGCAGTATAAAGTCATTGAAGGCGCAGGCGGTTTATACACAGTAAATAAAGACAGCAGTTTTACTGTCCGTGCCAACGGAGATTTTGACAAGTTTGTAAGTGTTGAGATTGATGGCAAAGTAGTAGATAGCAAGTATTACACCGCTTGGAGTGGTTCGACTTATATTAAATTCAAAAAAGCATTTATGGACACCTTGGCAGTTGGTGACCATTCCATCCGATTTAATTATAAAGATGGTTATGCGACAGCAGTATTAACAGTAGCACAAAAGAGTGCTGCAAAGACAAAAGCTAAAACTAAGACAAAAACAGCAGTGTCAGGCAATACAAGCACAACAAAAACTGTTACTACGACTGCAAAATCACCGGATACGGGTGATATTTCCCAGCCAATGCTTTGGGCTGTAATCATGCTTATTTCTTTGATAGGAATGGGTGGTGTTATGGTAGGACGCAGAAAGAGAAGGAATACCTGTAGAGGACATAATGAGTAGTGTAAAAAAATATTAGCAAAAGTGGTAAAGTTGATTGAAATAAGAAAGTATTCATGGTAAACTTAAAGCAGATGCCACCATAACGGTAGGCGGTTGGCCCTCTACGGAGGGACTGTGACCCTCCGATTACATAGAAACCCGAATGGGAATCAAAGGAAAGGAGGGCTAAGCCTTATGAGTATTGTTGATTTTATCGCAGTAGTAAGCTTTGGTTTAACCTGCTTTGGATTAGGATATTCCTTTGGTGAGGATAGTAATAATACACAGAAATAGCCGCCCTGGTCCTGAGAAAACTGAGCGGCTTTTCTAAAGCTTAACATTTGTATCGGGCCAACCGTCACTATCGGTGGCATCTTTTCTACTTATAATATAACATTGCTTTAGTTCTATTTCAAGAGAAAATAGAAAAATAAAGGAATCACCCCGCCATCAGCAGCCGGTCAAGTGCCATCAGCAAATAGTCGGTGTAGCTGGCTTTTTTTATGTCCTGCATAGCAAGGAGGGGAACTTTGCCAAGCGTTTTTCCCTGATAGGAATAAGTGATAAATCCCACGGCAGTTCCTTTTTTGATTGGAGCCTTTAATTCCTGATATGTTATCTTCTTCTCGATTTTATTTTTTTCATAAGCAGCGGTAAAAGTATGTGAAAATGATTTTTTTGGATACACCGTTAATTTTTCAGGGATTCCACCACGGACAGAAGGAGAGTCAAACTTCATGCCGGAATAATCGTCCTGATAGAGAGAACAGTTGGCAAATCCATAATCTAATAATGCCTGGGCTTCTGAAAAACGGACTTTATGGTCCGGTGCAGCCATTACAACAGCAATCAGATTTAATCCATTTCGCTTTGCTGTTGCGCTGAGACAGTATTTTGCTTTGCTGGTTGATCCGGTTTTTAATCCTGTTATTCCATCATAAAAACGTACAAGTTTGTTCGTATTTGTTAAACCAAACTGCGATTCACCCTTTTTGGTTTTGTGGATAATTGTGTCCATCCATACGGTTGAATATTTGGAAATGCCGGGATGTTTCATAATTAACTCGCGGGACATAAGACCTACGTCATAGGCACTGGAAAAATGCCCGGATTTGATATCGTCATCGAGACCGGTACAGTTTTTGAATTGTGTGTGTTTCATGCCAAGTTCTTTTGCTTTTTCGTTCATTTTCTTTACAAAATTTGGCTCTGAACCAGCAATTTTTTCTGCCATGGCAACAGCGGCATCATTTGCGCTGGCGATGCTGATGCATTTAATCATGGTGTCTACTGTCTGGGTTTCATTTGGTTCTAAAAATACTTGTGAGCCACCCATGCTGGCAGCATATTCGCTTACACTGACAGAATCGGTGAGTTGAATTTTTCCTTCTTCCAAAGCTTCCATAATCAAGGTCAACGTCATAATCTTTGTGATGCTGGCTGGTACAAGCTCGGTATCCTTATTTTTTTCCAGAATAATTTGTCCGGAATTTCCTTCAATCAAAACAGCCGCTTTGGCAGTAAGATTTACAGCTTGACCACTGGAAGATTCGGTGCTCCCGGCAGGAGCTTTTGACTGGGCATAGGAAAATGGAGCCGCAAAAAATAGTGATAAAACTGCCAATATAAAAATTCTCAAAAGTTGTTTCATGTTGGTTTTTCATCCTGTCTTCAAAGAATCTGTTACATCCTATGGCGTGGAAGGAAAAAATATGACTATAGTTTGAAACTATATAAAAGCGCTGGTTTTCGGTATTATACAAACAAAACATGAGAGGTTATAATGAATTTAAATTCTAGGATAAAAAAATGATTTGAAGGAGGATATTATGAAAACAGCCGTTATTGGATTCCCAAGGATTGGGGCATTGCGCGAATTAAAATTTTCATCGGAAAAATATTTCCGAAATGAAATAACAGAAGAAGAATTGTTAGAAACAGGGAGAACCTTGCGAAAAACACACTGGAAAATACAAAAAGAGGCAGGAATTGATTTTATTTCCTGCAATGATTTTTCCTATTATGATGGTATCTTGGATGCCGCTGTTATGTGCGGAATTATCCCAAAGCGTTATCAGGAGTTGAATTTGTCAGAGCTTGACACATATTTTGCTATGGCACGTGGCTATCAGGGGGAAGCGGGAGATGTAAAGGCACTGGCAATGAAAAAATGGTTTAATACAAATTACCATTATATTGTTCCGGAGGTTGAGGATGATGCGGTTGTTTCTTTTTCCGGGAAAAAACTTCTAAGTGAGTTTGAGGAAGCAAAAGAACTCGGAATTTTGGTAAAACCGGTTGTGCCGGGAGCATATACCTTGTTGAAATTATGCCGTTATACCGGTACAAAAACGGCAGAGGATTTTGTCGATGATGTCATTTTGGCATATAAGGAATTGCTGAAACTTTGCGATAAAAATGAGGTTTCGTGGATTCAGTTCGATGAGCCGTCCTTGGTTTTTGATATGACAGAACAGGATTTAGCACTGTTTCGTAAGATTTATTCTGAAATTCTGCCATCGGCACAGTCCTGTCAGGTATTGGTACAGACCTATTTTGGTGATGTCCGTGATGTATATCAGGATTTGATTCAATTGCCATTTGCAGGAGTTGGTTTGGACTTTGTGGAAGGAAAACAGACGAAAAAATTGATTGAACAGTATGGATTTCCAAAGGATAAAATATTGTTTGCCGGATTGGTTAATGGTAAAAATATTTGGAAAAATCATTATAAAGAAACACTCCAGGCACTGCAAGAGTTGAAGGAAAAAGGGATTGACACGGTGTTGTCGACTTCATGTTCTTTACTTCATGTTCCTTACACAATAGAACAGGAGAAAGAATTGTCCGATGAATATAAAAAGCACTTTGCTTTTGCAAAAGAAAAATTATCGGAACTGCGTGATTTAAAGGTACTTGCAGAGAATGAGAACTTTTTAGATTCCGTTTTGTTAAAGGCAAATGAAAGTCTGTTTTTGGAAGGAAGAGACTGCGTAAAGGAAGAAGTGAAAAATCGCCTAAAACAAGTGAAGGATGAAGATTATGTGAGAACGCCTGCGAGAAAGGAACGTCAGAAGAGACAGAAAGAGGTTTTCGGTCTTCCGATTTTCCCAACGACAACAATTGGTTCTTTCCCGCAGACCAAAGATGTAAAAGCAAACCGTTCGGCTTACCGTAGAGGCGAGAAAACGAAAGAAGAATATGTAGCATTTAACCGTGAAAAAATTTCAGAATGTATTCGCTGGCAGGAAGAGATTGGATTGGATGTACTTGTCCATGGTGAATATGAAAGAAATGACATGGTGGAATACTTTGGTGAGTCTTTAGGGGGATTTTTGTTTACCAAACTCGGATGGGTGCAGTCATACGGCACACGCTGTGTAAAACCGCCGATTATCTGGGGCGATGTGTACCGCGACGAACCGATAACCGTGGACTGGTCCGTATTTGCACAGTCACAGACCGATAAAATTATGAAAGGAATGTTGACCGGACCTGTTACGATTTTAAATTGGTCCTTCCCTAGAGAAGATATTTCCATCGAAGAATCCATGATGCAGATTGCCTTTGTAATCCGGGATGAAGTGCTTGATTTGGAGAAGAATGGTATTCGTATGATTCAGATTGATGAGGCAGCTCTTCGTGAAAAACTGCCGCTTCGCAAATCGGATTGGTACTCGGAATATCTGGATTTTGTAATCCCTGCTTTTCGTCTCACGCACAGCGGTGTGAAACCGGAAACACAGATTCATACACATATGTGCTATAGTGAGTTTAATGATATTATCAAGGCAATTGACGATATGGATGCGGACGTGATTACATTTGAGGCATCCCGGTCAGATTTGCAGATTTTGGATGCTCTCCGTGACAATCATTTTGAAACAGAGGTTGGACCGGGCGTATACGATATCCATTCAGCACGTGTACCGTCAGTCGAAGAAATTGTGACAGCATTAAAAGGAATGCTTGAAAAGATTGAGTCGGATAAACTCTGGGTAAATCCGGATTGTGGTTTGAAAACCAGAGGTGTCAAAGAAACAGATGCCAGCCTGCGGAACATGGTAGCCGCTGCGAAAGAGATACGATAAAAATATAAAAGAAATTCAATTCGTGTCGAGACAGGATAACGCTTCGCGTTATAGTCTCTCACGAATTGAATTTCTTTTTGCCTTTTTTGAATCTAAGCCATTTGCATGATATGCCAAGAATTCGCTGCTAGTTTTTTGGATTCCAGTAATATTAGAAAGAAAAGATTTGCATCACGTGGGTACAAATGCGCAAGTATCTGGCATGCGTAGTTTGCATGCCGATACTTCTGCGGATTTGTCTAAGCGGGAGCACCCACGGGATGTGAACTTTTCTTTCTAAATTACAGAAACCTAAAAAACTATCACCGCATCCTCCCCAAATATGTTATAATACTCTTAAAAACAAATTTAGGAGCAGCCATATGCTAACAGTTATTATGATTCTGCTTGGGATAGCAGTCCTTTTACTACTGGATGGTATTCTGGAAAATCATTTTCCAATAACGAAAGAGTATCACATACAATCAGAAAAAATCAAAGAAGATAAAACAGCACTCCTGCTTACAGATTTACATGCCTGCTGCCGGGGGCGCAAAAAAGATAAATATGTGCAAATGATACAGAGACAGAATCCCGATATCCTTTTGATTGCAGGAGACATGACGGTGAAAAACGGAAACCATACGGAGAGTGTGACAGCGTTTTTGAAAGAAATCGTTTCCGTGGCACCTATTTTTTATGCACCCGGCAATCATGAAATTCGTATGCCGGAGTATGAAGTGTATCAGCAGAGCTTAAAACAAATGGGAATAAAGTATCTAAAAAATGAGGCAGTGTCTTGTGGTGAAGTCGATATTTATGGACTTGACTTGCCGGAATATTGGTATCATAAAGTTTGGCAAAAAAGAGAATTTTCCAAAGAGAAAGTAGAAAAATTGTTAGGCAGTGTAAAGAAAGACAAATTTTCAATTCTGCTTGCACATAATCCGGAATATTTTAAAAGTTATGCGAAATGGGGAGCTGACCTTACGGTAAGCGGACATATCCATGGCGGCATTATGAGGCTGCCGTGGATTGGCGGCGTGATTTCGCCGAGCCTTCGACTTTTTCCAAAGTATGATTCCGGTGAGTTTGAGGAAAACGGGAAAAAGATGATACTCAGCCGGGGGATGGGACTTCACCATATTAAACTTCGTTTTTTTAACCGCCCGGAGATAAGCGTCATAAAAATCACTTGCCAAGATAAGTCTAAATAGGGTATTATAGATAGGTAACGCTAAAAAAAGTGTACATTTGCTAAGGGGGCAAAACAGATGGAACTGCAAGTAAAGTTAGAAGTGTTTGATGGTCCGTTGGACTTACTTCTTCACTTGATTGAAAAGAATAAAGTAGATATTTTCGACATTCCGATTGTTCTTATTACGGAGCAGTATCTTGATTATGTCAGAAAAATGGACACCAAAGATATGGATGTCATGAGCGAGTTCCTTGTGATGGCGGCGACGCTTGTAAAAATCAAATCCAAGATGCTTTTGCCTGCAGAAGAAGAGGAACAGGAAGAGGAAGAAGATCCAAGACAAGAACTTGTGGAACGGCTCTTAGAATATAAAATGTACAAATATGCATCCTTTGAATTAAAGGACAGACAGGTAGATGCCGGAAAAGTGTTTTTTAAAGAACCTTCGATTCCGGACGAGATAAAAAACTATAAAGATGAAGTCGATTATGAGGAATTGCTTTCCGATGTAACGCTTCGCAAACTGCAAACCATTTTTGATTCCGTGATGCAGAAGCAGGTGGACAAAATCGATCCAATCCGAAGTGAGTTTGGTAAGATTGAAAAAGAAGAAATTAACATAGAAGACCACATGATTTTTTTGGAGGAATATGCGATGCTGCATAAAAAGTTCAGCTTTCGTAAAGTGCTGGAAAACGGCTCCGGAAAAAGTTATGTGATTGTCACATTTCTAGGTATATTGGAAATGATGAAAACCGGGAAGTTTACGATTGAACAGGACAAGTTATTTGATGACATTATTATTACATATAATCCCGGCAAGGAGCAGGAGGAAGAACAGTGAATATAAAAAAGTTAGAAGCCGTTGTGGAGGCAATACTATTTTCCATGGGAGAGGCTGTTGAGATTGAACGTCTGGCCGCTGCCGTAGACCATGATGAAGATACCGTGCGCAAAATTATCCGCAGTATGATGACCAGGTATGATGAAGAAGACAGAGGAATTCATCTCATTGAGTTAGATGGTTCTTTCCAGTTGTGTACAAAGCCGGAAATGTATGAGTATCTGATTAAGGTGGCTCATATTCCGAAAAAACATGTTTTGACGGATGTGCTTTTGGAAACGTTATCCATTGTTGCCTATAAGCAGCCGATTACCCGCTTGGAAATTGAAAAAATCCGCGGGGTATCGTGCAGTCATGCGGTAAATAAATTAGTAGAATATGGCTTGATTGCAGAAGCCGGAAGACTGGATGCACCGGGAAAGCCGATTTTATTTGGTACGACAGAAGAATTCCTTCGCTACTTCAGCTTGGAATCACTGGATGATCTGCCAATTTTAAATCAGGAAACAATCGAGACCTTTAAGGACGAAGCGGAAAAAGAAGTGATGCAGGAACTGGAAGAAGAACAAGGTGAATAAACGTTTTTCGGTTATTTACTGCTTATTGAAAAATTTTTCTTGCGTTTTTACTTTTCCTGTTATATAATGTGAAAAGACAAAGGCGTCAAAAGAGTATTGAACTATACTCTTTTGACGCCTTTTGTAGTCAAAAAATATTTTTGACAGACGGGAACACGAGTGACTATTCCATACGTCAAATACAAGGAGGAATTTCGATGAGTGAATATGTAGAAGAATGTAAACGGAAACCGATTGGCTTGTATGACCCTCGGTTTGAACATGATAACTGCGGTATTGGCGCAATTGTTAATATTAAAGGAAAGAAAACGCATAGTACCGTAAAAAATGCGTTAGAGATTGTTGCCAATCTTGAACACCGCGCAGGAAAAGACGGCGAAGGAAAAACAGGAGATGGTGTTGGTATTCTCTTACAGATTTCTCATAAGTTTTTCCGTAAAGTAGCAGAAAAGCTTGGTATTGACATCGGAGGAGAGCGTGAATATGGTGTCGGTATGTTCTTTTTCCCACAGGATGAGTTAAAAAGAAATCAGGCAAAGAAAATGTTTGAAAATATCATTGCCAAAGAGGGAATGGAATTTCTTGCATGGCGTGAAGTACCGATTGCACCGGATATTCTTGGAAAACGTGCCGTGGAATGTATGCCGTATATCATGCAGTGTTTCGTAAAGAAACCAAAGAAAGTTGAAAAGGGACTGGATTTTGACCGTAAATTATACATTGCAAGACGTGTCTTTGAGCAGTCCAATGAAAATACTTATGTGGTTTCACTTTCTTCCCGTACAATTGTATACAAAGGAATGTTTTTGGTTTCGCAGCTTCGCTTATTCTTCGATGATTTGCAGGATGTCGATTATGAATCCGCGATTGCGATTGTACATTCCCGTTTCTCGACAAACACACAGCCGAGCTGGCAGCGTGCTCATCCAAACCGATTTATTGTACACAACGGTGAGATTAACACCATTCTTGGTAATGCAGATAAGATGCTTGCCCGTGAGGAAACGATGGAATCCGAGCAGTTAAAAGGAGAACTTCACAAAGTACTTCCGGTTATCAATGCCAGCGGTTCAGACTCAGCAATGCTTGATAATACACTGGAATTTCTGGTAATGAGTGGTATGGAACTGCCACTTGCCGTAATGATTACAATTCCGGAGCCTTGGGCAAACAACCGTTATATCAGTGAAAAGAAAAAAGACTTTTATCAATATTATGCAACGATGATGGAGCCATGGGATGGCCCGGCCTCCATTTTGTTCTCAGATGGCGATTTGGTTGGTGCCGTGCTTGACCGAAACGGTCTGCGTCCTTCCCGTTATTATATTACGGATGAGGATGAATTGATTCTTTCTTCCGAGGTCGGTGTTATGCCAATCAGTGAAGAACATGTCATTAAAAAGGACCGTTTAAGACCGGGCAAAATGCTTTTGGTTGATACGGTAAAAGGAGAATTGGTGGATGATGATGTTTTGAAAGAGACATATGCATCCCGCCGTCCTTATGGTGAGTGGTTAGACAGCAATCTGGTAGAATTAAAAGACATTCACATTCCGAACCACCGCGTGGAGCACTACAGCAATGAGGAGCGGAGAAAACTTCAGAAAGCATTCGGTTACACATATGAAGAAGTGAAAAATTCCATTCTTCCAATGGCTCAAAATGGTGGCGAGCCGATTGCAGCCATGGGACATGACACACCACTTCCGATGCTTAGCAAACAGCCATAGCCGTTGTTTAACTATTTCAGACAGCGTTTCGCACAGGTAACAAACCCACCAATTGATGCGATTCGTGAGGAAGTAGTAACATCAACTTCAACTTATATTGGAGAGGACGGAAACCTGTTACATGAGCAGCCGGAAAACTGCCGTGTGCTTCGTATTAAGAATCCGATTTTGACCGATACGGATTTGCTGAAAATTAAAAACATGGATGTGCCGGGATTCAAAGTTGGTGTTATTCCGATTACTTATTATAAAAATACTTCTTTGAAAAAGGCAATTGACCGACTGTTTTTGGAAGCAGACAGAGCTTACAAAGATGGTGTTAATGTGTTGATTCTTTCAGACCGTGGTGTCGATGAAAACCATGTGGCAATTCCTTCTTTATTGGCGGTGTCCGCAATGCAGCAGCATTTGGTACGCACAAAGAAAAGAACGAGTGTTGCTATGATTTTAGAGAGTGCAGAGCCAAGAGAAGTTCATCACTTTGCCACCTTATTAGGTTATGGTGCCTGTGCCGTAAACCCATATCTGGCACTGGATACCATCAAACGCTTGATTGACTGCAACATGCTTGATAAAGATTATTATGCTGCCGTAGATGACTATAATTCAGCCATCCTTCACGGTATTGTAAAAATTGCATCGAAAATGGGTATCTCGACGATTCAGTCCTATCAGGGTTCCAAGATTTTTGAGGCGATTGGCATTTCCAAGGAAGTGACAGATGTGTACTTCACCGACACGGTATCCAGAATCGGTGGTATTTCGCTTCAGGATATTGAGACACAAGTAGAAAACCTTCATACGCGTGCTTTTGACCCATTGGATCTTGGTAACGATACAACACTTGACAGTCTAGGTATGCACAAGTTACGCAGTGGAAAAGAAGATCATCTTTATAATCCAAAGACGATTCATCTTTTACAGCAGGCAACTTGGCAGAAAGACTATAAATTATTTAAAGAATATTCAAGAGAAATTGATAATGAAGACCGCTTCATGAATTTGAGAAGTTTGTTAGACTTCAAATTCCCGAAAAAGGGAATTCCGCTTTCGCAGGTTGAGCCGGTTGAAAGTATTGTCAAACGATTCAAAACCGGTGCGATGTCTTATGGTTCTATTTCACAGGAAGCACATGAGACATTAGCAATTGCGATGAACCGCTTACACGGTAAATCTAACAGTGGTGAGGGCGGTGAGAGTTTAGAGCGTCTATCCATTGGAAAAGACGGTTTGAACCGCTGCTCCGCAATTAAACAGGTGGCAAGCGGACGATTTGGTGTTACCTCACATTATTTAGTAAGTGCAAAAGAAATTCAGATTAAGATGGCACAGGGAGCAAAACCGGGTGAAGGCGGACATCTGCCGGGTGGAAAAGTTTATCCTTGGATTGCAAAAACAAGACTTTCAACACCGGGTGTATCCCTTATTTCCCCGCCGCCTCATCATGATATTTATTCGATTGAGGATTTGGCACAGTTGATTTACGACTTGAAATGTGCAAATACCAATGCCAGAATTTCCGTAAAACTGGTATCGGAAGCAGGTGTTGGTACAGTCGCTGCCGGCGTAGCAAAAGCCGGTGCAGGCGTCATCCTGATTTCCGGTTACGATGGTGGTACCGGTGCAGCTCCGGCAAGTTCGATTCACAATGCCGGACTTCCTTGGGAGCTTGGTCTTGCCGAGACACACCAGACACTGATGATGAACGGACTTCGCTCAAAAGTTGTGATTGAGACAGATGGTAAACTGATGACCGGCCGTGATGTTATGGTAGCAGCATTGCTTGGTGCTGAAGAGTATGGTTTTGCAACCGCACCGCTTGTTACGATGGGATGCGTGATGATGCGTGTATGTAATCTGGATACCTGCCCGGTTGGTGTGGCAACCCAGAATCCGGAACTGAGAAAACGATTCAAAGGAAAACCGGAATACGTTGAAAACTTCATGTGTTTTATCGCAGAAGAAGTTCGTGAGCTGATGGCAAAACTTGGAGTAAGACAGCTTGATGAGTTAATTGGACGTACGGATTTATTGAAAGTGCGTGATGACATTCAGGATGATGAGAGAACGAAGAAACTGGATTTGTCCGCAATTATTGATAATCCATTTGCAAAAGATAAAAAACATTTATATAATCCGAAAGATGCGTATGATTTTAAATTGTCAAGGACAATGGATGAGAAAGTATTCTTAAAGAAATTTAAGCATGCGCTGGAAACCGGAGAAAAGACAAAAATCAGCGCAAGAATCAGCAATGTGGATCGTGCACTTGGTACAATTCTTGGTTCTGAAATCACAAAGAACT
>OGRI01002572.1_pt1 | contig 12836 bp, 8 predicted proteins | sample 1553391 | NCBI WGS metagenome assembly OGRI01 (sample SAMEA2580052, study PRJEB22360) | human gut metagenome | reverse complement strand
ATAGAATCTGTGTCAATCTGTGTAATCTGTGGTGAATTAATTCATAACCGAAAAGCTTTGAAATAATTTCACCAACAAATCACCTAAAATGCACTGAAAATACATGGTGATTCTCTTCGAAAACGTACTGCAACCTCCAACCATGATAGTCGCAAATAGCTTTCGCAATAGAAAGTCCAAGTCCATTCCCAGACGTCTTTGTATCATCAGAACTGAAACGCTGAAAAAGTGTATGGGCATCAAGAGATACCCCATCCGCCGGATTACTGACCGTAAAATAGTTATCGCAAAGCAAAAGTCTAATCTCTCCATCCATTGCAGCAGTATGGCGAATGGCATTGACAACAAGATTATTCAGCAGGCAACTTAACAGAATTGTGTTTACATTGTGCACAACATGGCACGTACGCTGGTCAAGGAATGAAATGTTCAAATCACTGTGCAGTACATTGTAAGTAGGCATTGCCTCACGAATAAAGCTGCCTAAATCGACCTCCTCCATCTCTGTGTACTGTGAATTCTCTATTTTTGCCAAGAGTAGTAAATTGCGATTCAAATGTTCCATCCGGGTATTGAGGTCGTAAAGATCGGAAACAAGACTCATTGACCGCTCGTCCAGTTCTTCCTGCATCAACAAGTCCAGTTTACTGCGAATAATAGAAATAGGTGTTTGGAGTTCATGCGAAGCATTCTCGGTAAACTCTTTCTGTATACGATAAATCTCCTTATCTTTCTGCATCAGCTTTGCCAACGAATTGTTGAGCCGGGCAAATTCTTTTATTTCGGTTTTCTGAAACTGAGGCACTGCACTTTGCGCCAAGTTGAACTGTTCTGTCTTCTGCAACGTATCATCAAACGGCAACCACAGGCGATGTGTAATGAAACGCATCATAATAAACAAAGCAAGGCTCAAGACCAGAAAAATAAGCAGGAACTGAAGCATCATTCCCACCATAATATCCCGTTCTAAATCAATATGTGGAATAGACGTCCCTAATTGCACCGCCTCGATAATGTCTATCATATCCTCCGCATAGAAATACTTGGTGAGCAGGAAAAACAAGGGAGTGGCTAGTATAAAGATTGCCACCGTACAGACAAGGAACTGCGAGAGTGTTTTATGCAAAAGACTTTTCATGATTCTATAGCCCATTTATATCCGGTTCCATAATATGTCTTAATGCAATCTGCCATACCCACATCCGCCATTTTCGCTTTTAAGTTTTTGATGTGGGCATAGACGAAGTTAAAGTCATTCATCATATCCGCCATGTCCCCGCTAAGATGTTCAGCCAATGCACTCTTAGAAACAACACGACGACGGTTTTCAATGAGGAATAACAGAAGTTCATATTCTGTTTTGGTCAAATCAAGCGTGACAGTTCCGACACTAACCACCTTACCAAGCAAATCAATACTTATCGGACCATTCTGTAAAGTGTTGCTGTTCGTAAAACATTTCCTCCTCAACAAAGCAAAAATACGCATACTCAATTCCGGCAGATGAAAAGGCTTGGCTAAATAATCGTCCGCACCGATCTTCAGTCCCGCCACTTTATCGTCTAAAGAATCCTTTGCCGACACGATGATAACTCCCGTCTGAGGCGATGTACTTTTTATTTTTCGCAGCACATCCAATCCATTTCCTCCGGGAAGCATTAAATCCAGCAAGATACAATCATATTCGTAGAGTTCTACCTTCATGACAGCCTCAGCAAAAGAAAAGGCTTGTTCGCACAGATAATCTTCCCGACACAGAAAGCTCACAATGCTGTCGGACAATTCACGTTCATCCTCTACTATCAATAATTTCATAGTTCCTAATTTTAAATACAGACACAAATGTATCGGAGAATTCTGTAGAAATTCTGAATGAAAGGAGTTTATTGCATGTAGGATTAAAGCTATAAAATAATCCGGTCCTCTTTCTGCCGCACAAAGCAGTCTGAAAGCAATGAAGCAAACGGAGTATCATACGTCCGCGCCTTGAACGAACATCCTTTGACACATGCACAACACTTTATGCACTTTTCGGCAATCGTATTACATTCGTCACCTTTCAGGATAGCTCCTGAAGGACAATGTACAGCGCAAACGCCACAATGCGTGCAAAGTTCCGCATTCACTTCCGGTACACGCGGCAAAGGAACACCACTTTTACGCAACTTTATCACCCGGCGCAGAAACTTGAACAAAGGCAGAAAAGGCTGGCGCGGGCGCTGGATACGGTTCACATCCACCGGATACAAGTGTTCCATATCAATGGCGGCATTTATTTTCGTCCGTATCTTTGCACCAAATTCCTCCGCATATTGCAAATCATTTGCATCCGGACGCCCTGGGGCTATTGGATTTTGTTCCGTACTATACGAATGTTCTCCCACAAAAGTAGCCCCGGCAATAACTTTGAAGCCCTGAGCAGAAGCAAATGCGTCCAATTCTATCAAAGCCTTTTCATACGCGCGGTTACCATAAACTACTACTAGCACAACCGGAGATCCTGATGCACGAATGCCCTGCAACCGCTCCATAGCCAAAGGAGCTACCTTGCCACCATACACTGGCACAGCAATAACAGTCAGTGTATTCTCCGGAATATCTACCTCAGCAGTATGCAGTGTTAAATTCGTAGTAACAACATTTGTTAATCCTGTTCCGCGAACAATTGCCTCGCCAACTTGTTTAGATGTACGAGTAGGCGAAAAATAGATGAAATGAACTTCGTTTATATCCATAAATATATGCGCTTTTTCTTGGTTTATCAAGCAAAGATAAAGTTTTAAAATTAAAAAAAAGACGAATTGTTTATGAAACCAAAAATATTTATTACCTTTGCACCGTTGAAACATTCTGTAAACTCCTAAGTGCGGGTAGCTAACAGTTTTCCGGTTCAATAATAAATATCCCATAATCATTATATTAAATAAAGGTATATTTGCCACGTTGCTTGTGACGACAACCGCAGCCGTGTGAACATATCTGTCCAATAACAAAAGAAATTTTAAACCATTCACATATATACTGTATGTATAATATCATTCAATTGAACGACAAAAATTTGTCGGAACTTCAATCTATTGCCCAAGAGCTGGGTATTAAAAAGACAGACTCACTAAAAAAAGAAGAACTTGTTTACAAGATACTTGATGAACAAGCCATCGCAGGTGCTACCAAAAAGGTTGCTGCTGAAAAGCTGAAAGAAGAGCGTAAAGTGGATAGACAACAAAAACGTACCCGCGTAACCGTAAAAAAAGAGAGTACTGACAAAGTCTTCACCGCCAACAAAAATGGCGACCTCACTAAGGCAAAAGCTGAAACCACAGTTGCAGTTGCCAAGGTACAACCAGTAGCTGAGGCAACAAAAGCACCGGTAGCTGAGAAAGCTCCTGAAGCAGTTGTAACCACTGCATCCGCTCCCGAAAAAGCCGAAGACGCTACTCCGAAACGTAAACCGGGGCGTCCGCGCAAAACCAAGACGGAAGAAAAAGCTCCCATACCCGCACCTATGCCTGTTGCAAAGAAGGAAGAGCCTAAAAAAGCTGAACCTGAATTGAACTTTGAAACCGAAGCACCTAAAGTAGTTAAGAAAGTCGTAATAGAGGACAGTCCTATCTTATCAGAACCCGAAGATGACTTCATTCCCATCGAAGATCTCCCGACTGAGAAAATAGAGCTCCCTTCAGAACTGCTGGGCAAATTCGAAGCTACCAAAGCCGAGACTCCTATAGCACCCGTAGCAGAACCCACGCCTGCAACCGCACAACGCCCACGCCTTCGTCCTCGCGACAATAATAATACTCCTTATAATAATAACAACAATAATAATCGTAACAACAACCCGCGTCCTGTTCAGCAACAACGTCCCGCGCAGCAAAATGCTGGTGATAACTATGCTCCTGTGCAAGAACGCAGACCGGTAATTGAGCGCGAAAAAGTATACGAATTCGATGATATCTTGACCGGTACCGGTGTACTGGAAATTATGCAGGATGGTTACGGATTCCTTCGTTCTTCCGATTACAATTATCTTTCTTCACCGGATGATATTTACGTATCACAATCCCAAATTAAATTGTTCGGACTGAAAACAGGTGACGTTGTGGAAGGTGTAATTCGTCCGCCGAAAGAAGGAGAAAAATATTTCCCATTGGTAAAGGTAGGAAAAATCAATGGACGTGATCCGGCTTTCGTACGTGATCGTGTGCCATTTGAGCATCTTACTCCGTTATTCCCCGATGAAAAATTCAGATTATGCAAAGGTGGCTACTCCGACTCCATGTCTGCCCGTGTAGTAGATCTCTTTGCTCCTATCGGTAAAGGTCAGCGTGCATTGATCGTGGCACAGCCTAAAACCGGTAAGACCATCCTGATGAAAGATATAGCCAATGCAATTGCAGCAAATCATCCGGAAGTTTACATGATCATGTTGCTTATCGACGAACGCCCCGAAGAAGTAACCGACATGGCTCGTACCGTAAATGCCGAAGTGATTGCTTCAACTTTCGATGAACCAGCCGAACGTCACGTAAAGATTGCAGGTATCGTACTGGAGAAAGCAAAGAGACTTGTAGAATGTGGCCATGATGTCGTTATCTTCCTGGATTCTATCACTCGTCTGGCACGTGCTTACAATACGGTATCCCCGGCTTCCGGCAAAGTCCTTTCAGGTGGTGTGGACGCCAATGCACTACACAAGCCCAAACGTTTCTTCGGTGCCGCCCGTAATATTGAAAATGGTGGTTCACTCACTATCCTGGCTACTGCATTGATTGATACCGGTTCTAAAATGGACGAAGTTATCTTCGAAGAATTCAAAGGTACAGGTAACATGGAGTTGCAACTCGACCGCAACCTGTCCAACAAACGTATTTTCCCTGCAGTCAACATTGTTGCTTCCAGCACTCGTCGTGATGATCTGTTGCAGGATAAGCAAACATTGGATCGCATGTGGATACTCCGCAAATATCTGGCTGATATGAACCCGATAGAAGCTATGGATTTCGTAAAAGATCGTATGGAAAAAACCAAAGACAACGACGAATTCCTAATGAGTATGAACAGCTAAAACTGAAGCCAAAGGATATAATCAACAAGAAATAGGATTAAATATACAAAAAGGACGAGACATTTTCGGATATCTCGTCCTTTTTAGTTATTTTTGTCGCAATTAATCACATATCATTGTATAAACGTATTAGTTAATAAGGTGAAGCTCAGTAAAACGATCATACTATTATTGTTGATGTTATTTTACGGTACTTCCTATATCCTGTCTGCAAGCAAGGATTCGGAAGATGAGCGTATACATCTTATGGAATACCTGATGGATAATAACTTAGGTTATTCTCAGGAAGTCAGATTAAGAGATATCGCCCAATGGGAAAATGAACTTGTAGAAGTATTCCGTAGCAGAAAGGACTATAAATACATGTTCCTTATGCAGCAGATGGCTGTATATGCCCTCGTTTCAGACGGCCACATCAACGAAGCGTTGGAAAAAGCAAATGTTATGCTGAAACAGGCCACTCAAATGAAATACGATATCGGCATAGCCATAGCCCATTATGCAATAGGAGATACTTATCTTAATGCCAACATGAATAATGAGGCTATCGAAGAATACGAAATAGCCATGCAGAAATTGCATAAAGTATCCGACTCCGAAAAATTACAGGAAAAAGTCTTGATTCAACTAATTCCAACCCTCATCAGAATGGGGAGGATGGATGAAGCTAAAGCCCATTTGGATCAAATGGAACAAATGAATGATTACCAGCACAGCCGTTTCATAGAAAATATCTTCCAAGCATATTATTACCTCCATAATAATGATATGGATAAAGTCCGGAAATATATTCAGGAAGCAGAAGAATGGTATGAATACTATCCGTTTTATTTTCATAGTTCTATCTTGAAATATATACAAGCTGAATATGCCAAAAGAATTGGAGATGACGAACTAGCTATCAAATTATATAATGAGCTGACCATAAATACCAGCAGTGCCAATGTCTATAACAGATATCTAAAAATGAAGAATTCACTGGCACAACTGTATACCAAACAAAACAGGCCTAGAGAGGCATGTGCCATTTTTCAAGACATCAATATTGCACGAGATTCTATCAATGCCCGTAACTATTCCACCCAGATAAATCTGTTGCGAACCATATATCAGGTGGACCGTCTCGAGATGGATAATCAAAGCGAGCGAAGCCGTCTGCTTTTTTATTCAATTATAGGTTGTATCCTCATTCTAGGCATATCTATTGTATCCGTACTTTATATTCGTAAAATCAATGCACGCTTGATTGCATCTCAACATAAATTGGAAAAAGCCCGGCAAAGTGCTGAGAACTCCATTCGTACCAAAAGTCTTTTTCTGTCGAATATGAGTCATGAAATACGTACTCCACTAAATGCCTTGTCCGGTTTCTCATCTATTCTGACCGATGCTAATATTGACATCGGAACCCGACAACAATGCAATGAAATCATTCAGCAAAATTCAGACTTACTTTTGAAGCTGATAGACGATGTTGTTGACCTTTCCAGTTTGGAAATCGGGAAAATGCAATTCCAGTTTGGAAACAGCGATGCAGTAGCTATTTGTCGCAATGTAGTGGATACGGTAGAGAAGATAAAGCAAACATCCGCCACAGTCCTATTCCAAACGTCTCAGGAAAAAATGGAAATCTATACGGATGAAGCACGCCTCCAGCAGTTACTTATCAATCTGTTGATTAATGCAACCAAATTTACCACAGAAGGTAGCATAACCTTATTATTGGAGAAAGAATCAGAAGAAATGACTGTGTTTTCGGTTACAGATACCGGTTGTGGGATCGCCCCGGAAAAACAGGGACAGATATTTAACCGTTTTGAAAAGCTGAATGAAAATGCCCAAGGCAGCGGATTGGGACTCTCTATCTGTCAATTAATTGTAGAACGTTTCGGCGGAAGAATATGGATAGATCCTGAATATAAGGATGGTTCCCGCTTCTTGTTTACTCATCCAATTCACTCTACCAACAGAAAGGAGGCAGCGCAATGAAACAAACCTTGTTAATACTCGCTCTTTTCCTACAAAGTTTCCTCGCATTTGCAGAAAATATAACAGAAAAATCATCTGTGGCAGACAGTCTGTTAATCGAACTGCGTGCACTTCCGCATGACACCACAAGATTAAAATTACTTGAGAAACTCGTGCTTACCGAACAAAACTCTCCGCATTATATAGAATATGCTGAAGAAATGTTCAACGAAGCACAGTACCAAAAGAATCCTAAATATATATGCAGCAGTACATATTTCAAAATATTGTACTATTATAATAAGAATGAAGTCGATAGTGTCAGTAAACTGGTGAACTACGTGAAACCCATTGCTGAACGCATGGAGTTTTTCAGGTTGTACTTCAATGCACAAAAATTGCTTATTTATACTTATACATATAAGGAGAAATATGAATATGCCATCAATGAATCATTAAAAATGCTTGAGAAAGCAGAAGAACTGAATAACACAGACGGCCGTATAGCTGCTTATTCATGTCTGGCAAGTGCATACCATGAAACCAACCGTACAAAAGAAGAAGGAGAAGCGCTTCGAAAAGCTCACAAATATGTTTCGGAACAAACAACCAGCAGTACACAGTTTAATGTTCTGAATCAATTAATTGTATTCAGTAAAGACCAGAAAGAGTATTCAAGCCTGAAGACGTATCTGAAAGAAAACAAACAGCTATTGCAAAAAATGCTTAGTTTAGATCCGGATATGTATGAATCATATTTCAATCTTTATCTATTCTCAGAAATTTTTCAAACTTACTATTATACAGGGATAGGAAAGATAGACTCGGCTAAATATCATATAGAAGAAGCTCAAGACTTCATAACTCCGCAGAGTTATATTCCCTATATGGCCCTGTATTATGATGCAAGTGCGGAGTATTACCGGCATACAAAAGATTATCAGGCTGCACTTCTCTATATAGATTCTGCTCTGATAAAGATGAAACAATTTGAATCTGCCCAAATGGAGTATGCCAAACAATTATCGCGGAAAGCTGACATTCTGCAAGAAATGGGTAAATATGCAGAAGCCCTGCCACTGTACGAAAGTTCCAATCATATTCAGGATTCACTGACTGCCGCCATATCAGCTAAACAACTGGAGGAAATCAAAGAAATACATCATCTGAACCAATTGGTATGGGAGCGTGGAAAACTAAGAAATCGTGTACAAACCAGTATTCTTTTGAGTCTCGGAATCATTTTGATCTTATGTATCGGCTATATGTTCCGCATCAATCTGATACGAAAAGCACTAAAGATATCAGAAAAAGAAACTCATAAAGCCACACGACAGACAGAAGAAGCCAATGAAATGAAGAATCGTTTCCTCTCCAATATGAGTCACGCCATCCGTGTTCCCCTAAACGGAGTATTGGGGTTCTCACAAATTATAGCAAACGAAGCGGAAATAGACGATCAAACCCGTAAAGAATATGCGGAAATTATTCAGCAAAACACGGATCAGCTAATGCGTTTAGTCAATAATGTCCTTGATTTGTCGCGCCTGGAAGCTGGTATGATGAAATTCCAAATGAGTAATTATGACATCGTACAGCTCTGCAACGATGCTGTAGGAATGGCACATATGCAGAATTCTACCTTGCATACTCATTTCATCAGTAACATTGACGAATATATCATCCATACAGACACAAACCGGTTCATGCAATTCGTTGTCAGTATTCTAACTTGTCCATTCGCTTCTTTCAAAGAAGAACGCGATCTTAACTTCACTCTGAACAAGAACGGAGAAATATTACGTTTTAAAATCACCAACTGCCCCCTCGCAGACCTCAAATATGCCAATCAAGACTCTGCTTTGCGTAATGATGTCAACCGTCTGTTTATAAAACACTTTGGCGGTACATATCAAGTAATCCCCGATAGCAAAGAAGGTCCAACTATTCTTTTCACTTATCCCGCTACCTCGGTTGAATAATATTATTGCCTTAAATGAAGGTAGATACGTGGATTTTTTGTACTTTTGCGCCTCAATAAGAGTAATTTGTAATTTATAAATAGAATTATATCATCATGTTCGATAACTTAAGCGAAAGACTGGAAAGGTCGTTTAAAATTCTGAAAGGTGAAGGAAAGATCACCGAAATCAATGTTGCGGAAACCCTGAAAGATGTGCGTAAAGCACTGTTGGACGCTGACGTAAACTACAAAGTAGCCAAAACTTTCACTGATACTGTTAAGGAAAAAGCATTAGGACAAAACGTGCTGACAGCTGTAAAGCCCAGTCAGTTGATGGTAAAAATCGTGCACGATGAACTGACTCAATTGATGGGTGGCGAAACAGCAGAGATTGATTTGGAAGGAAAGCCGGCAGTTATTTTGATGTCCGGTCTGCAAGGTTCCGGTAAGACAACTTTCTCAGGTAAGCTGGCACGAATGCTGAAAACGAAAAAGAACAAGAAGCCATTGTTGGTGGCTTGTGATGTATACCGCCCTGCCGCTATTGAACAGTTGCGCGTACTAGCTGAACAAATTGGAGTTCCAATATACTCTGAACCTGACAGCAAGAATCCGGTGAAAATTGCTGAAAACGCCATTCAAGAGGCTAAAGCCAAAGGATACGATGTAGTTATTGTCGATACAGCCGGACGTCTGGCAGTAGACGAAGAGATGATGAACGAGATTGCCGCTATTAAAAAAGCAATCAATCCAAACGAAATCCTATTCGTAGTAGACTCCATGACCGGCCAGGACGCTGTAAACACAGCAAAAGAGTTTAACGAACGACTTGACTTCAACGGTGTTGTACTAACTAAATTAGATGGTGACACCCGTGGTGGTGCCGCTCTTTCCATTCGTTCGGTGGTGAACAAGCCGATCAAGTTTGTGGGTACAGGTGAAAAACTGGATGCTATTGATCAATTCCATCCCTCACGTATGTCAGACCGTATCCTTGGTATGGGTGACATCGTTTCATTGGTGGAACGTGCCCAGGAGCAGTACGATGAAGAAGAAGCAAAACGCCTGCAAAAGAAGATTGCCAAGAATCAATTCGATTTCAACGATTTCTTGAGTCAGATTGCACAGATCAAAAAGATGGGCAACCTGAAAGACTTGGCTTCTATGATACCGGGTGTAGGTAAAGCTATTAAGGACATTGATATTGATGATAATGCATTTAAAAGTATTGAGGCTATCATCTATTCGATGACTCCGGCAGAACGCAGTAATCCGGCTCTTCTGAACGGTTCGCGTCGTCAACGCATTGCCAAAGGTAGTGGTACGAATATTCAAGAAGTAAACCGTCTGTTGAAACAATTTGACCAAACCCGCAAGATGATGAAAATGGTAACGGGTAGCAAGATGGGCAAAATGATGCCGAAGATGAAATAATAAAGATAAACTGCAAGCATACCAATCCCGCTGACTTCATTTAAAATATGAAATTAGCGGGATTGTTGTTATATTCGGTTATTTGCTCTATATTTGCGATACTCTTTTAGACCCCTAATACAAGATAAATTATAATCAAAACAAAAATATTTATATGACATTAATTGATGGAAAAGCAATCTCTGAACAAGTAAAACAGGAGATTGCTGCAGAAGTAGCAGAAATTGTAGCAAAAGGTGGCAAATGCCCTCACCTTGCTGCAATTCTTGTAGGCCACGATGGTGGCAGCGAAACGTATGTTGCTGCCAAAGTGAAAGCATGCGAAGTTTGTGGATTCAAATCCAGCCTCATCCGTTATGAAGCGGATGTTACGGAAGAAGAGCTCCTTGCTAAAGTACGTGAATTAAATGAAAATGCAGATGTTGATGGATTTATCGTACAGCTCCCATTACCCAAGCATATCTCTGAGCAAAAAGTGATTGAAACTATCGATTATCGTAAAGATGTAGACGGGTTTCATCCCATCAATGTAGGTCGCATGTCCATAGGATTGCCTTGCTATGTATCAGCAACCCCTAACGGTATTCTTGAACTACTGAAACGCTATCAAATAGAAACTTCGGGTAAGAAGTGTGTAGTATTGGGACGTAGTAATATCGTCGGTAAACCAATGGCTGCACTGATGATGCAGAAAGCCTATCCAGGAGATGCTACTGTAACCGTATGCCATAGCCGGAGCAAAGATCTTGTAAAAGAATGCCAGGAAGCCGATATCATCATCGCTGCATTGGGACAACCCAACTTTGTGAAAGCTGAAATGGTAAAAGAAGGTGCCATAGTTATTGATGTAGGTACTACACGTGTACCGGATTCTACAAAAAAATCAGGCTTCAAACTGACTGGAGATGTTAAGTTTGACGAGGTTGCTCCGAAATGTTCATTTATCACTCCTGTGCCGGGTGGTGTAGGACCGATGACCATCGTTTCTTTGATGAAGAATACATTGCTGGCTGGCAAGAAAGCAATATATCAATAATAAAAATACCGAATACCGGAAGGAACCCCTTGTGACAACTTGACTCCTTTCGGTATTTATTTTATCCAGTGGAACCTTAATCCGCTCAAAGTCATGAGACAGACAATCCCTCTTGCATTACTTTTCTTCTTTATATCGTGTTGTAGCACAGCACAGGAACAAGTAGTACCGGAATCCACTGATACAATCCCCCCTGCAAAAATCACTCTATTATTTGTAGGTGATTTGATGCAACACCAAGCCCAGCTTGACGCCGCGCGTACAGATAAAGGGACTTATGACTACTCTCCCTGCTTCTCTCTCGTAAAAGAGCAAATCAGTGGAGCAGACATCGCTATCGGCAATTTAGAAGTACCTATCGGTGGAAAACCTTATAGTGGTTATCCGGCTTTCTGTGCACCTGATGAATATTTATATGCCATTAAAGAGGCCGGTTTCAATGTTCTGTTAACTGCTAACAATCACTGTCTCGACCGCGGTAAAAAAGGTTTGGAACGTACAATCCTAATGTTAGATTCCTTACGTATCCCCTACACCGGAACTTATAGAAATGAAGAAGAACGCCGTCAACGATACCCATTACTCATTCACAAAAACGGTTTTCGAATTGCCCTTCTTAACTATACCTATGATACCAATGGAGTTAAGCCATCCTCTCCCAACATAGTGAACTATATTGATAAGAAAATCATGTTACAGGATATCGATACAGCACGAACATGGCAACCTGATGTTATCATTGCCTGTATGCATTGGGGAAACGAATACCAATCGCTACCCAGTCGCGAACAGCAACAATTGGCTGATTGGTTATTGAAACAGGGCGTTACCCATATCATCGGTAGCCATCCTCATGTTATACAACCCATGGAACTACGTACCGATAGCATTACCAGAACACAACACGCTGTAGTATATTCTTTAGGGAATTTCATCTCCAATATGAGTAAAGTAAATACTGACGGAGGACTTATATTCACATTAGAATTAGAAAAAGACACCACAACATCTACTTCCCCACAAGTTCGAGTACAACGTTGCGGATATAATTTCGTATGGACAGCACGTCCCAATTTCACCAAAGAAAAAAACTATGTGCTTTATCCCACAGATTCCACATCTATCTCAAAGCTCCCGGAAGCTGCACGTAACCATCTGAATATCTTCGTCAAAAACTCCCGAAAGCTCCTCCAACAGCACAATGTAGGAATTAAGGAGAATAAAAAATAATGCAGATTTCAATAAAATATTTCGCCAAATATTTGCAGTATTAAAGATAATACCTATCTTTGCACCGCGTTTGAGAAATGACGTAAACATGGTGACTGTAGTTCAGTTGGTTAGAGCGTCAGATTGTGGTTCTGAATGTC
>OGRI01002566.1_pt1 | contig 12855 bp, 8 predicted proteins | sample 1553391 | NCBI WGS metagenome assembly OGRI01 (sample SAMEA2580052, study PRJEB22360) | human gut metagenome | reverse complement strand
TAGACGGAACAGTTCGTTCGCAGATCGCGGAACAAGAATCACGTCATGAGAAAACCCGTGCGGTCACTAAAGGAAAATTCTCCTCTGCATGGATAGAGCATGGTAAAGCTCCGAAGAACGGAACTTATGAATATATGGTATTGATACAGCCTTCTGCAGCGGACTTGGACGACCTTCGGAAAACTCCTGCGTATGAAGTCCTGCAACGTGATCAAACGGCTCATGTCGTTTATGATAAGAAAACAGGTATTACGGCGTATGCGGTTTTTGAGGCTTATCAGCCGGTAACTGATAAGATGATTGCTTCTATTCCTGCTGAAACAATGGTGATGTATGCGAAAGAAACCGGTAAAGGAGTTCGTTTGAGTGTTTGTGACCCAAACTTGAATATAAAAGAAAAGGCGTATACGACGAAAGAACCTAGCCGTCCTATTTATAAGAAAATACTACTCAAAGGTCGTTGGACGCTAAAGAATTCAATGGAAAATGTCCGGTTGGAGCGACAAGGAAATGATACACAATTGACGGTAACCTGCCAGCACGGACAACCTGTTGAGGTATTAATGGAAAACAAGTGATTAGATGATAAGATTTGTAGTTTAAGAGGGGTATTAGTTACTATGTTTCTATGAAACAGAAAGACCGGTTCGTAATGAGCCGGTCTTTTTTATCTGTAGAAGGGATTTATCTCCCTGATGTTTAATATTTATTTATTCAATCTCCACTCAAAACCGTCTTTTGTATCTTTGATTTCGAATCCGAAGGCTGTTAATGTGTTACGGATTTCGTCGGAAGTAGCCCAGTCTTTGTTGGCTTTTGCTTTCATACGCTGTTCCAGCAACATATCCACCACTTTACCATAGGCATTTTCACGACTGTCGGAAGAACCTTTTTCTTCTTTCAATCCCATAATGTCAAAGCAGAACAAGTGGAAAGTTTCTTTCAGCTCTTTCAAGTCTTCAGCGGAGATCGTTGCATTGCCGGCAATGACGTTATTAATGATGCGGGCACCTTCGAAAAGCTGTGCGATGACAATTGGAGTATTCAGGTCGTCATTCATGGCTTCGTAGCATTTGGCACGCAGCTCTTTTACATTGATACCTTCTGAAGTTGCGGATGCAGGGGGAACCTTTCCCAATCCATCGATAGCTTCTATCAGACGTTGCAATCCCTTTTCGGAAGCAATCAGTGCTTCATTGCTGAAATCGACCGTACTGCGGTAGTGGGCTTGCAGGATGAAGAAGCGGATTGTCATTGGAGTATAGGCTTGGGTCAGCAACTTATGTGTGCCATTGAAGAACTCATCCAATGTGATGAAGTTGCCGAGTGATTTACCCATTTTCGTTCCGTTAATGGTAATCATGTTGTTATGCATCCAGTAGTGAACCATATCGTCGCCTTGTGAGGCTACTGATTGTGCTATTTCACACTCATGATGCGGGAAAATCAGGTCCATTCCTCCGCCGTGAATGTCGAAGTGCTCACCCAGATATTTGCGTCCCATAGCGGTACATTCGGCATGCCAGCCGGGGAAACCGTCGCTCCAAGGAGATGGCCAGCGCATGATATGTTCCGGCTGTGCCTTTTTCCAGAGGGCGAAATCGGCGGGATTACGCTTTTCACTTTGTCCGTCAAGGTCGCGGGTGGTGTTCAGTACATCATCCAGATTGCGTCCGGAAAGTTTTCCGTAGTGATGATCCTTGTTATATTTGGCTACATCGAAATAGACGGAGCCTTCACTTTCGTAAGCATATCCGGCGTCCAGAATCTTCTGTACCAGTTGGATTTGTTCGATGATATGGCCCGAAGCATGAGGTTCGATACTTGGAGAGAGCACGTTGAGGGCTTCCATTGCTTTATGGTAGCGGTTCAGATAGTACTGAACGACTTCCATTGGTTCCAGTTCTTCCAGACGGGCTTTCTTGGCAATTTTGTCTTCTCCTTCGTCGGCATCATGTTCCAAATGACCTACGTCAGTGATATTGCGTACATAACGTACTTTATATCCTAGATGAGTGAGATAACGGAAGAGTACGTCGAAAGTAATGGCCGGGCGTGCATGTCCCAGATGCGCATCACCGTAAACAGTCGGTCCGCACACATACATACCTACATGAGGTGCGTGGAGCGGTACGAATAACTCTTTTTTTCTATCTAACGTGTTGTAAATGGTCAGTTGATGTTCCATAACGTTTGCTATTTATTCGATTTAAAACCACAAAATTAGAATAAATCTTTGATATATTACGATAATTCAAGTTGAAATATGTAACTCATAGCCATTGTTCTGTGTTGTGATTGAGATCTCTTTGTCTTTGGACAATACTTCACGCAGCTTTCTTATATAGTTGTAAAGAGTGTGTTCGCTTATTGGTACAGCTTTTCTTGCTGTACGTATCATGAGTATATAGACAGCATACATCTATAATTTGCATCCCCATCCTAGAACGGATTTTTTTAATATTGTTCTCATTGTTCTCATATTTTTGGGCAATTCCTTTATAATCAGATGTGTGACGAATGAGAAATGCCTTTCAAAATTGGTATTTCTCATTCGTTTTTTACGTTCGTTAACTTAAAAATGGCTATAATGCATCTTTTTGGGGGGTATTTCTCATCATTGTTCTCATGATAGTTGGAAATGAAACCATTTGCTTATTTATATGAACCATATTGATAAACGTAAAGTAGGATGACCTTTGGTTATATGTTGTTGGCCCTGTTCTGATAACTTAAGTAGTCGATATTCGCAGATCCTCTTGCTGACATCACTGCGTTATGTAATAAACATCCGCTTCTTTCCACAAGAGTGATGAGGCCTGTGTACTGGAGTGGAAAGATCTCATCACTTTAGTAGAAAGAACTGTTCACTTTAGTGCAACGAGCTATATAATGGTAAGATTGATATACGATAGCTACTCTGCATACTGCTGAAACAGAGTATAAGACATACAGTCAAAGGTTATGAAGGTACGGTTGAAAAAGGAATTGTGAGCATATGATGCTACGTAAATTTATAGTAAAAGTGTTCCAGTGCTTCCGCCACTCCGTCTTCTTCATTGCTCAGAGTGATATAGTCCGCCGCTTTCTTCACCGGTTCCTGTGCGTTGCCCATGGCAATGCCTAGTCCTGCAAACTTTATCATGGACAAGTCATTGTAGCCGTCGCCTATTGCTATCATTTCTTTGCGTTCTACTCCTATTTCTTTTAATAATACGGCAAGAGACAGGGCTTTGTCGATTCCTTGCGGGACTAGTTCGAGAAAGTAAGGTTCTGAACGAAATACGTTGATACGTCCTTGCAACCGAAGACAAAGTTCGGCTTCTAAGGGGATGAGCTTGTCGGCATCTCCCACAATCAAGCATTTAGCTACCGGAAGCGTGATGTCTGTCAGGAAGTCGTTTGTTTCCCGGACTGCCATTTTATTCAGGAAAGCCTCTTTTTGAACATACGGGTCCTGAGAGTTTTCGGTTACGATTTCTTCTCCGTCGTAAGTCAGTATGCTTAACTGGTGGCTGCGGGCGCACTCATAGAGTACGGGGACGACATCGTTCGGCAATACATTCTCATAGAGCATTTCCTGTGTTTCCCAATTGATGATTTCCCCTCCGTTGTAGGATAAGATAAATCCGCCGAACTCATTCATGCGCAATTCATTTGCCAACGGCACAATGCCATAAGTCGGACGACCGGAAGCAAGAACCAGACGGACGCCCTGTTCTTGTACACGTATCAATATTTCCCGGTTGCGGGGAGTAATTACTTTTTTAGAGTTGGTGAGTGTGCCGTCAAGGTCGAGCACGATAAGCTTGTATTTCATGCAGTGTCATTTTGCGTGCAAAGATAAAGTAAAAAAGTATTCTTGCAAGACAGTCCATATAAAGATGCAGTTTTTATTTTAGCAAATCCACCCACTGTTCATTGCTCAATGCAGGCAATGTTTCGCTGTCGGTAACAAATGTTTCTGCTAACTTTCGTTTTTCATCTTGCAGATAGAGAATCTTTTCTTCAATACTGTTTTGGGTAATGAAGCGATAGGCGATAACCTGCTTGTCCTGTCCGATGCGGTGGGCACGGGCAATAGCCTGCGATTCGGCGGCGGGATTCCACCACGGATCGATAATAAACACATAGTCGGCTTGCGTCAGATTAAGTCCTACGCCTCCGGCTTTCAGAGAGATAAGGAAGGCTTGTACGTCTTTCTGCTCGGTGAAATGGGCAATTTCGGACGGACGGTTGTTGGTTGCTCCTGTCAGTAGTGCATATTTCCAGCCCCGTTCGCGAAACGCTTCGGCGAGGACTTCCAGATGTTTGACGAAGGATGAGAAAATCAGTACTTTATGTCCTTCACTCCGTAGTGTGTCGAATATTTCTATTATTTGTATCGCTTTGCCGGATGCACCGTTAAAGTCCGGATAGATGAGTTGCGGATGACAGGCAAGTTGGCGTAGCCGCAGGATACCGTTCAAGATACTGAAAGAATGAAGTTTATCCATATTTTGAGGATGTTGGAGCAGGATATTCCGCAAACTATTTTTTTCTTGTTCGTAAAGAGTATTTTGTTCTTCGGGCATGTCACAATAGATCGTTTCTTCGGTAAGCGGGGGAAGTTCCGGAGCCACTTCACTTTTGCTTCTGCGAAGAATAAATGGGGATATCAGTTGTTGTAACTGTGCTTCTACACGGGTATTGCCTTGGCGGATCGGAATCATGAATTGTTTTTGAAAAGCACTCTCAGTTCCCAGTAAGTCCGGTTGGATGAAACGGAATTGTGCCCACAGATCTTTCAGTGAATTTTCGATAGGTGTACCCGTAAGTACAAGCCGATACTTGCTTTTCAGTTGGAGTGCAGAACGGAAGGTGAGCGATTCGCTGTTCTTAATATTTTGGCTCTCATCGAGTACGATATATTCGAATTTGTAAGAAGAAAGCAGGTCGATGTTGTTGCGCATCATGCCATACGTTGTGAATATCAACTGGAAACGTCCGAAGAACTTCCCGGGATGATTGGGGGTCACGACGATGCTACTGTTATATTCAATCATTGAAAGCGTTGTAAAGCGTTTCGCTTCCCGTCGCCAGTTGTGCAACAGCGACGTAGGAACGACGATGAGAGTGGCTGCTTTCCTTGAGGCGGGCGATTTATATATATGTTGTAACAACGTAAGTGTCTGGAGAGTTTTCCCCAGTCCCATATCGTCTGCCAGACATCCGCCGAATCCTAGTTTATGCAGATGCATCATCCATGAGAATCCTTTCTGCTGGTAAGGACGTAATGTTGCTTTTAGTGCTTTAGGGACGGAAACATTCTTAATCTGATTTTTGCCAGAGAACTTTTTAAGTCCTGTTCCTCCCAAGGCAGCTTGCGCGGCGCCTATAAATGTATGCTTCAATCGTATTCCCTGCTCTGTCTGAACTCCCATTTCCAACAAGTTCGCATACTTACTGAACCATTCCTCGGGTAAAAGGATCATGCGCCCGTCCGGCAGCAGATATTCTCTCTTTTCTTCGAGGATATGCTTGCGGAAGCGTGAGAAAGGAATGCGCAGGTTGCCGACAACAACGGTGATATGTAACTCAAACCAGTCTACTACTTCATCGTCACAACTCTGCTCGATATGTATCTCGTCCAGGCAGTAAGGAGTGTTTCCCATATGGCCGGTCAGTTGAAAGTCCGATTGTAACATCTCCCGATGCTTATTGATCCATTCAACAAGTGTTTTCTCAGAAGAACTGGCTGATAACCTGAAATGGATATCACCGATACGTTGCAGACCGGAGCTTTCTAAAAGCTGAATCGCTTTTTTTTCGGCGACAATATCCCGCCGGAAGAAGGATACCTCACCGGAGTCTTTCCGATAAATGATTTTCTTCATTGCTGCTCCGTTGTCTGATGTAAATAGCTGGTCTCTATAACGAAAACCAAGCTGCAACAACTGTTCGCTATGGGTGATGTCTTCAAGTGACAGTAATGCTTCGCAGGCACATCTTTCTTCAGGGATATCCCACCCTTCGGTTATGATTTCGTGATAGCGTGCAATCGGAATGACAATATTGTCGATATACTTTTCGAGTTGAGCGGCACTTGCACTAATTGCCTTTTTCTTGGTGAAGGGTAAGAGCCGGACACTATCTATGTATGGAAAGAAGTATAAATTCATCCCTAACAATAGAGTAGCCGGTGAGGCAGTTAATGCGATAACGGGTTTTTGGTCGTCCAATGAAAATGGTTGCTTCTCATAATAACATTGCAGTTGATAGCGGAAAGTACTGCTGTCGACATGAAATGTAAAGCGGACTTCGGCGTCATGTGGATGTACGTGATAAGCATGGTGGGCGTACAACACTTTGCTTCCGGGCTGTTTCTGATAAAAAGATAACCCGTTTTCCCGTATGAGAGTAAGCATCTCGAGTAGTTTGCCTTCAATAAATGGCCGAATGTTATTCTTTACTTTCTCAGGATCTTGAGATAACTTATGTAGGAAGCGTGATACTATCTTTTCTCGGGAATAGGCTCCCATTAAATATTTCTCTGTATAGTGAGAAGCGATGTCGATGGCTTGTCTTTCTGCTTCATTCATTTGTTCAATAGCTTCGGGAGAAGCGTGAAAAGCCTGTTCAATCAACTGCAACGTGCCATCTTCCAGTCGCTCTGCTATGTAAGGGATCAGTAGTATACCAAACACAGGATGCTCTGTATAAACGATGATGACTTGTCCGTTAGTTGTTTTCTCTCTCATTCTCTTTGGGCTTTAACTGACAAAGATACGGGAAAATCCTTAATTTTGCAGCATGATAGAAGAAAACAAACGAGTATTGTTAGGAATGAGTGGCGGTACGGATAGTTCCGTTGCCGCTATGAGACTGCTGGAGGCCGGATATGAGGTGATCGGGGTGACTTTTCGTTTTTATGAATTAAATGGCTCGACCGAATATCTGGAAGATGCCCGTAGTTTGGCGGAGCATTTGGGAATCCGTCATATAACGTACGATGCCCGTGAAGTATTCAATAAGCAGATCATTGAGTATTTCGTGCAGGAATATATGGCGGGGCGTACGCCGGTTCCCTGTACCTTATGCAATAATTATTTGAAATGGCCGTTGTTAGCGGAACTTGCCGACGAAATGGGCATATTCTATATTGCCACAGGGCATTACGTTCGGAAAGTTAAGTTGGAAGATACCTATTATATTACATCTGCGACTGATTCGGACAAGGATCAGACGTTCTTTTTATGGGGATTGAAACAAGATATTCTCCGTAGAATGTTATTGCCAATGGGGGATATCACGAAAGTGGAAGCCCGTGCATTGGCTGCTGAACGTGGCTTCCGGAAAGTTGCTACTAAAAAGGACAGCTTAGGGGTTTGTTTCTGTCCAATGGATTATCGGAGTTTTTTAAAGAACTGGTTGGATAAAAATGATCAGCTTTTTACCGCACATGGTCAGAAATGGTCAGAAATAGTCAGACGAGGGCGGTTTGTCGATGAAACGGGGCATTTTATTGCTTGGCATGAAGGATATCCTTTTTATACCATCGGACAGAGACGCGGGCTAGGGATACATCTGAATCGTCCTGTTTTTGTGAAAGATATATTTCCGGAAAAGAATGAGATAGTACTTGCCCCTCTTCAATCTCTAGAGAAAACAGAAATGTGGCTGGATAATTGGAACTTGATAAACGAAAACCGTGTACTCGGTTGTTCTGATATAATCGTGAAGATACGGTACCGCAAACAGGAGAATCACGGTACGGTAACTGTTACTCCGGAGCACTTATTGCATATACAGCTTCATGAACCGTTGACTGCTATTGCTCCGGGACAAGCTGCCGCATTCTATAAAGATGATTTGCTGCTGGGGGGAGGGATTATAGTAAAAGCTCGATAACTATCCGACAGCCGGAATAACTTGTGCGAACCCAAGTCTCATCCATGCTGAGACCCGGATTCCGTCTACACGACACCCGGGTCTCAGGCAAGTAATCTTTGCAAAAAAGAAAACCTGTAATAACTATATGATAAGTTTCTCTATATTTGAGGGCTGGAATTCAACGCCAGCATTGTCTCTATGTATTCACGTGTATTGCTGAGTCTGGGGACTTTGTGCTGTCCTCCCAACTTCCCTCTCTGTGCCAGCCAGTCATGGAATAGTCCCGGTCGGGCAACGATTACTTCCAAGGGTTGCAATGCAATATCTTTCCAACGTTTTGCCTCATAGTCGGAGTTTACTTCCTTTAATGTTGCATCCAGTATTGCTGCGAACTTCTCAACGGAATCCGGCATTTTAGCGAACTCTATTAACCATTGGTGGCGGCATTTGGCATGTTCGTCCATAAACACCGGTGCGGCAGAATATTCACTCACTTGCGCCCCTGTTTCCGAACAAGCCTTTGCCAGTCCTTTTTCTGCATTATCTACGATTAGTTCCTCGCCAAAAGCATTGATGAAATGTTTGGTTCGTCCGGTAATGACAAATTTATAAGGGTTCTTGCCGGTAAATTTCACTGTATCCCCAATCATATACCTCCACAAACCGCAAGAGGTCGAAATGACCATTGCGTAATTCTTGTTAAGCTCCACTTCCTCAAGGCAATAGGCACGTGGATTCTCTTTGTCAACTTCTTCCAACGGAACAAATTCGTAGAAGATTCCGTAGTCGATCATCAGCAACATTGCAGGATCTGAAAGATCGTTCTGTGTGCCGAAATAACCCTCGGAAGCATTGTAGGTCTCTACATAATGCATCTTCGGTGAATGAATCACTTGCTTGTATTGCTCACGGTAAGGAGTAAATGCAACTCCTCCGTGGAAGAAAACTTCCAGATTCGGCCATACTTCTTCCAACGTCTGTTTGCTTGTTTTTTCAAGGATCCGTTTGATAAGCACCAACATCCACGACGGTACGCCGGATAAACTTGTGACGTTGACCGGAATAGTACTGTTGGCTATCGCCTCTATCTTGGTTTCCCATTCGCTCATTAGTGCGATTTTCTTGCTGGGCACACGGACAAAATTGATAAGCGGATTGACATTTTGAATCAAAATAGCAGATAAATCTCCTACCAGGCTATGATTAGAATTGAGATTCGGACTATGGCTTCCCCCTAGGATCAATCCTTTTCCTGAAAAGAAATGGCTGTCCGGGTTGATGCGGAAGTAAAGTGCGGCAGCGTCTTTTCCTCCTCTGTAATGAATGTCTTGCAGTGCTTCCTTACTGACAGGGAGGAATTTACTTTTATCATTTGTCGTTCCGGAAGATTTGGCGAACCAACGTATTTCCGACGGCCAAAGCAGATTCTGTTCTCCTGCCCGCAAACGTTCTACATACGGCTTGATTTCCTCATAAGTCTGGATTGGAACACGTTTTCTGAAGTCTTCATAGCTGCGGATCGAGGAATAGTCGTACTTTTTTCCCCATTCTGTCTGAGCAGCCTGATGTACTAAGCGGTTTAGTACACTATGCTGTATCTCACTAGCCTGAGTAGCATATAGGTCTATCTGTTTTAAACGGGAATCAAAAGTCTTACTAATAATTTTTGTAATATTCATTTCTGCTTTAACATAATAATGTTTAGTCGTGCAAAAGTAACTTATTTATCTTTTTTTTCTATCTTTACGACGGAAATAATCGTTAAAAATTGACGGCTTTCATATAATCTCCGAGTTTTAGACTAAAAAATGCGACAATGAGAATCGGAATCTTAACATCAGGGGGAGATTGCCCCGGTATAAATGCCACTATTCGTGGCGTGTGCAAAACTGCCATTAACTACTACGGTATGGAAGTGGTAGGTATTCATAGCGGCTTTCAGGGGTTGCTCACAAAAGATGTAGAATCCTTTACAGATAAATCTTTATCGGGTTTGCTGAATCTTGGTGGAACGATGTTGGGGACTTCCCGCGAGAAGCCTTTTAAAAAAGGAGGTGTTATTTCGGATGTCGATAAACCTGCACTGATCCTTCAGAATATTCGGGAAATGGGATTGGATTGTGTTGTCTGTATCGGCGGAAACGGAACGCAAAAGACGGCTGCCAAATTTGCTGCCATGGGTGTAAATATCGTTTCGGTTCCTAAAACCATTGACAACGATATCTGGGGGACGGATATCTCTTTTGGTTTCGACTCGGCTGTAAGTATTGCTACAGATGCTATCGACCGGTTGCATTCTACCGCAAGTTCTCATAAAAGGGTGATGGTGATTGAGGTCATGGGACATAAAGCGGGTTGGATTGCTTTGTATTCCGGTATGGCAGGAGGGGGAGATGTTATTCTTGTGCCTGAAATACCTTATAGCATTAAAAACATAGGAAACACTATTCTGGAAAGATTGAAAAAGGGGAAACCATACTCTATTGTAGTAGTAGCTGAAGGCATTCATACGGACGGCCGTAAACGTGCTGCGGAATACATTGCACAGGAAATAGAGTATGAGACGGGTATTGAAACCCGTGAAACCGTATTAGGGTATATTCAACGTGGTGGTTCGCCTACTCCTTATGACCGTAATCTCTCTACCCGAATGGGCGGACACGCGACGGAACTGATTGCCAACGGGGAATTCGGGCGTATGGTTGCACTAAAAGGAGATACTATCGCTTCTATCCCTTTGGAAGAAGTGGCTGGGAAACTAAAGTTGGTTAGTGAAGATCACGATCTGGTGATTCAGGGACGTCGCATGGGGATTTGCTTTGGATAGATTTCACGATCGGTTCTGCCGTAATCTCATTGTCGAACTCATTTTCTTCCAATATATTGTCATTCAGTAATTCGATATCAGAGTCTGCATCCATTTCGGGTTCAGGTTCGGCTGCCATTGCTGATTGCTGCATTTTGGTTTCGTTGACGGTTGCCATGAAAGTCGGGTCCTTTACTTTCTTTATAGCCATCTGGGCGGCATTCTGTTGGGATTCTTTCTTGGAATATCCGGTTCCGGTTCCGGCAGGAAGTCCTTCAATGCGTACTTCTGTCTGGAAAACAGGATTGCTGTCCTGATCCAGGAATTGCTCAATCAGTTCAAAAGAAACCTCCAGTTTGCTCTTTTGGCTCCATTCGATCAGTTTTGATTTGAAGTTTACTTCTTTACGGGAGATTTTATCCAGATCGATATAACGATTAATGATTCGCTGCTCCATAAACTGTTTGCAGCGTTCATATCCCTGGTCCAGGTAGATCGCTCCGATAAATGCCTCGAAAGCATTCCCGTACATATAGCTGTTGTGGGAAGAAGAACGGGTTGAATATTTAATAAGTTTGTCCAGTCCGATCTCTACGGCAAGTTTGTTTAAAGTCTCCCGTTGTACAATCTTGGAACGTGTGTTTGTCAGGAAACCTTCCCGCTTCCCTTCAAAACGTTTGTAGACGATATCGCCTACGATAGCGTCGAGAATGGCATCACCTAAAAATTCCAGACGCTCATTGTTTAACGGACGCCCCTTGTCCGAACGGACAGATGAGGATTTATGTAAGAGAGCCTGCTCATAGAGCTGGATGTTACGCGGGTAGAAACCGAGTATCCGGTAAAAACAAAGATAAGACTCTCTATCCCTGTGGAACAAGAGCCTTATCTTATCTATTTGGTTTCGTAACACGATTTTACTCAGCGTATTTTTTGAAGATAACGCACGCATTATGACCGCCGAATCCGAATGTGTTGGACAAGGCAACATTAACTTCGCGTTTCTGTGCTTTATTGAACGTGAAATTAAGGTTGTAGTCGATGTTCTCGTCGTCGTCACCTTCTTCGTGGTTGATAGTCGGAGGAACAATGCCGTTCTTGATGGCAAGGATACTTGCAATTGATTCTACCGCACCGGCAGCACCCAGCAAGTGACCTGTCATTGATTTTGTTGAACTGATGTTCAACTCGAACGCATGATCACCGAATACTTCTTTAATCGCTTTTGCTTCTGAAATGTCACCAACCGGAGTAGATGTACCGTGTACATTGATATAATCCACTTCTTTCGGGTCCATTTCCGCATCTTCCAATGCATTCATCATCACAAGTTTGGCTCCAAGACCTTCCGGATGAGAAGCTGTCAGGTGATGTGCATCAGCAGACATGCCTACGCCGGCAACTTCTGCATAGATTTTAGCACCACGGGCTTTCGCATGTTCCAATTCTTCCAGAATCAAGCAACCGCCACCTTCGCCCATGATGAAGCCGTCACGGCTTGCACTGAACGGACGTGAAGCCTTTTCGGGCTCGTCGTTGCGGGTTGACAGAGCATGCATAGCATTGAAACCACCTACACCTGCGGGGAAGATAGCCGCTTCCGAACCACCGGATACAATCACATTTGCTTTGCCCAGACGAATCAGGTTAAACGCATCTGCAATGGCATTGGTAGAAGTAGCACATGCCGAACAAGTCGCGTAGTTAGGACCATGGAAGCCATACATGATAGAAATCTGTCCGGCAGCAATATCCGAGATCATCTTCGGGATGAAGAACGGATTGAACTTGGGACCTATTTCCTTGTGAGTGTAGTAGTTGCCTACTTCTTCCTCGAATGTATGTATACCACCGATACCGGCGCCAAAAATAACACCGATTCTGTTCAAATCTTCTTTTTCGACGTCAAGACCGGAGTCCGATACCGCTTCTTTGGCAACAGCGACAGCATACTGAGTGTATAAGTCCATCTTTCTTGCCTCTTTACGGTCGATATATTTAGTTACATCGAAGTTTTTCACTTCGCATGCAAACTGGGTCTTGAATTGCGACGCATCAAAATGAGTAATAGGCCCTGCTCCACTAACCCCGTTCACTAGATTTTCCCAGAATTCGGGTACATCATTGCCAACAGGAGTAATGGCGCCAAGGCCTGTTACTACCACTCTTTTTAATTC
>OGRI01002526.1_pt1 | contig 13016 bp, 13 predicted proteins | sample 1553391 | NCBI WGS metagenome assembly OGRI01 (sample SAMEA2580052, study PRJEB22360) | human gut metagenome | reverse complement strand
ATGGAAGAAAACAATTCAATAAAACTTATTTCTTATGAGATACCGGAAGGATATGATAAAAAGAATTTTACTTACAAAATCTTCAAAGGTGCCGACTATGATCAGCTAAAGTGTTCTGCAAAATTTACTCCTGCATTTTTCAGAAAATCAGGTGATACATGGGAAGGCGGAAGTGTAAGTATGTTTTCTCCCGTATTGAAATTTTCTCTGCATGAAAAGTTCACTGAAAATCAATTGGAAGTATCAGAGTCCATGGAAGTAAATGGGAAAAGAACTTTTGGTTATGATGAGCCGATTATTTACAAACGAATAAAATAGAACATTGACAGGGGATGCTCTGCTAAAATAGATTGATTTGTTAAGAAGAGCAGAATTCCTAAAGAAAGAGGAATACGTATGAACATTGTTTTTTCATCTGATAAGAAAGAATATAATACTATTAAAAAAGGTACTGAAATACTGCTGGCCGAAAATGACGGTTTCAACCAAAACATAGAATTGTCTGTTGAATTTCAGGACAGACCAGAAATATTGATCAATAAAAGAAAAAACCAGATTCATATCATCTGCCGGGAAATATCTCATTATTACCGCGCACTTAATTATGCCATACATCATATGGAAGAGGATGAATTTCAATATCAAGAGCATGTCTGTTTTGAAAGAAACGGTCTTATGCTGGATTGTTCCAGAAATGCTGTATTTACAGTTGAAAAGGTGAAATTCCTGATCAAGACACTGGCAAAACTTGGAATGAATGTACTCATGCTTTATACAGAAGATACCTATGAAGTAGAGGGGCAGCCTTATTTTGGAGCCTATCGCGGAAAATACACCAAAGACGAAATAAAAGAGCTGGATGCTTACGCTTCAATGTTTGGGGTAGAGCTTGTTCCGTGTATTCAGACACTGGCTCATCTTTACAATGTGCTGAAGTGGCCGGGAATGGATAAGATTCGTGATTCTGCGGACATTCTCCAGCCTGAAAAAGAGGAAACTTATCAGTTTATTGAAAAGCTGCTCAGCTCAGTAAAGGAGAATTTTTCTACCAACAGGGTACATATTGGAATGGATGAGGCTGTCATGCTGGGACTTGGAAATTATCTAAAAGAAAATGGATATAAAAAAGGGTCACTGATAATCAGGGAACATTGTAACAGGGTCGTAGATATTTGCAGAAAATTAGAATTAAAGCCTATGATATGGAGTGACATGTACATTACAGCAAATTCTACAGGCGGATACTATGATCTGCCCGAAAACACGGACTGCTCCAAATGGGAAAAACCGAAAAAAGATTTAGGATTAGTATATTGGGACTATTATCATGATGATACCAGAACCTATGAAAAAATGCTGGATATCCATGCGCAGCTTTCGGATAACGTTATTTTTGCAGGAGGTTCTTGGATTTGGAACGGAATTTCCCCCAATTATTCTAAGACCTATGCGTGTACCAAAGCAGCTCTTTCTACTTGTAAAAAATACAATATAAAAGAGGTACTCTGTACAGCATGGATGGATAATGGTGCAGAAACCCCGATGGATGCTTTGCTTCCGGGACTTGTACTTTTTGCATACCTTGATTTTCACAGAGACTATGACGAAACAATCCTTAAGCAGGAGTTCAGGAACTGCACAGGCGGAGAATTTGATGATTTTATGGCACTTGACAATTTTGATTCCTTATTCTTAAATACGAAAGAGAATAAAGAGGCTCAAAATCCTTCAAAATATCTGTTATACCAGGATCCAATGTTAGGCATTTTTGATTATCATGTGAAAGAATCAGGTGTCAATACAAAATCTTACTACCAAAACATACAGAAATGTATGAAGGAATGTGCAAAAAAAACAGGAAAATATCAGCTTTTATTCTCGTTTTATGAAAAACTGGCGGCGGTATTAGCTGATAAAGCCGATTTGGGCATGTGTATAAAATCAGCATATCGGTTTATACAGGAAATCAGAACTATTCTCACAGAATGGTTTTGGTTTCCTTTTTTGCTGTTACAAATCAGTTACAACTGCATTATAGAATTTAATGTATAATTAACCTGTGAAAAGATAGTTATAAAAACATGTGAGGTAATAATTATGAAGGCAAGAATTCTTGTGATAGAAGACGAAATGTCAATCAATGACCTGCTATGTATGAATCTGGAGATTGCAGGGTATGAAACAGTAGGATATCTGGATGGAAATGAGGCATATGAAGCAATTATTCAAGATCATGCGTTTCAGTGTGCACTTGTAGATATCATGCTTCCCGGAAGAGACGGCTATAGCCTGTTACCGAAACTGAAGCAGTATGAAATCCCCGTAATATTTCTTACCGCAAAGGGAGATATCGCGAGCAAGATAAAGGGATTAAAAGACGGTGCGGAAGATTATATTGTAAAACCATTTGAAATGCTGGAAGTGATGGTCCGTCTTGAAAAAGTACTGGAACGTAATGGCACTGTACAAGAACAGATTCAAATTGGTGATGTCATCATTGATACTGCTAGTCGTACTGTTACAAAAATGGGCATGGAAATCTATTTAAAGCCAATGGAATATAACTGCCTCATGGTGTTCGCCAAAAACCCGAATAAAGCACTGACCAGGAATCAGATTCTGCAGGAACTGTGGAATGAAGAGTTCTGCGGAGAAACAAGAACTGTGGATGCACATGTGGGTCGTATCAGGAAAAAGCTTGGCTGGCAGGATAAGATTAAAACAATTCCCAGAATCGGTTACAGACTTGAGGTGGATTTATGAAACTCTTAATAAAGATCTTTTTTCAGACTACATGTATTATTCTGTTGGCATCGTCAGGGATCTTTCTCTATACCACTTATTGTTGGAAAAATCAGAGTATACAGAATATCAACAGTTATGAAAGCAGTATATTCAGAACAAATATCTTACAGTTTGAAAATAAAACAAGCCTTTCTGACAATCAGAAACAGAATGCCGACAACGAAATGCGCCCCCAAATAGTTACTTATGCTTTTCGGCAGGTTTTTCATGACAGCGCGGTTTTATATCTTGATGGAAAAATGACCTATAATGGAACTGTTTATGAATTCGATGTAAAAAAGTTAAGAGAATTATGTGCAAGTAAGGCAAACATGGTGGATCATGGCAGCAACAGTGATGGTCATGGCCCTATGATCAGTCAGATAAATGGAAGGACACTTTTGTTATTTTACTATGGAAATGTAAATATGGGATATCAGATTGTTACTTATAAAGATATAACAGATGTAATAGAAAAAAGTCATCTGCTGTTTTTTCAGACGGGTGGATTTACTTTATCTTTGATCGTGGTGATGGGAATTATCCTTTATTTGAGCCTTCGAAAAATCACAGCACCGCTTACAAGCCTAAGAGAAGCTACGCTTCTTGTTTCTGAAGGTATTTATGATTTTAAAGTACCGTCAGAGGGAAATACAGAACTTGCGCAGGTAGGTGCAACCTTTAATTTTATGACAGGTAAAATAAAAGAACAAATTGAAAGTCTTTCTAACATAAACCGGACACAAAAACAGCTTATTGGAAGTCTGGCTCATGAGCTGAAGACCCCAATGACTGCAATCATAGGCTATGCAGATACATTGCTTACTGTGCGCCTAACTCCGGAAAGGCAGGAGAAGGCTCTTATTTATATTGAAAATGAATGTCGCAGGCTTTCAAGACTTTCTATGAAAATGCTGGAATTAACCGGACTCTACGAAGCTTCGGAAGACTCATTCAATCCAGCTGAAATACAGGTGGATAATTTCCTGAAAGAAGTAAAAGAACTCATTGATTGCAGGCTTCAAGAAAAAAACATCTCTCTTGATGTATTTTGTGAACCAAAAGAATTGGTAAAGAAGTTTGATCAGGACTTAATGATAAGTGTAGTGACAAATCTAATTGATAATGCAGTCAAAGCTTCCAGGAAAGAATCTAAAATTGTGCTTGAGGCAACCCCAGACCATCTGATGGTTCAGGATTTTGGAAAGGGAATACCGAAAGAGGATCTGGAAATGGTGACGGAACCATTTTATATGGTAGACAAATCTCGTTCCAGGGCAAAAGGAAGTGTAGGGCTCGGTCTTTCTTTATGTCAGAAAATTATAGAACTGCACGATTTCCAACTGAAGATTGAAAGCAATCCGGGAAAAGGAACTACCGTCTCTGTTTTCTGGTAATCACACTAACGTTTACATATCAGTTACAAATCGCGAAAGATTTGGTGTAATGCTCGATGATATACTTATAACAATCTTAGAAAGGAGATATTACCAGAAATGAGAAAAAACATAAAAAAGTTTGCAGGAATAGTGCTTTGTATTGGAATGTTTACAGGATGCGCACAGACCCCGGATTCTTCTTTGGTAAAGCCGAAGGGGAGCAAGGCTGTAGATGCTTATACGGAAGCGGATGATGTTAGCGGTTCTAAAGGAGAAGCATCTGAAAGCAAGAACGATGACGGTTCAGAGTCAAAGACAACCATCAGGAATCTCATCGATGCTCCTCAAAATTATAAAAGCCATGTGGAAGATGACAGTGCCAAGCTCGTGGTAAATACAGATGCAAGCGTAGAAATTCCGGAAGTGGAAAAGATATCTGCTATTTCTGTCACCGCGGCAGAAGTTACCCAGGAGCTTCTCGACCGTATTACAAACGCATTCTTCTCAGAGGCAAAACTTTATACCATGGATAGTTATTATGTGAAGACAAAGGATGAAATTAAAAAAACTCTGGATGAACTAAAAGAAGACGTTGCAAACGGAAACCTGGATCCGTATAACTATGGAACAGACGATGATGGGAATTATGTCTATGATATCTATGAAGATATTGAGACATGGGAACAGGAATACGAAACTGCTCCGGAAAAGAAAACCCTGACAGAGGTAAAACCTGTTGCCGGAAATTATTTCAGTTGTATTGCACAAATGCCAGACGATTCACAATACTACTATATGATATCTTCCGATGGCTCCGATACCTTGTCAGTCAAGATCAAGAAAGCAGCAAACAAGGGCGGGGAAAAAATACCGGAGGATGCAATGTGGTGTGATTACGGATATTCTGAAGAGGAAGAAAAACCCACAGAAGAATCTATCGGGCTGTCCCTGGATGAAGCAAAAAAACTTGTAAAGGAAAAAGTTGAAAAAATGGGCATCACAGATTTACAGTTTTCTAACTGGAATTACGCGGTGTGCAAAAGTTTTGAAGGCGATAATAGTTCAGGTAATTTTGGAAATGGATATAGAATTGATTATGCACGTACCATAAATGGTGTGCCGGTAACTCAGACAATTGCAGACGGTGGGGCATTGGAAGATATGGACAGCACAATGGAAACATGGTCTTATGAAAGTCTCTGTTTCTATGTCGATAAAGATGGCATAGAAAGCATGACTTATTCAAATCCCTACACAATTGGTAACATAAAGACAGAGAATTTAAATCTTCTTTCGTTCAGCGAGGTTATGAAAATTTATGAAAAAATGATGGTGGTAACAAACGCTGATAATATGCAATATGAAAATTCCAGGGTCTATAATATTGATCGGATCGTTCTTGGTTATGCCAGAATATATGAGCCGTCTACTGACGCACACACAGGTATTTTGATCCCCGTCTGGGATTTTTTCGGCAGCATGACTTCAGAAAGTGAATATAACGGAGAAACAGAATCAAATACCATAAAAACTCCGAATGAAAGTTTCCTTACCATTAATGCCGTGGATGGCAGTATCATAGACCGGAATCTGGGTTACTGACATGAGACAGGTATTTGGAATTGTAAGGTACAATTTCTTCGGATTTTTACGCAATCCCAAAGTTATTTTTATATTTCTGTTAGAATTTGTACTTAGTTTCCTGCTTACAGGCAGAATCATGGTTGTAATGGAGACCTACGATACACCGGTACAGGCCATTGAACCATTTATCTGGACATTTGGGGATGGGATAGCAGTACTGTCCAGTTCGCTGCTCTTGCTTCTTATGTTTTCTGACCTGCCGAAGATGACACCTATTACTCCATACCAGCTGACCCGGACAACCAAGAGGAAATGGCTTTTAGGTCAATTCATTTATGTTATTCTTGTAACTGTTTTATATACGGTTTTGATGCTGCTGTTTACGGCCGTGCTGTGTATGAAAAAGAGTTATCCAGGTAACCTGTGGAGCGAAACTGCGGCCATGCTTGGTTATTCAGAATTAGGAAAAAACCTGCAGGTCCCTTCTACAGTAAGGGTCATGGAAAGTATCTCACCCTATGGCTGTATGCTGCAGGTTTTCTTCCTTCTGTTTTGTTATTCGCTGACCTTAAGCTTTGTAATCCTTGTAGGAAATCTCTATAAAGGGAAGACTAAGGGGATGATTTTTGGCCTTCTTTACAGTGTCTTTGGTTTTTTATTGGACCCGAAAGTACTGGCTGCAATTTTACATAAAGAAAAATACGAAATGTATCAGGTAAATGTATTAATCTGCTGGATCAGTCCTCTGAACCAGGCAGTATACGGAAAACATAACTTGGGTTATGATCCATTGCTCCCGAAAATCTCGCATTCCTATATGTTTTTTCTGGGTATTTTAGTTCTTCTTGCAGTTTTTGCAATTAACCGGATGAAAAAATATACCTTTGAATTTCTTGGAGAAAAGACATGATCGGAAGGGGGAAAACCTATGTGGGGTGAAACAAAACGTATGTTTTTTAATAAGAATTTTCTGGCAGCATGGCTGATAGCCTGCATTTCCATCGCCATTGGACAGACTTATCCCAGCTTAAAAAAAGCACTGACATGTGGTACTTTTATCAGTATACTGGAAGGTTCCTTAAAAAGTCAGGCAGTATCTTTTGCCATTCCGGTAGCGGCCGTATTGCCATGGAGTGATTCCATTCTGCAAGAATATAAAAGTGGATTTTTAAAGGAGATACTTCCCAGAACGACTCGCAGACAGTATATCGAAGGTAAAGTCTTTTCCATTATGGTATCTGGTTTTATGGTCTGGACGTTATCTATACTAACGGTACTTTTTATCAATTTTATTGTGTTCTATCCGCTGGAGATAAAGGGTGCTATTCAGAGAGAAGCACTTCTGGACTTACTCATGAAGGCATTTCGGACAGGACTTATCGGAAGTATCATAAGTACTTTCGGTGGAAGCTGCGGGATTTTATGGGATTCTGCTTACATGGCATATGGAATCCCTTTTGTAAGCTTTTATTTCGGAATTATCCTTCATGACCGCTATTTTAAGAATCAGATATGGTTTTATCCAGTAGAATGGATACTGGCTGATGAAAATTGGGGACCGGACAAAATAGGAGTTTGGCTATTTCTACTGTTGTTTTTATTAGTAATGCTGGGAATTCTGGGAGGTGTTTTATATGGAAGATTGGAAGAAATCTGAAAAGACATTTAGTCTGGCCTGTAATCTGGAAAGAGCAAGTGGAATGATGCAGAACACCTGCGTAAAAATAGAACACGTGACCAAACGTTTCGGTGAAGACATCGTGTTACAGGAAGTAAATCTTTCCTTGAAAACAGGGAACGTCTATGGGATTGTTGGAAATAACGGTTCCGGAAAGACCGTTCTTATGAAATGCATCTGTGGGTTTCTCCCTGTAACTACGGGCACTATTTTTGTATTTGGAAAAAAAATAGGCCATGATGTGGATTTTCCTGAAAGTCTTGGAGTTATTATCGAGACTCCCGGTTTTCTTACACAATATACGGGCTTTAAAAATCTGGAGATCCTGGCAGACATGAATGGCCGGATTTCGAAGGCCGATATCCGCATAGTCTTAAAAAGGGTAGGATTGGATCCGGACATGAAGAAACCAGTCGGAAAATATTCCCTTGGAATGCGTCAACGCCTTGGTATTGCACAGGCCATTATGGAAGATCCTCTGTTTTTGATCCTGGATGAGCCGTTTAATGGACTGGATAAACATGGCGTGGAAGAAATAAGAGAACTGCTGCTGGATTTAAAAGCAGCAGGAAAAACCATTTTGCTGGCAAGCCATAATGAAGAGGACATCAGAATCTTATGTGACCACGTATATGAAATGGATGGAGGAATCTTAAGAGAAAGGACTGCCTGATAATGAGAAATTTATTTGTAAAAACGGCATTAGTATTGTGTACGACAATAATATTTCTTCCAGCTACCGTTTTTGCCACAGAGCCTCAAAACACGGAGATTACATCTGCTGAAGAAGGATTTACGGACTCAGATCCGTCCGTATCTTATGAGAATGACAACTCGTTAACCCTTGATGAAAAAGAGGATGATTCTACGAGTACCGAACCTCCGGCAGAGGATGAAAAGACTCCTGATAAAGCTGATACCGATAAAGAAAATCCGGATCCGGATATTTTTACATCAGGAGATGACTTTGGTGATGGTTCTAAATCGAATCCTTTTCATGTTGTAATAGACAGTGATAATCCGGAGGATGGTGACGCCCCGCAGATAACAGATCCGGTTATAGACAACGGAGGGTATTCGGGCGGTGGGGGAGGAGGTAATTCAACATCAGACTCATCAAGTGAAAAAATATTACATAAACCGCAGGTATTATTAGAAGACAGCAATCTTTCAGGTGGACGATTGGAGGCTGGTTCTACAACAGAAATGTCGCTGACATTTCGAAATAAAAGCTGCAGTCAAAATGTATTTGGTTTAAAAATTTCCCTTTCTACAGAGAACAAAGGAATCGAATTTGAGAAAAACTCTTTTTATGTACAAGTTCTGGCTCCTGGTGAAGCAATTACTTTGGAACAGATGATTACTATAACAGAAAACTGTGATCCTGGCCAGGCTGTCATTACTTTTTCTCTGGATTATGAAGATTCGAAAGCAACGGCAACTACCGGTACAGAATTACTGTCTTTTCAGATCATCCAACCGGTTCGTGTTAAGCTGGAAGCTTCAGATATTCCATCTGTTTTATACACTATGGATACAGTAGAGATCCCGGTAAAAGCAATGAATCTCGGAAGAGACAAAATATACAATGCAAGTGTCAGCTTAAAGGCTGATGAATTAAGCTCAAACGATACTGCATTCTTAGGGACCATAGAGGCCGGAGATTTATCCCAGGGAAGTCTTCGCATATATGTAAAAGGAAAAACAGGAAAATGTGCAGGTCAATTAATTCTTACGTATGAGGATGCAGATGGCAAATCATATGAGGAAGAAATAAAATTTGATTCTGAAATCAAAGAAACCCAGATAAAGTCTTTAAAGGTTGAAGATGACCAGGAGAAAACCAATAACTGGTGGTATTCCATAGTTGCAGTTGTTGCAGTACTGCTTATTTCCATAATCCTGATTCTGGTCAGAAAGCTTCATAAGAAAAATATCCTTCTTGAAGAAGCGAGAAAGGCGGCTTCTCATTGAAAAGAAAAAAAATAGACAGCTTTACCTTATTTGTCATACTTCTGCTGGCATTGATACTTACATTATTAGGAATGCTGCTGGCAGGCATGAAAGAAGAAAAACGGCAATTTACTGTGCTGCTCCCACTTGGAGATCTGGCTTATGATGAAGATTTTTTGCAGAAAGCGAAGAAGATAAAAGGTATAAAAGAAATCTGGCCAGTCATAGAAGTCCCGGTTGTCATCAAAATTGAAGATTATACGGAAACAACGACTTTTTCAGGAATTGATATGAATGCGTTTGGAAAAAATCCAACTCAGAATGAACTGGGGAAGATGCCGTTGTTATTGCTGGGAAATGGTTCCCTACGGGATATGAAAGACTATAATAATCATGCCATTTCAAAAAAACAACAGGAAAAATTTTTAGAGATGGGTGAAAACCTGAATATTTTTTATTCCCTGGATGAAAAAGAGAAGGATACTTCCAAAGCCATGGATGATCTTACCACTTTATCCGGCAATTCCGCAAGAGAACCGCAGACCTCATATATGCCCTGTAAAGCCGCTGTAGTAATAGAAGGCAACGAAATCTACATACCCATTTCCCAGGCACAGGATCTCTGCAGAGAAATAGGAGAGCCTTCTGAAATCAGTAAAGTATATCTAAAAATAAATGGAAAAAATAACCTGGAGAACGCAAAGAAAATACTTTCAGGAATTTAACATAATATATAGCAAGAAGTCTCTTTCCTTTACAGATGTGCAATGAATTGTAAAAGCACTGTACGAACGCTGTAAAAGCAAAAAAGAACACTTGGTTGGTGATGCAGTTCATGGTATAATAGTATCAGTTGATAACATAAATGATAAAAAAGCTAATTTTGTTAAAAAAGGATCACAATGTACATTTAGAATATCAGATTTACCGCCTTTTGATCATGTGGTTGTAATGTTCCGTGCATAGCCCAGAATGGAACTAAGTAAATTTATCAATGTCTGTCCCTTTTTCAAAATCTGAGATTTAATTGGCAGAAGTATATCACATGATAATGTTTATGGTATGAAAAAAAGCTTTCGTTGTAGCCTATGGTTCTGCATGGAAAGTTATTGGATAAAAGATACTGATTAATACTTGGTAAAATGAGGGAGCTCACAAATGAAAAAAATTACAATTGCCTTAATTATGGTTATATCATTAATAGCACCAATTCAGACAATGGCGGAGAGTGTTACCCAGAACGGTACAATAATAGAGCCTTTGGAACAGAATATTGAACAGATCATCGATGAAATCACTTCTGAACCGCGTCCAATAAATTCTGATGCAATACAGAATGTAAAAGAATATATTAGTGAATATTTTGGCAATCTGGGATATGACAATATAGAATACCAGAAATTCGAATATAACGATGAAAACAATGAGAATGCAATAAGGCATTCCTCGCAGGCGGATGTGTTTCTGGCATCAACAGCCGAGGATGCAATTGTTGACGGCATTGGTGAAAATATCATTGTGACAAAAAACTCATCCATTGATACTACAAAAAATCTGATCATAAGTGCCCATTATGACAGTGCAGAAGATTCGGTGGGCGCCAATGATAACGGTTCCGGAGTGGCAGCAGTGCTTGAACTGGCAAGGATTTTAAAAGATACAGAGATACCGTATAATATAAAATTCATCCTGTTCTCGGGCGAAGAGAAATATATGCTGGGTTCAAGATGGTATGTTGGTAAGCTGACGGAGGACGAGCGGAAACAGATCATCGGAGTAATAAATATTGATACTATTGCAGAAAAAAGTGATCTGGGTTATATGGCGATGATCGAAGGAAACAAAAGACCAGACAATGCGGAATATGATGATGAGGGATTGAAAAAACTGGCAGAATTAAATAAAAACAGTATGTCAGAACTATTTACACCCAGTGACAGATTTTTCCTGACAATGGCAACCAACAGTGACCATTATCCGTTTGCATTAGTGAATATCCCGGCAGTATCTATTGTCCAGGACTGGCAAGATGGTTTGAACGTGAATGATAGTTCTGATGTAAAAGAAAATATGGATATACAGAGAATTGTGGAAGTGATTGATCAGGTTATGGAAGTACTTCCAACGAGCAATTAAATTTATATCAAAAATCTCCCACTAATGGTAGTGCCAGATAAAAAACATTGTAGAAGTCAGTAATATTAATGTTTTTCATGGTGCTAGCACGGTGCGAAGTCGAAATAATCAAATACTGACAGAGACTAGGAGGTGGAATAATGAAAAAATGGATCGTGATGCTGGCGGTACTTGTTATGTTCTGTCTGGCGGGATGCGGGGAAAAGCCGATGACAGCAGTGTATTTTCATACAGATGATAACAGCTGGTATTTTGCGGATCTGGACACGGACACGATTTTCTCCGGAACGATACCGGATAAGCTTACGGATGAGAATGGAAAGAAGCTGACAGAGGAAGATATGACAGACGGAGATGTTTACCTGATCTATGGAGATGGTATCATGCTGCAAAGCTTCCCGGGACAGTATCCGGGAATCACAAAGATGGTACGGAAAGAACAGGGCAATCAGGAAAAGGCCGATCATTACCGGAAAGAGCTGCTTTCCATGATGCGTCCGGTGACTGGAGAGTGATAAAATAAAGCTTTTTTAGAAAAGTATTAAAAGAAAATATATATTCATTTCTTCTATATTTTGATAAACTATATATTAAGACCACTGAGAAGAATAAATTTTAATTGCTTTGTGGAACAGATTGGTATTTACAGGGAGGAATCGTATTTCAGATTCTTCAAGTACATAAGGGTTCACTTTTCGTTGTATCCTAAACGTTATCATTTCAATGAAATGTCATGTGAGTAACAAATCTGGAGTTGACGAGGAGGTGATTTTATGAAAAAATTTATGCCCATTATCTATGTTATAGCATTCGTTATTGGTATTATCTTCATCGTAACAGCAGATACAGGATTGATTACAAGTTATTATCCTGCTTTGATTGCAGGCATAATCATTAGCTGCTTTGCGAGAGTGTTCCTTGCTATCTACTTATATGTTTGGCATAAGCAATCTAAGTGAGTTATGTCAATTCCAGTTTGTAGAGGACTTAATGAATCCTTGTAATATTGGGCGTTGCATGAATGTTAATTTGCGTTGCTTGATGTATTGATGGCTAATCAGTATACTAGTTTTATCAAACGAAAAGAGTAGCTAGAGATGATTGGTAAAACGATACTTTACAATGGTAGGTGCAGAAAAAATGCGACAGTATCGGAGAGTTTTGATTGCCAGGAAGAAGAAAGGATAGATTTATTGCCGGAAGTCACAGATAAAAGGTGGCTTCCGGCTTTTTTTCATGCCCTATATTTATTATCAATAAAGTTATCAATGTTTTGTAACTTAGAATATGATATGTATGTAATGAAAATATTAATTGCAAATAGTAATTCGTTTTATATCATGAAAATTTAGCACTTTTATGAGAAAAATATGTTAAGAAGTATGGGATATTTGTGAATAAAAGAACATATGTATGGTATACTAAATCAATAATATTGTTATTTTAAGGAGGGGGATAGATTTGGATAAGATATATGCTGCAATCGACTTAAAATCATTTTA
>OGRI01002518.1_pt1 | contig 13056 bp, 12 predicted proteins | sample 1553391 | NCBI WGS metagenome assembly OGRI01 (sample SAMEA2580052, study PRJEB22360) | human gut metagenome | reverse complement strand
AAATAATGAAAAGAGGTGATACATATTTCTACAAGAAAAGACGGTATCGAAACGAAAAAAAAGATACTCACTGTATGCGTCCAACTGTTTCTGGAACAGGGGTATAAACAGACAACTATCTCGCAGATAGTAAAAAAAGCTGGCGTTGCAAGAGGAAGCTTTCAGAACTTATTCTCCACAAAAGACGCTATTCTAATGGAACTTGTGGGCACGATGTTCAGCGGACAATTTGGAGTGGCAAAAAACATTGTTGGTGATAATATGTCGCCGATATACACATATGCGGTGGAAACTGCCATACAGATAACCCTCACTGAGCTGAATGAAAATCTCCGAGAGATCTACATTGAAGCTTATACTATGCCTGAAACGGCTGAGTATATCTATGTCCACACTACGTCGGAACTGAAGCAGATATTCGGTTCGAATTTTCCGGGCTATACCGAGAGCGATTTCTATGAAATGGAAATCGGAACATCAGGAATAATGCGCAACTATATGGCAAGAAAATGCGATATCCATTTCCCGCTTGACCACAAGCTTCGCCGTTTTCTGACGGCGGCAATGCGAGTGTATAAAGTACCGGAGGAAGAACAGGCAAAAGTGCTTGCATTTATCGGATCGCTTGATATTAGAGCTATTGCCACAAAGGTCATGTATAAGCTGTTTGCAATGTTGGAAATGACATTCGATTTTAAACTTTCAAAAGATGATGAAGAGGGGGAAACAAGATGAAAAAACGGTTATTGAGCATCATACTTACTCTATGTATGGTAATGTCCATTACACCATTGAACGCATTTGCGGTCACAGAATATGGCATATGGATAGGTGAAGAACAGGTAACGTCTGATAAAACATGGAGCAAACAGGGCTGGAAATACGATATACAAAGCAAGACTCTGACGCTTCTTGGCTACAACATGGCGACTATAGGCAAACGTATAAACGGCAACAGCGAAAGGCCCAGCCGATTTGGTCTTATATACGTTGAAGGCGAACAAGATCTGAACATAAAGCTTGTCGGCAGCATTGATCTTGGTGACAGCCCGTTTTCAAGCCAAGCTGCAACCAAATACAATGAGAGCTACAGCGGAATTTATGCTCCTGACAGTAATATCACTATCATTGGCAGCGGAACGTTTTCAGCAGTAACACATGACGCAGCAATATACTGCTCAAATCTTACTATCGGCGACGGTACTGAACAAAACGCTACTAATGTATCGTGCGAAAGCTTCGGCGCTTGCATTATCGTAAAGTATAATATGATAGTTAATGACTACAGCACTGTCTGGGCTTGCGCAAACGGACCAACTGTGGGCATGAACGGCATTTATGTTGAGGGGTCGCTTTATGTAAACGGCACTAATACCACCGTAGAGGGTCGTGCTACATACAGACCTGTTAAGGGAGAGTGCACCAATTACACACACTACAGACCAAAAAATCTCACTTCAGGCGGATATTTCAACAATGCAGGTTCAACTATTGCAGGAATAATGGTATATGGAATTTTGACAGTTGACGGCAGTAAGGTCGAAGGTAACGTCTTTAAAGAGATATACAAACCACAAGAGTATGATTCAGAATACACCTCAGGCCTTGAAGCAGGCGGTATCGTAATAAAGAACAACGCCACAGTAGAAGGCAGAAACATTAATCCGTCCACGCCGGGATTCATGGAATATGGCATACAAGTTCACCATTACGCCATAAAATTTTTAGGAAGAGGACGTGTCCGTGCCGGAACAGAGTATGTGGATTATGAAAGCGTCAATCGTGGTTTCCGTAAATCAGGCGGCAACGAAATAACAGTTTCGGGACGGCTGAAACTCTATGAAAGCGATACTTGTCCCGCTGACTTCAAGAAGTTTGCGCAGTATGGCTTCGGAGGGTATACAGAATATTATACAGAAAACATGGATGACATCTATATAAAAGATGATAATGGCCGTGGTAAAATGTCATATTTCAAGGATATGCATGATTATGAAACATTTAATTTAGCAAGCGGAATAGATCTAAAAGATATATATGAAATGGATCTGGACACCAAAGTTCCATTTGATGTAAACATACTTTCAGGCGATATCAAAATGAACATAGATATCAAAAGCGGTTTTGAGCTTCCGAAGATCATTGTCTATGACGGCGCAACTTTAAAATTAAAGACCTCCCCTGATAAAACATATAATTTCACTTATCCTATCGAGCTGAAAGGCGGCACGATAGAATTTACAAACAGTGCGATCGTGCGAGGACTTAACATTGTAGGAGAGGGCAAGGTCATCATTGATAGCGGAAACTACTCTGGAACGCTTGGCGACAACGTGGTCTTGCAGATATCAGGCGGAAGCGCTGACTTCAATGACAACGGCAAGGCTGTGGACGCAAAAGGAAACTCGGTACACAAGTACACCTATGTTGCAAGGGGTGCAGATGGCAATGAGTTTATAGGCAGTGCTAACACACGTCAGCCGCCATATGACGATTTTTATGGCTATAACCGCTCAGAAATATTCCATGACGGAAACAAGCTTCATCTCTGGCTCAAGTCACAGGATTCCATTTATGGCGTGAATGCTTTTAAAATAAAAGCTGACGGCACTCTTGAAGATGAGAACACCTATTTTAATCTGCGTTATGGAACGAATATATTAGAGCATAGGATACCTTTTGATCCTATAACATTAAAATACTTTGTTGTGAAAAAGAACGACGTCGTTACGCGGAAAACAATGGAAAACGAGCCGTCCTCACTGCAAGACAGTGATATCCGAGTAGAATGGTACAGTGTTGAAAACGACAAGCGCACAAAAATAAATGCCCATGGCACAAGCATGTATGTGGGGCGTATGGGCAACAGTGACAATGGTACGCATTATCAGGCAGATGTATATTATTTAGGCTGGGATTCCAAGCTCAATCATTCATATACCTATGACGCATATATCTTCATTGACGAGCCGGTATTTACTGCTCCTGACAAATTCCACTTGGATAAAAAGGCAAAATTCGAGGTCACAAACAATACACCAAATGGCGCAGTACGGCTGAATTACCTATGGGAAGTGAGCAAGGACGGCGGAAAGACTTTCACCGCCATTGACGGCGAAACTTCTTCTGTTTACGAGCCTACTATAGAAAGCCAAATGAACGGCTGGCAGATAAGATGCAAAACATGGGTATCAACAGGCGACGGACAAAAAACTGAGCCGACCGTTTTCGGCCCTGTTACGATAAACTTCTCCGAAAAAGCACCGGTCATAGTAAAACACCCGCAAAGCGGTGCAACAAACGCTCCTAGCCAGCCTAAACCTGTTAAGCCCGGAGAAATAACTATCGTAATTGAACGTTACTATTTCTTCAATGTAGAAGCAACAGGCAGTGAACCGCTCCAATATCAGTGGCAGGAAAGCAGCGATAACGGAGAAACTTTCGTTGATATCCCATATACCAACGACAATTCACATTCATTAAAAGTGCGAAAAGAAAACAACGGAAAGCTTGTGCGCTGTGTTGTATCAAATGAATACGGCTCTGTAGTTTCAAATGCGGCAAAGCTTACAATATATTATTCTCCTGAGTTTACAGCCTCACTCGGCAATAAGACCATAAACAGCGGAGAAAAGGCTACGTTCACACTTCCTATCGCTCAGGGAAATCCTTACGGAGCTGAGGTGATATGGCAGGGGAGCAAGGACGATGGAAAGACTTTTGCAGACGTTACCGAAGCTGACGGAACGTTCTCTCTTGATTCAAAAGTCGTGGACGGCAAAGAAAAATGGTCGACTACATTCACCACCTGTGCAACGAACATAAGCTTTAACGGATATATGTACCGATGTACGGTCAAGAACGCTGAAAATGCGGACTATGTGGGTACTTGGGTATCGGAAAAAGCAACGCTTACAGTAAAAAGAAACTGCGCAGTAGACGGACATATATTTGACGAGGGAACGATAATCTCCGAGCCGACTTGCATCGATAAGGGTGTGAAGAGGTTTAATTGCTCCGAATGTTCACAGTACAAAGATGAGCCTATAAACCCATTGGGACATGATTGGAAAGAAGCGACCTGCACAGCTCCAAAGACCTGCAAACGCTGTCAGGCTACTGAGGGCGAGCCTATCGAACACAACTTCGGCGATTATATATCCGACGAAAACGGACATTGGAAGCAGTGCAGTGAGTGCGGAACTGACAGCCAAAAGGAACTTCACGCCTACAAGTGGAATACGGAAGACGGCGAATATTGGCAGGAATGTACAATTTGCGGATATGAAACGAAAAAATCAACTATTTTGAAGATATCCATAAACGGAACTGACGAGACCTGTCCTTTAGGTGATTATGAATTTACATTTGCTCTGCCTGAGGGCTGTACTGACGTGACAGCAGGCTTCAGATTTGCAGGCGACGGTACGGAATTGGCGTTTACCGAAAAAGACGATCTTTACACCGCAAAGGTAAGTGCGTCAGATCTTGAGAGCGGAACAATGACGGTTTATGCTTCGGCAAAACTCAAAGACGGTTTTGTCATCACAGGTGAAAAAGAAGTAACCGTGCTCGAAAACCATGTGGGCGGCACTGCGACTTGTACTGAAAAAGCAAAGTGCAAATTCTGTAATAAAGAATACGGCGACCTTGACCCGACAAATCACACAGGCAAACCTGTTTGGGACTTTGACAGCAAAGAACATGAGAAAAAAAATGATTGCTGCGGCGAGGTGACTATCGAGAGAGAACCCCACGAATGGAACGCAGGCGAATGTACAGAGTGTGGATACAAGTGTACACATTCCGGCGGCAAGGCGACCTGCACAAAGAAAGCCACCTGCGATATCTGCGGCAGTGAATACGGCGATATCGACCCGAACAATCATGGAAAGCTCACACATATAGATAAAGTTGACGCAACACATGACAAAGAGGGAAATATCGAGTATTGGTACTGTGAAGAATGCGGCAAGTATTTCGGTGACAAGGACGGCACAAAGGAGATACAAAAGGCAGACACTATTACAGATAAGCTGAAAGACACTCCAAGTGAAGACAAAAAAGATAACTCAAAGCCAGATAAGACGAAAGGCGATACTAACGAGAGCAAGGCAGACAGCTCCACGGCTGATAAGCCTAAGAGCGAGCAGAAAAATCCACAGACCGGAAGCGGCAGTGGTATGAGCCTTTGGCTTGCAATGCTGTTGATAAGCGGCGGTGCGGCAATGGGAATAAAGAAAAAACACAAGAAATAACTGATCTCTTAACTGCACACAGCGGTTGTCTCAAACGGCAGCCGCTGTTTTTTTGATCAACATGACAAAAAATTTGTTAACCAAAGTTAAATTACCCCTTGACCTGTAGCGAAAATAGTAGTAAAATAGAAATGTAAATACAATAATTGAAAGGAATGTTCATCATGCCAAAGTTTATCGTTGAAACATCTGCACGTCACGTTCACGTTACTCAGGAAACTCTTGAAACGCTGTTCGGAAAGGGTGCAACACTTACAAAGAAGAAAGATCTTTCACAGCCTGGTCAGTTTGCTTGTGAGGAGAGAGTTACAGTTGTAGGTCCTAAGAAAGAGCTTGCAAATGTTTCTATCCTCGGTCCTGTAAGAAAAGCAGACCAGATCGAGCTTTCAGCTACAGACGCACGTTCTATCGGCGTTGCCGCTCCTATCAGAGAGTCAGGCGACACAGCAGGCTCAGGCGCTTGCAAGCTTGTTGGCCCATGTGGCGAAGTAGAGTGTTCTGAGGGCGTTATCGTTGCTAAAAGACATATCCATATGACACCTGCTGACGCTGAAACATTCGGTGTAAAGGATAAGGATATCGTTGCAGTAAAGATAGAGTCTGCAGAAAGAACAGCTATCCTCTGCGACACTGTTATCAGAGTAAGCGACAAGTTCGCTCTTGCTATGCACATTGATACAGACGAGTCAAACGCTGTAGGCGCAGGCAGAGAGCAGTACGGTGAGATAGTAAAGCTCTAATATCGCAGTACATACAACTGTTGATTTGTAGGGGCGAACAGTGTTCGTCCACCTTTTAAAAACTTTCAACCAAAAGACCGCTCATCAAAAAGCGGTCTTTTTTCATACAAAAAAATACATCGCCGCAGGCGATACCTTAATTCCTCATTCCTCACTCCTCATTCCTCACTAATAACAACGTTTCGATTGACACAAAACTCCACCTGTGATATAATTTTCTTGTAAAACGCATAACGCAAACACGGAGAATATAAAATGAATAACGATACAATAAAACTTATACGGAAAACCTCAAACGTAAATTCACTTATGGTGATAATTTTCTATATGCTTGATATCGCACTTATAAGACTTGGCGACTTGGCGGTGTACCATATCGCAGGAAAGTCAGCCTACTATGAGGATATCGCTCAGCTTGTGAGCTACTGCATACAGTATCTAGTGGTTGTGCCAATAGTTCTTGTGGTATTCAGACTTGTGAGTGGCAAAAAAGAGGGACTTAAAATAACAGCCTGTTTCAGAAAGCCATCAATGCCTGCAAAATGGGTAGCAAAATGGATCGTCATATCATTTGGGCTTATCTACGCCGCAAATTATATCAACACATTTATTTTCTCATATGTGCAGAAAGCTTCGGGAACGAGCCTTAAAGGCGTTGACTTCACTTCAAGCGGCACTGCCCTGGGCGGCGTAACGAGCGTGCTGGCAATGTCAGTGCTTGCACCGTTTTTTGAGGAGCTTATGTTCAGAGGTACGCTTTTCAGAAATGCTGAAAAATGCGGACAGCTCACAGGCATAATAATGGTGGGGCTGACATTCGGTCTTTGGCATGGAAGCTATCAGCAGATACTCTATGCGGCTGTCATGGGAATGTGTGCCTGCTTTATGGTTGCAAAAACAGGATCTATCTTCCCGTCTCTGATACTTCACTTCACCATGAACACTATCGGAGCAATTCAGAGCGTCGCACTTGGTTCCATAGACTTTGACAAGTTTGCCGCAGATCTTGAAAAAGGTCAGATCACAGGCACAGCACCAATGATAATAATTGCTGTCGCTCTTCTCTCTTTCGGTCTTATGATAGTAGGACTTGTACTTTTTGTAAAAGAGCTTAGGTATCACCGTGACAGCTTCAGGCTCATAAACTTCTGCCCTGACGTTTCACAAGGCAAAAAGATAGTCATCTATTTCACCGCACCAGTTACCATACTCGCCTTTGCCGGGCTTATCTTCATCACAGTCCGCACAGCTTTAGGTCTTGGGCTATTCTAAAATACGCATAAAAATAACGCAGACTTTTTACAGCCTGCGTTATTTTTTTATCAGGAGTTATTTATTATGATTTAAGGCTTGCGATCTTCTGGTTGAGTTCCTTGATCTCGGAATCTACAGTTGCAGAATACTTCTCACGAACCTGCGTCCATGTGGACTGTACACCCTCTTCATTAACATTTGAAGCATCACTGTAGAGTGCGTCAACAAGGCACTGGTTTCCGTCAAACTGCTTTCTGTCGCCGAGAGCGGAAGATATACCGTAAGCATAGTCGAAGAGCATAAGGTAATCGTCAGAAACAACGTCCATTTTCACATCATACATCTCGTCTGTCCAATTAGGGTTGTTCTCCATGAACTTGTCCTTGTTTGTCTGCTCATACTTAGGATCTGTCTTTGAAGCTCTTACACACTCAAACCAGCACTTAACAGCTTCGCTTCTTGTTGAACCTTTTACCCACATGAAAGCTGTCATATCAGACGTTGTTATCTTCTGCTGATTATCGTCATACTGAGGGATAGGAACAACGCCCCAGTTCTCGCCCTCCTTTGGAGTCTGGTTGCCTGTGTAAGCCCAATCGCCCATTGCATAGAACAAGCAGTTCTGATTGAAGCAATCTCTTGCAGAGCCTACCGTTGAGGATAAGTCCGTCCTTCATCATATTATAAAGGAAGTTCTGAGCCTTTTCGATATCAGGGTCGTTAAGGTTGCTTGAAAACTCGTTTGTTGCAGGATCATAGTTTACAAGACGCTTGCCCGTCTGCTGAACAACGTGCGCTCTGAAGAAGCCGTTTACACCGTAACGCTCAGTATCAGCCGGTGCGTTGCCAACATATGAGGACATGATATCCTCCCAATTCTTCCAAGTCCACTCATTGTTTACATAAAGCTCATATGGATCGTCAAGGCCCTCTGCGTCAATGATATCCTTATCATAGCAGAGCATAGCAGAAGCAGAATAGCCAAGAGGCGCAACATAGTGCTTTCCATTGAGCATGAACTGATCTGCTGTATCCTTTGTTGCAGACCACAAAGGCTGGCTGAAATCAACTATGCTGTCGATAGGCTGATACATATCCTTTACTACCTGTGAAGGGAACGCAAGCCACTCATACTTGAATATATCAGGAATATCCTTGTTAGCTGTGATAGCAGCAGCAAGATTATCAAATCTGTCCTCATTTGAAGTCTGCTGGAATCTTATCTTTCCGCCCTTGCTCTCAAAAAGCTGAAGCTCTGTGCTCTTCTCAGGACTGCCCTTAGTAGGGTTAAGGTCGCCCTCACCGAGATAAAGTATCTCTTTTTCAGCACCCTCAGGGATAGCCTCGATAGATTCCGTGTCAGCTACCGCAACGTTCTCTGTTGCAGAAAAATCGTCCTCCGCCTTGCTTGAAGAGTTTGATGAGCTTCCGCAACCCGCTACTCCTGTTGCCATTGACAAAGCCATTACAGCCGCTATGTACTTTTTGTAATTCATAAAATATTCCTCCATAATTCAATATTTTAGCATCAAAGCTGTCCGTATGTAGTTGATGAGTTCATATATTAAATCTTGCTATAATTATACAACACATACAAAGCTATTGTCAATCACCATTATAGCACAATTATCAGCAATTTAATTGTACACTTTGCACAATTAAATCCATATGTATTGTTAAAACGCGGTATTACAATCAATATAGTTTAAAATATACGCATAAAGTTCAAATATTCAATATGCCCGTTTTGAATGAATATAAAACAGATACAAGAGCTTTTTGTAGAAAACATTAACCAAAACAGCAAAATATGTACAGCATTTATGCAGTTCGTAAAACTTTTTTCATGTAATCGTTTGATGTTTTCAGTGGTACTTGTAATTAGCGAATTATTATAGTATACTTGTTTAAGAAGATTTTTTACCGAAAGGAAATTGCTTGATATGACAGATTTTGAAAGAAACAAAGCAAGGGTGACAGCCGAATACGAGGCTCTCATCAACAGAAAAAACATTGTGTCCGACAGCTACAACGGAATTTATGACAGATACGTTTACCCTGTTCTGACAGCCGCACACGCACCTATTATCTGGAAATATGACATGAACCCTGAGACAAATCCATACTTCATGGAGAGATTGGGCATAAACGCAGTTCTGAACTCAGGCGCTATTTATCTCAACGGCAAGTATTACCTTGTTGCAAGAGTTGAGGGCAATGACAGAAAGTCATTTTTTGCAGTAGCAGAGAGCGACAGCCCTGTTGACGGCTTCCGTTTCTGGGACTTCCCTGTTCAGCTTCCTGACACTGAACCGGAGGAAACAAACGTATACGATATGAGACTTACTCAGCATGAGGACGGCTGGATATACGGTGTATTCTGCTCAGAGAGCAAAGACAAGACTTCAAACGATCTTTCTGCCGCTACAGCTCAGGCTGGAATCGTAAGGACAAAGGATCTTAAGACATGGGAAAGACTTCCTAATCTCAAGTCCAAGTCACCACAGCAGAGAAACGTTGTGCTTCACCCTGAGTTCGTTGACGGAAAATACGCATTCTACACACGTCCACAGGACGATTTTATCGAAACTGGCTCAGGCGGAGGAGTATGCTTCGGTCTTTGCGAAGACATTACAAACCCTGTTATCTGCACAGACGAAGTTGTTATCTCACCAAGGCAGTATCACACAATCACAGAGGTAAAGAATGGTGCAGGCGCAGTGCCTATCAAGACACCAAAAGGTTGGATACACATTGCACATGGCGTAAGAAATACAGCCGCAGGTCTTAGATACGTAATTTATGTATTCGCAACTGACCTTAAAGACCCTTCTAAGCTAATCGCTTCGCCGTCAGGACTTTTCATTGCACCACACGGCAGTGAAAGAGTGGGTGACGTATCAAACGTTGCGTTCACAAACGGCGCGATCGTTCGTGAAAACGGTGACGTGTATATTTACTACGCTTCATCAGACACAAGACTTCACGTTGCGGCAACAACGATCGACAAGCTTATGGATTACACATTCAACACTCCGTCAGACCCACTGCGTTCTGTTGACTGCTTAAAGCAGAGATGCGAGCTTATAAAAAAGAATCTTGAAATAATGAACAAGTAATCATACTGCCCCCGATGGAATATTCGGGGGCAATTTTTTACAAAGACACCTTATCATGCACATTGAGGCGATGATGAGGATAGCCGGTAAAATCGGGATTGAAATATGACAACACAAAAAAGCCGATGATTTCTCATCGGCTTTACTTGTGTTGTATCGTTAGTCGTAATCGTGTTAATTAAACACCGTACTTAGCTGTGCTTACCTTAACGCCGGGGCCCATTGTTGAAGAAACTGTGCAGCTCTTCAGATATGCACCCTTTGCAGCGGCGGGCTTAGCCTTAACTATAGCGTCCATCAGTGTGTTGAAGTTCTGCTCGAGCTTCTCCTTACCGAATGATGCCTTGCCTATGGGGCAGTGAATTATGTTAGACTTGTCAAGACGGTATTCGATCTTACCTGCCTTAGCTTCTGAAATTGCCTTAGCAACATCAGGAGTAACTGTACCTGCCTTGGGGTTAGGCATAAGGCCACGGGGACCGAGAACCTTACCTAAACGTCCTACAACACCCATCATATCGGGAGTTGCGATTACAACGTCGAAGTCCATCCAACCGTCGTTAATCTTCTTAACTGTATCATCGTCAGCAACGAAATCAGAACCTGCGTCGATAGCAGCCTGGATCTTTTCGCCCTTAGCGAAAACCAGTGTACGAACAGTCTTACCTGTACCGTTGGGCAGTACAACTGCGCCTCTTACCTGCTGATCAGCGTGACGTGAGTCAACACCGAGTCTAACGTGAAGCTCAACTGTTTCATCGAACTTAGCCTTTGCAGTCTGGCAAACTAAGTCGAGAGCTTCGCTTGAATCATATGCTTTAGTGCTGTCGATCAGCTTTACGCTGTCAACGTATTTCTTACCTTGTTTCATTCATTATCCTCCTTGTGGTATAACGGAAATTATCCTCCCACCGTCTTAATTAGTCAACTACTTCAATACCCATTGAACGAGCTGTGCCGGCGATCATAGACATAGCAGCTTCGATAGAACCTGCGTTTAAGTCACGCATCTTGGTTTCAGCGATCTGCTGAACCTGAGCCTTAGTGATCTTGGCAACCTTGTTCTTGTTGGGAACACCTGATGCTGTTTCAATTCCGCAAGCCTTCTTGATAAGAACGGCAGCAGGCGGAGTCTTTGTAATAAATGAAAAGCTTCTGTCGGCGTAAACTGTGATAACAACAGGGATAATAAGACCTGCGTCATTCTTTGTACGCTCGTTGAATTCCTTTGTAAACGCCATAATGTTTACACCGTGCTGACCTAATGCAGGACCAACCGGGGGAGCCGGCGTTGCTTTACCGGCAGGGATTTGTAATTTTATAAATCCTGTAACCTTCTGAGCCATTTTACTCAACCTCCAAAATAACAATTAGAACTTAAATTTCTACTTTCTGGACAGCGGATATTTCTACCGTTGCCGGTGTAGGTCTTCCGAACATGGAAACCGTAACCTGTGCAGTACCGTTCTCCTCGTCGATCGAATCAACCGTTCCTTCGAAACCTTCAAGAGAACCGGATACAATCTTTATCGTATCGCCTACTGCAAATGAAATCTCTGCGACCTTTGTCGTAACGCCGAGGTTCTTTACCTCTTCGTCTGTCAGCGGTATAGGCTTTGATCCGGGGCCTACGAAACCTGTGCAACCTCTCGTGTTACGGCAGATGTACCACGACTCATCGGTCAGTATCATCTTAACGTAAACGTAACTCGGGAAGAGCTTGCTTTCATAAGTCTTCGTCTTGCCGTCGTGTTCCTCAACCACTGTTTCGGTAGGAACCATAACTTCTTCGATTAAATGGTGCAGGTTGTTGTTTTCAACGACCTTCATAATGTTGCCGGCAACCTTGTTTTCGTAACCGGAATAGGTATGGAGAATATACCATTTTGCCTCAGACATTCTTTAGTCCCTCCTACTTGAAAATACTTAGCCTGCTGAACTCATGTTGAGCGCTAATCTTAACAGAGTAGCGAACAGAGTGTCAAGGCCCCAAACACAGATACCCGATACTACCAGGGTAACCAGTACAACAACCGTGTTGTTGAATACTGTCTTCTTGCTTGGCCACACAACCTTTTTGAACTCGGATTTTAAATCCTTGAAGTACTTTACGATGGATTTCTTGGGCTTTTTGGAAAGAGCGGCCTTCTTGCTGTTCTTTTCGTTAGCCTTTTTCGCTTTCGCTGCTTCTTTAGTCAAGCTTGCATCTTTAGCCATCATAAACCTCCTTACTTAGTTTCCTTGTGTGGAGTATGCTTCTTGCAGAACCTGCAGTACTTGTTCATTTCAATTCTGTCAGGATCGTTCTTCTTGTTTTTGAACGTATTGTAGTTCCTCTGCTTGCATTCGGAGCAAGCGAGTGTGATCTTTACGCGCATGGTAGAGCCTCCTTGTAGTCTGCCTGAGCCCGCGCCGCCGCTGAACCCGCTTCCCCCAGCACAAGGCAAGCCGCAATTCGGGCAAACGATATGAACTCAAGCTAAATAAAGCCCCCTCGAGGGGACGTCTTTGGTACTTTAGCACATCAAATCCCGTTTGTCAATAAGGTTTTTTAAAAAAATGCTCCGCAAAGAGGAAAAAGCAGCAATATATTTTCAATGAGCAATTAGCAGTGAGCAATGAGTAATTAAAGGTGCACCCGCACCCCTCTGTTCAACCGAGAAAAATAATTCCTAATTCCTAATT
>OGRI01002513.1_pt1 | contig 13080 bp, 10 predicted proteins | sample 1553391 | NCBI WGS metagenome assembly OGRI01 (sample SAMEA2580052, study PRJEB22360) | human gut metagenome | reverse complement strand
GATCTCAAGCTGTACCAGCCCCGGACGCAGGGTATTTAAGAGTTCCAGTTCCTCCTCAGTAATCAGATCAGCGGCGATCTCAAAGTGGAAATTCGTCACGCCGTTGTCATGCTCTGCAATGAATTTCCAGACCGCCATTGCATGGCCTTTCCTGCAGTTGAACGTACGGTCCACAAATTTGACCTGCGGTACTTTCTGTTCCAGGAAAAAGGCGAGTTCCTTTTTGACCAGATCCAGATTTCGGAACCGAAGCCGCTTATCAATAGAAGAAAGACAGTAACTGCATGAAAACGGGCAACCGCGGCTTGACTCATAATAAATGATGCGGTTCTCGAATTTTTTCAGATTCGCATACGGAAAATCCACCTCGGACAGATCCATGGCCGGACGCCACGGGTTGCTTTTGATGGCTCCTTCTGCATCACGGTATGTAATGCCGTGGATCTCTTCAAGCGTTTTCCCCTCCGTGCCGTTCTCCTGATTCTGGTAATACACTGCCAGTTCACGGAAGGTAATTTCGCCCTCACCCTTCATGATTCCGTCAAGGAACGGATACTGCTCCAGCATCTCCTCCGCGTGGTACGACACCTCCGGCCCGCCAAGCCAGATTGGCATATCCGGACGCAGCTTTCCGATTTCCAGCACAATTTCTTCTATATAGTCCAAATTCCAGATATAGCAGGAAAGGCAGAGAATATCCGGTTGTCTCTTATAGATGTCCATCAGGATATCGTCCTTTTGCTGGTTGATCGTATATTCTCCGATCTCCACCGCCGGATCCTCGGCATAGGCTTTCAGGCTGTAGACCGCCAGATTGGAATGTATATATTTTGCATTGACTGCTGCCAGTAATATCTTCATTATTCTTTCCTCCAGATCAGAATTTTTCCCTTCAGGCATACACCTGATCAGATAAATTCTCATATATCTAGGTATTATAAATTGGTATCGCCTTTTTTACAACATTTCCATTGACTTTTTGCCCGGAACACGTTAAAATGTTGAGCTGTGCAGCCGGGGTGTTAGCGGTACCTTGCACCTGCAATCCGCTATAGCAGGGGTGATATTGCGCAGAGGGCTTGTTTTTGCAGAGCTGCCCTTGGAAAGTGACGTTGATGTTTGGGTCTTACGCGACGGGACTCCATGAACCGTGTCAGGTCAGGAATGAAGCAGCACTAAGTGGAACCTCTCGGGTGCCGTAAGGGTGCCTGGGCTGAGTTAACTACCAAGGTAACGTCTGTGAAGGCTCGTTCGAAGCGCAATGCACATAAATAATAATATAGTATTCATCTTATCCACTGTGATTTTTCGCATGTGGGTATTTTTTATATACAGAACCTGCCATGGCCGGTTTTCTATAAAAATAGAGACAGAAGAATTTCCAAAATTCCTCTGTCTCCGTTTTTTATACTATGCCAAATATTAACGCCAGCAATATCACAATTGCATTTGTTACTGTCTGTACCGGAACTGCCTTCTTACAGAAGTGCTGTACATCTGTCTCTGTCAATGCACATCCAAGATAAGTTGATGAGTTTGTCGGTGTTGAACTCGTTGCCAGTGACAGGTTACATACGAACGGTGCAATGATCGTCACTGCTGGAATTCCAAATCCTGCCCCGATAGAGATGAACACCGGATACATTGCATTAAAGATCTGGAATGGAATAAAGTAAATGATAATCACACATAACAGCAGTAAGATGATATGTATATATTCCAGCATGAACTTCGGACAGATCTTAATCAGTCCGTCTGAGATAGCTCCTACCATTCCCGTATTATTGAATACTGCCTGATATACAGAGATTGCAAGCAGCATTACGATAATGTTCAGATACATCGGTCCGACTTTACCAAATATCTCACCAAAATTCTTTGGATAGTTGATCATTGCCGTTACGACCGTTGCTACCATAAATACCAGATATGGAGGCAGACTGAATACACCAAGACCGACCATGAATACAATGAATAAGATAAAATTAATCCAGAAAAGCTTTGGCCGTCTGTATGGATTCTCTTCTACTTCTTTTGTCTCCTCTTCTACATTTTCTACAACTACGCCAAATGTTCCCACACGTTTCTTATGCTTGATCCCAAAGTATACCCACTGCAGAACGATGGCCGGGATAAAACATAATGCCCATGGAACCGATGCCTTTGACAGTTCATTGGCAGATAATCCTGCAGAAGATGACGTATATGCCATTCCAATCCCCCACGGAATGAAGCACATCGCAGACATTGCAGTCTGTGCTATGATAAATGCTGCCTCACGGTCAAAATCATATTTCTTATAAAGTGGTACCAGGATCGGGAATGTGATCAGGTACGCCGGTGTAAAGTTTCCTGTCAGAATTGCAAATGCTGCAATTACGGATGTCAGGATCATAATTACGATGACATTCATCTTATCGCCAAGCTTGTTCGTCACTGCTGATACGATAGTATCAAATACTCCTGCTTCTGTAAGCATCTGAAAATACAGAAATGCAAACAATAACATGAATCCCGCAGATTTCATGATCGAACTGAACTGCTCCAGTACAAAGTCACTTGTCTCCTGTAAGCTAAAGCCCAAAAGTAACGAGCAAATGATCGGTACAATAAATAATACAAAGTTAAATGGTACTTTCTTCGTGACAACCGTTGCCACAACGATCAATACCAGAATAATGGCCATTACAGTAGCATTCATAGTCTGCACCTCCTTAATTCATGTGTGCTTTCAGGAATTTTTCCACAATATCCATATTCTTCTCTGTCCAGAATGCCGGATCTCCGTGTTTTGCATTCTCTACCAGATAGAATTCTACTTCTTTGTCTTCTTCTCTTAATTTCTTATACAGGCGGATACTCTGCTCCGGTGCTACCAGATCATCGGCAAGTCCGTGCATCATCAGGACCGGTGGTATCTCTGTCTCTTTTTTTACATAATTCATACAGGTAACTGCATTGGAAAGTTCCGGATATTCATATACATTCTTCTTACCGATCAGCATTCCTTCCGGACTGTCCGGTTCTCCCTGGTTCAATGTAGTTGGGAAATCTTCTTTTATCTGTACGCATGTAACTCCGTAGAAATCTACGATTGCATTTACCTTGCAGGAATATTCTCCATATACATCTGTGTCCATCAGCTCCTGATCTGCCGTAACCCCCGCAATAAACGCTGTATTGCCGCCGCTTGAATCTCCCATTATAAAGACCTGGGACGGATCAATACGATATTCCTCTGCATGTTTTCTTAAGAAACGTACACCTGTCTTTGCATCTTCTACAGGAGCAGGAAATGTAGCAAGATCGCTTTCTCTGTATTGAAGAATCGCTGTCACAAATCCACGTCTTGCAAGATCTGCCATTGCTCCAAGCCGTTTATAGTTGTCCTGTTTTCTCCATGCCGATCCCTGAACATACAAAATTGCCGGATATATCTTTGGTGCTTTGGCATTCGTCTCTGGTACGATCATCTGGAGCGTACGCTCAATCCCGTCTCTGTTTACATAGCATACATCATGCTTATATATACCATATCTCTCCGTTCCGTCTGCTGTGAGTTTCTGAACCTCTTCCATCCCCTCAATCTGTGTCCGGAAATCTTCAAAACTCATATTTTTGATTTCTTCACTTGTCATTATCCGTTTCCTCCTGACCCGTTTTTCTATATTGTTAATTTTATAACTGGATACAGGTATCAGGTCAAGTGTACTCTTATTAATACATTTTATAATTTTCAGTCTTTTTAATCATTTTCTATTAATTTTTTCTATTCTTTTCTTTCTAATTTCACCTCTTCAATGGCATTTTACCTCACTAAAGTGCAAAAACCTGAGATTAGCTCTCAGGTTTCAGTAATATATATATTTTCAAATAATTCCAATCATTTCCTTCTTCATCATGTGTGATCTTAATCCTTACACAGTAAGCATCTCCCGGTATCTTTGCATCTTGTTGAAACTTTCGGTATATCTTTCGGATTTTCTTCTGCAGCACTCCTTCCGATGCATACGGTCCGGTAATTTTCAGATACAGGACAAATGCTCTTCCGCCTTTTATCCTGGTATATCCTTTTTGCCTGCTCCAGACATTTTCATTTTTTTCGATATCTTCTATATACTCTGCCCGTACTGCCTGTCCCCAGGAGAACTGGTTTTCCGTTCCATTCAGACTTTCTCTGCTTATCTTAAGTACCGATTTGCTTTCCGGTGCATAATCCATGAAATTAATCCCGTCCGATTCAAGTTGTGCATTTTTGCCATATTCCAGGTTATTCGTCTGAAATCTGATCCAGAAATCCGGCATTTCTTCTATATACCAGTTTCCCTGTTTCTTTTCTATCTCTTCCGTCTCTGCAAGATAATCCGTCACACGTTTTTTTAATTCCTGCAATTCTGACAGTGAAGCATCTATTTCCTCTAATCTTTTTTTCAACAGATTATCTATCGCTTCTGAATCTGCTTCCTTTATCAGATTCCCGACCTCTTTCAATGCGAACCCAAGATTCTTATACTTCATACATTCGTAAATATCCGTACATGCCCTTATATCGTAAGACCTGTAATTCGAATGTTCTCTTCTCGTAGAACTCAGAAGACCAATCTTCTCATAATATTTTATTGTATGTACAGACACACCTGTAAACTTTGCAAGCATTCCTACTGTCTTTTCATTCATATGATCAGCTGTCTTTTATATTTCCCCGGTCTGTTCTTTTTCCAGCTGCTTTTTCTTCTTCCTTGCTTCTCTCAATTCTTTAAAAAATGATTTCATCATCTGACTGCATTCTTCTTCCATCACTCCTGTCGTCAATTCTACCTGATGATTAAATTCAGGCATATCCAGAAGATTTAAGATAGAGCCTGCACAGCCGGCTTTCGGATTCATACATCCGACTACTACCCGTGTCATCCGGGACTGTACGATCGCACCGGAACACATCTGGCATGGTTCCAGAGTTACATACATCGTACAATCCTCCAGTCTCCAGTCATTCATCTTCTTGCTTGCTTTTTTGATCGCGATCAGTTCTGCATGCGCCAGGGTATTATTATCAATTGTTCTGCGGTTATATCCTCTCCCAATGATCTTATCCTGATATACGATCACACATCCGATCGGCACCTCACCGATCGCATATGCTTTCTTTGCCTGTTTGATTGCTTCTTTCATATATTTTTCATCTGTGCTTTGCATATTCATTCTCCGTCTATTTTCCTGTTTTCTATCTCTTCTGTGGTTCTACACAGTCATGTGATCCTCTTATATCCCTACACCAGTATCCGAACTTCTCTCTGTCATTCTTCTCTTCATCTGTAAGCTTAAGATCCAGCTCTTCTGCAGGAATGAATTCCGGAAATCCAAAGCTTTCTGCGGCTTTTTCTTCCTGCGGATGATACACTCCCGGTACTCCTAATTTTAACCGGTCATCACGGACTGTCAATATCAGATGGTGATAATTATAATACCCGTGGATCAAAAAACTATTATTTGCATGTCTCCATTCACACCTCGGAAGACACACCATATCTTTACGCTGGATCTTGCGGACTTTCCCCCCCAGGCAGGCCTCTTTTTCCAAATCATCTTCAAGTTTCCCACTCTCTGATTCTTCATCCTGCAAGGTTTCCTTCTTACATTCCGGTTCTTCGTCCTGCGCTAATCCCTTCTTACATTCAGTTTCTTCACCCTGCACGGAATCTTCTTCCATCTTCCACATTTCCATCCTGCAGACGTTTACTACATCGTCATTCCAGACTGCCGCATACCAGTGTCCATTTACGTCCTTTAATATAATTCCGTTGACAAAATCATAATTTTCTTTCTTACCGACATCCTCCGGTGTATAGCATAGCTGCCAGTTCACCGCCGGGCCAGGAACCTCTGTCACTCCCTGCGGGATTCCAATACATTTATCTTCTGTATTCCAGAACAGATACACCCTAAGTCCCTGCGCATTTTCTTCCATCCGGAATCCTTTTCCGTGCACATGGATCACGCACTGATCCACATCCTGTTCTACTTTTACGAAGCCTACATTCCGCATCTTTTTCTCTTGTTCGTATTCATACAGATATCGAATAAACCGTCTCAAAATATCCTCTCCTGTTTCCGGCTATTTATCACAATCTATTCTGAAATATTTTCTTTTATGCCATAATCGCATTCAATTCCTGATACAGCCTCTTCGCATAGCTGTCTGTCATACCACAGATATAATCCGTAACCAGCAGAAGTCTCAGATAAAGACGATAAACTTCTGATTTTTCTTCTGCATGATAACGATATGCTTTTTTATAATTATTGGAAATAAATGAAATCAGTCTTTCTTCTATTGAGTTCAGTTTCTGCGTTGGATCATCATATTTTATTGCTGCACCGACAAACCTGTCCAGCAGATTATCCAGCATCACCGCCTCTTTCACTTCCATACGATAGATCGTCTCTGTTTTAAATACACATTTGCACGCTATCTCTCCAAGCAGTTTTACCAATCCTTCAGCCAAAGTACCTGCAAACAGATCTTTTTTATACGTGCCTTCCATAATCTCTTCATAATGAGAAGTAAATCCGGAAGTTGCGCAGCCAATCAAAAATCCCTGTGCTTTTACGATCCAGTTCTTCACTGCATAATCACCGGGATCATCTACCCCGTTCTTCTTTGCACGGTCGTATAATTCTACCAGTTTATCTGCCGGACAGAACCAGTTCTGATCTTTCTCTTCTGGGTCTGCATACTTTTTCTCCCTGTTCTGTAGTTTTCTGAGTTCATCTCTGAGACTATGATATGTAAGAAATCTTTTTACAAATGCATCTTCAATATCTGCGGTCTTATATGCAATATCATCTGCTGCCTCAAGTATAAAGGTAAGTGGATGTCTGTGATTTCCCGCACCCGTCTCTGATACAATATCCTCGAACAGTTCCCGGTCTGCATAATAATAGCCCATCTTCTTCTCTCTGATATCTCCTGATTCCGGATGGATCTTTGTAGATGCTACCGGATATTTTATAATTGTATTCAAAAGCGCATACGTCAGATTCATTCCATTTTCATCTACCAGAAAATGTAATTTGCTGACCAGCCTAAGTGCCTGTGCATTTCCTTCAAAATGATAAAAATCCTCCCTCATCTGAGGTTCGAGCAGCTCCTCAAGTGACGTTCCATGATATGTCAGAAGCGGAAGATTTCTTTCAAACCATTCCCTGATTGCCGCTTCTCCATAATGACCAAACGGTGGATTGCCGATATCATGAATCAGTCCTGCACACTGAAGAATATTGCAGATATCCTCTTTCATCTGTACAGTGAAACTGGAATCTTTCTTGTGTACCAATATGCTTTCTCCTATATTCTGACCCAGAGATTTTGCCAGCGAAGAGACTTCCATGGAATGGGTCAGTCTCGTACGGATAAAATCACTTTTATCCAGTGGAAATACCTGTGTCTTATCCTGAAGTCTCCTAAATGACGCACTGCCGATGATTCTGTGATAATCTTTTTCGAATTCACTTCTAAGGTCTGCATCACCATATTTTTGACTCTTGTATCTGTTCTGTCTTTGACGTTTTGTTGATAAAAGCCTTGTCCATTCCATTTTCTGCTCCTCCTTCATATTTTAATCTACAAAATTTGCCACCGGAAGTTCCTGTAGGCGGCAGCTTCTCTTGCATCCCCTTGTACAAAAAGTGTCCAGCCGGAGATCCGGCTGAACACCTTATTCATAACATTTTCTTTCTATGTTCATTCAACACTAATCCAGATAGATCGGCGGCTCATAATCTTTTCCGAGAAGTGCCTTTTTACGTTCCTGATATCCAAGGAATGCCCACTCCGTCATATCTGTCCACTGATGTTTTCCTCTGTCATATACCTGTACATAGCCGATTCTCTTCGGATGCATTCTTACGCTGTTTGATTCATATTCATGTCCTGTGTAAGGATTAAGTTCACCTTTACTGAGATCCTCTTCATCGGATGTGAATAAGTCTTCTTCATTTTCCTGCGCATACCGGCTCTGATATCCGTTATTCTCATAACCGGAGGTCTCATCAGCTGCTGCATATGTTTCCTCCTGTTCCGGTTCCTCCGGCATAAATTCTTCTGCAAGTTTCTCTGACTCACCGTCTCCCGAATAATCAAACTCATGATACTGGATTTCCGGCTTTTCTTCTTTTGCCGGTTCTTCATGCGCTGATTCTTCTTCATGCTTTTTACGTATTCCGAAGAGCGCTCTCCATCCATGCGCTTTCTTCTCCGGTTCAACTTTCTTCGGCTCCGGTTTTTCCGGTTCCTCTGGCTCTTCTACTTCCGGTTCTGACTCATGAGCTGGCTCCTCTGTATATTTCGGTTCCGACTCATAAGCCGGCTCCTCTGTATATTCCAGCTCACTTTCATAGGCTGGTTCTTCTGCATATTCCGGCTCTGCTTCATACACTGGTTCTTCTGCATACTCTGGCTCTGCTTCATACGCCGATTCTTCTGCGTATTCTGGCTCTGCTTCATACACCGGTTCTTCTGCATATTCTGGCTCTGCTTCATACACTGGTTCTTCTGCATATTCCGATTCTGACTCATACACTGGTTCTTCTGCATATTCCGATTCTGACTCATACACCGGCTCGTCTTCATATACAGGTTTCTCAGCATACTCCTCTACACTCGCTGCAGGTTCTTCTTCACTTACAGTCACCGACTCTTCTGCTTCCGGTGTCACAGCTTCCGAACTTCCGGTTTCTTCCACCGGCTCCTGTATCTCTTCTTCCTGCTCTTCTATTTCTGTGGCAGGTTCTGCTGTCGCTTCTTTCTCTCTTACAAAATCAAATATTGTTTCCTGAACATATTCCGGATCTGGCTCTACAACCTTTTTAGACTTCTTCTTTTTCTTCTTTTCTATTGCATCTAATTCTTTATGAATATCTACAAGCTCACCTATCGTAATATCTCTTTCTTCTGCTTTGGCAGGTGTTTTCTTCTTTTCAGGCTCTGTAATTTTCTGGGCCTTTGAAGGCTTCTCTTCATGCTCCTCATGTTCTTCTAATATATCCAGATAAAACGGACAATCAAGAATCTTTGCGATCATTCGCATATCCTGCTCCTGGAAATTATCTCTGCCAAGACGCTGGGTCAGATTCTGACGCGACATCTTCTTTCCTGTCTGTTTTTCTATCTTCTCTGCAAGTTCTTTGATCGTCATCCCTTTACGGCTCAGAATGATCTTGACCTGTTCTCCAAACGTTAATTCCAACATTCTTTTCCTCCTTATTATTCTTACTCTCCCATACTCTCCTCGTGTGCTTTTTTATGGTTTTGTAAACATTTTTCTATCTTGATAAATCTTTATTTTTCCCTTTTATATTCTAACAAATCACAGAAAACACGTCAACTCTGCTTACGTTACATTTCCCCGAAAATAAAGGCTAAAAATGAAGTTTTTCATTCAGTTTTTTAACGGTCTTTTCATCCATTTTGACTATTTTTCTATCATAAGAAATGATTCCATTTACCTCTTCTTCTATATCCGATAATTGTGTGTAAACAGTTGCACTTAATCCACGGCTGATATTCGGAATAATGAGCTTTTTTATCAATTTCTCATAGCCCGCCGTAAGTTCTCTTTTTCTCTTGAACTTTTTATAACCGTAGACCTTTTTCTCGTACATACTATGCTTCGGAATCTGCAGCGAATACCCGCCAAACTCAGTAAGTGCCGTTACCCTCTTTTCCGGTGTTACATGCAAGGGGAAGAAATAATCATGGATGCTTCGTATATCCCCGCACCCCTGATCAAACCAGCCACTCGCAGAATCTGTCAGCCTGTAAGGATCTTCTGCCCTTACTATATCTGTCATCTTCTTCGTCTGAAACTGTCCCCATCCTTCATTAAAAATAACCCATGTAACAATGGATGGATGATTATAAAGCAATCGAACCGTCTCCTTCATCTCTTTTTCAAACTGTCTCTGCCCGGCCGGATCCTGACGTCCCATCAGATGAATCCTGGTATCTTTTGCCCGGATATGCATTCCCTCCATGGCTGTCGCCATATACGTTACATACCAGCTCTTATAATCCCGTCCTCCGTTCACCATATCCTGCCAGACCAGCATACCGATACGGTCGCAGTGATAATACCATCTCTGCGGTTCTATCTTAATATGCTTGCGGATCATATTGAACCCCAGGTCCTTCATCTTCTGGATATCATAGATCATCGCTTCATCACACGGCGGTGTGTATAGACCATCCGGCCAATATCCCTGATCCAGTACTCCCTTTTCAAAATACGGCTCATTGTTCAAAAATATCCTCGGTATTCCCTCTTTGTCATTTTTAACTTCTACCTTACGCATGGCAAAGTAACTTTCTACCGAATCCTCTCCCATCCTCACATGAAGATCATACAGAAATGGATCTTCCGGACTCCAGCTTCTCATATGTGGTATCATGATCACACACGGCTTTCCCGTCTTTCCGGATGCTTTCACCGGCCACATCTTTCTTGCCGTTATCGTAACTTCGTAATCAATATCTTTTATGCCATGTTCTTCTTCCATCTGGATCATTATAGAAGACTGGTCATAAAGAGGTGTGATCTTAAGATGTCCGATATAACACTCTGGAACTTTTTCAATCCATACGGTCTGCCAGATTCCACTCTGTGCCGTATAGAACATCCCTCCGTTTTTAAGTTTCTGTTTTCCTCTGCTATAATAACAAGTCTCCGAATAATCTCTTACTTTTACGGTCAACAGATTCTTTTCTTCTTTTAATGCTTCCGTAATATCATATGAAAATGGAAGATAGCCTCCCACATGCTTTCCCTGTTTCTTTCCATTTATATATACGACCGCACACTGATCTACCGCTCCAAAATGAAGGATCCATCTGCTTCCCTTCTCCGGCTTTACTTCATCCGGAAGCCTTCTCTTATACCATAGATATTCTTCTGGTTTTAACTGTCTGTTTACCCCCGACAATACAGCTTCCGGCGAAAACGGAACCAGGATATCCCCATCCATTTTCTTTGGAAATCCTTTTGTTTCTCTTATTGCATATTTCCATATTCCGTTCAGATTTACATAGCTTTTTCTGCGCATGAGCGGTCTTGGGTACTCCCCTAGTACATTCTTTTCATTTATATTGTCTGCCCATTTTGTCATTAACTGTTTCATGTTCATACACCCCTTTATTAAGCAAGTCTGACTTCGTGTAATCTCCCCTCGATCTCATTATCTGTCGTAATTACCGCGACCCTTGCGTCCCCCTGCTCCAGTTCGTACTCCCTGCACAGATATTTCTCTGGATATTCCTCAGGCTGCTTTTTCAGATATGGTATGCCGTCCTGTCCCCAGGCAAATTCATATGTGCGCATGTCCAGGCCCATTCCTCTTCTGGTTGCTTTCATAAAGCTTTCTTTTAATACCCAGAAGCGGTAAAACCACTCCGCCTGTTCTTTTTCATCCTTCCCATTGCGGATGATCTCACATTCTTCCCGGCAAAAATACCGTTCTGCCACCGGCATCCGCAGCTTTCCCTTCATCTCCACATCACAGCCTGTCTGAACATCTTCACGGTCACTACAGGCACACAATACATATTTTCCCGAATGTGACAGATTGAAAACTGCCGATTCCGGAAGTCTCAGAGCCTTCTTCATCTTTTCCCACAATATCCAGGCACCGACACTCCTTGCTTTGTCATCCACATTTTTAAGTTTATCCGCTTTATCTTTTCTCCACTCAGGCACTTTATCATAATATGCCTGATACGTCTCTTCTATTAGTAATGGTGTAATATCTGCTGCCCAAACACTTACCATTTTCCCACTCCTTTTTTACTATACAATTTTAGTCTAACACACTTTTTTAAAAATGAAAGAATTTATCGAATAAAAGTGTTGACAATCAAATCCCATTGCGTTAATATATCATTAGTTTTGTGCTTTAAGTAATTAAAGTTTTGCAGTGCGAATATTTTACAGTGCGACTATACTAGTCTCACACGCGAAAAGAAATATCACACAGGCACAATTATCATACATGTTGGAGGATATTTATTATGATTATCGTATTAAAACCACGCACTACAAAAGATGATGTTTCTCGTGTCGAGAACATGGTCAAAAAGAGAGGACTTAACACACACGTTGTACAGGGCGAAGAGATGACAGTTATCGGTTGTATCGGTGACACAGCCAAAGTCGATTCCAAATTATTCGAAATTGATTCTGCAGTCGATAAAGTTATGCATGTACAGGAGCCATACAAATTAGCCAACCGTGCATTCCATCCGGAAGATTCCATCATCGATGTATCCGGTGTAAAAGTTGGCGGCGACAACCTGGCAATGATCGCCGGTCCTTGTTCCGTAGAATCTTACGAACAGGTACTTGAAATCGCTCAGGCTGCAAAAGCTTCCGGAGCCAACTTACTCCGCGGAGGTGCATTCAAGCCAAGAACAAGTCCTTATTCATTCCAGGGGCTCGGACTGGAAGGACTCGACATCTTAACAGCTGTAAAAGAAGCAACAGGACTTCCGATCGTAACCGAACTGATGTCAGACAAATACCTCGATATCTTTAACGAGAAAGTAGATCTTATCCAGATCGGTGCACGTAACATGCAGAACTTCGATCTGTTAAAAAAATTAGGACAACTTGACCGTCCAATCCTTTTAAAGAGAGGTCTGAACGCAACTTACGAAGAATGGATCATGTCAGCAGAATACATCATGGCATCCGGTAATGAAAATGTCATCCTCTGCGAACGCGGAATCCGTACTTTCGAAAGCTATACAAGAAATACTCTGGATCTTCAGAGTATCCCGGTACTTCGTAAACTGACACATCTTCCGATCATCGTTGACCCAAGTCATGCGGGCGGTAAATGGTGGTTAGTAGATTCTATGGCAATGGCCGCTGTAGCAGCAGGAGCCGACGGACTGATGATAGAAGTACACAATGATCCGGAATCCGCACTCTGCGACGGAGCTCAGTCATTAAAACCTAAAAAATACGACGAATTGATCAAAAAGGTTTCACAGATTGCAGGTGTTGTCGGCAAGACGATCTAATGCAG
>OGRI01002499.1_pt1 | contig 13121 bp, 8 predicted proteins | sample 1553391 | NCBI WGS metagenome assembly OGRI01 (sample SAMEA2580052, study PRJEB22360) | human gut metagenome | reverse complement strand
ACGAAAACGCTACGGTACACACATTCGCTAAAATTGAAGAGGGAATGCCCGGAGCTATTTCTTTCCTGTCGAACCCTAAATATACACCTTATATCTACGAGACACAATCAAGCATTGTATTAGTTAATAAAGATTTTGTCCCTGAACATGAGATTCGGGCTACTCTGATCAAAGTAGACAATGCTTATGAAAGCCTGGCGAAGCTGCTTAACCTCTATGAAATGAGTAAACCAAAGAAGCAAGGTATCGATTCACTGGCTTATATTGCCCCCAGCGCCAAAATTGGCGAGAACGTATACATCGGTGCCTTTGCCTATATCGGCGAAAACGCCGTTATCGGAGATAATACTCAAATTTACCCGCATACTTTCGTTGGAGACGGTGTGAAGATAGGCAATGGTTGTCTTCTTTACTCAAATGTAAATGTTTATCATGACTGCCGTATCGGTAATGAATGTATCCTTCACTCAGGTGCAGTGATCGGAGCCGATGGATTCGGTTTCGCTCCCACCCCGAACGGATACGATAAGATTCCACAAATCGGAATTGTGATCCTGGAAGACAAAGTAGATATAGGTGCCAATACCTGTGTAGACCGTGCTACAATGGGAGCTACCATCATACATAGTGGCGCTAAAATTGATAATCTTGTGCAGATTGCGCACAACGATGAAATTGGCTCACACACAGTTATGGCGGCTCAAGTTGGCATAGCAGGCTCTGCCAAAATCGGAGAATGGTGTATGTTTGGCGGTCAGGTAGGTATTGCCGGACATATCACAATCGGCGACCGGGTAAATCTGGGAGCACAATCAGGTATACCAAGCAGCATCAAAGCAGACAGCGTACTGATCGGGACTCCTCCTATGGAACCGAAAGCTTACTTCAAGGCTGCCGTTGTGACTAAGAATTTGCCGGATATGCAAAAAGAAATACGCAATCTGCGTAAAGAAGTAGAAGAATTAAAACAACTATTAAATAAGTAACCAATGCTGAAACAAAAAACTCTGAAGGATAGCTTTTCACTGAGAGGAAAAGGTCTTCACACTGGTCTTGATCTGACAGTAACGTTTAACCCTGCGCCCGAAAACCACGGATATAAAATTCAGCGTATCGATGTGGAAGGACATCCGGTCATCGATGCTGTGGCAGACAACGTGACAGAGACGACACGTGGTACTGTGTTAGCCAAAAATGGAGTAAAAGTAAGCACCGTTGAACATGGAATGGCAGCTCTTTATGCCTTAGGCATAGATAATTGTCTTATTCAAGTAAACGGTCCGGAGTTTCCTATTCTGGACGGTAGTGCACAATATTACGTACAAGAGATAGAAAAGGTCGGCATAGAAGAGCAAAATGCTGTCAAGGACTTTTATATAATCAAATCAAAAATCGAATTCCGCGACGAGGAGACTGGTTCGTCTATCATTGTATTGCCGGACGAAAATTTCAGTCTGAACGTATTGGTATCCTACGATTCTACTATCATCCCTAACCAGTTCGCAACACTGGAAGATATGAATAATTTTAAAGAGGAAGTAGCTGCCAGCCGTACATTCGTATTTGTCCGTGAAATTGAACCGTTACTATCAGCCGGACTGATCAAAGGAGGTGACTTAGACAATGCCATCGTTATCTATGAACGTAAAATGTCTCAAGAGAGTTACGATCAGTTGGCAGATGTCATGGGAGTTCCCCACATGGATGCCAACCAATTGGGGTATATTAATCACAAACCATTGGTATGGCCTAATGAATGCGCCCGTCACAAATTACTCGATGTCATCGGTGACCTTGCCCTTATCGGTAAACCCATCAAAGGCCGCATCATTGCAACTCGTCCGGGACATACGATCAACAACAAGTTTGCCCGTCAGATGCGCAAAGAAATCCGTTTGCACGAAATACAGGCTCCCATATACAACTGCAATGAAGCGCCTATCATGGATGTAAACCGCATCCGCGAACTGCTTCCTCACCGGTATCCATTCCAGTTGGTAGATAAAGTGATTGAAATTGGTGCCAACTATATTGTAGGAATCAAGAATGTCACTTCCAATGAACCCTTCTTTCAAGGTCACTTCCCCGAGGAACCGGTAATGCCGGGTGTACTTCAGATAGAAGCAATGGCACAGATCGGAGGACTGCTCGTGCTCAATTCAGTAGACGAACCTAACCGCTATTCTACTTATTTCATGAAAATAGACGGTGTGAAATTCCGCCAAAAAGTAGTACCGGGAGATACCCTTATCTTTCGGGTAGAACTGTTAGCTCCTATTCGGCGAGGCATATCCACTATGAAAGGTTACGCTTTCGTAGGTGAAAAGGTAGTATGTGAAGCGGAATTTATGGCTCAAATAGTAAAAAACAAATAAATTATGATAAGTCCCTTAGCGTATATTCACCCTGAAGCAAAAATCGGGGAAAACGTAGAGATCGGTCCTTTCGTTTACATCGATAAAAATGTGGTGATCGGCGATAATAACAAAATTATGCCCAATGCCAATATTTTATACGGTTCGCGTATCGGTAACGGAAATACTATTTTCCCAGGTGCCGTTATCGGTGCTATTCCACAAGATCTCAAATTTCGTGGAGAAGAAAGTACTGCCGAAATCGGAGACAATAACCTCATTCGCGAGAATGTAACCATCAACCGTGGTACGGCAGCCAAAGGAAAAACCATCGTTGGCAATAATAATCTTCTGATGGAAGGAGTGCATGTAGCCCACGACGCTATCATTGGCAACGGCTGTATTATCGGAAACTCTACTAAAATGGCGGGAGAAATTATCATCGACGATAATGCCATCATCAGTGGCGCCGTATTAATGCACCAATTTTGCCACGTAGGCGGATATGTTATGATTCAAGGCGGATCACGTTTTAGTAAAGACATTCCCCCTTATATTATTGCCGGACGCGAACCCATTACTTACAGTGGTATCAACATCATCGGTCTCCGTCGCCGTGGATTCTCCAATGAAGTAATTGAAAACATTCATAATGCTTACCGCATTATCTACCAAAGCGGATTAAATATTTCCGATGCCCTTACAAAAGTGGAAGCAGAAGTAGAGACGAGCCCGGAAATAGAATATATTATCAGTTTTATACGCAACTCGGAGCGAGGAATTATTAAATAACAAATCTGTCTATTGGCATATTATATATATTGAAAATTTAAAACATTATCATTATGATATACAGATTTACCATCATATCTGATGAGGTGGATAATTTCGTCAGAGAAATACAAATTGATCCGGAAGCCACTTTTTATGACTTCCATGAAGCGATATTGAAATCGACAGGGTATACCAACGATCAGATGACCTCATTTTTCCTTTGTGACGATGACTGGGAAAAGGAGAAAGAGATTACATTGGAAGAGATGGATAATAGTCCGGAAATAGACAGTTGGGTAATGAAAGATACGACCCTCAGCGAACTGATTGAGGATGAAAAGCAGAAACTGCTCTATGTATTTGATTACATGACAGAACGTTGTTTCTTCATAGAACTGTCTGAAATCATCACAGGAAAAGAGATGAAAGGCTCTAAATGCACAAAGAAAACCGGAGATGCCCCCAAACAGACCATGGATTTTGAAGAAATGGCTGCTGCCAGTGGTTCATTGGATTTGGATGAAAATTTCTACGGAGACCAGGATTTCGACCTTGAGGACTTTGATGCCGAAGGTTTTGATATAGGTGGCGGTACACCTGATGCAGGATCCTTTGAAGAAGAGAAATTATAAGCCCCAATAATATCGGATTTACGATTAGACGATTTACTATTTACGATTGGAAGTACTACTCTTCCAAGTGGCCAATCCTCTAATCGTAAACCGAATTATATGCCCAAACCCTAATGGGGTTTTCTCTCCCCGATCTTGTAATCATCCATCACCTCCCCTTACGGAGACATCAATAAAGCAAGGTTCTTCAATCGTCTAATTGTAAATTATCTAATCGTAAATCCTTTTATGCCCTCTCCTATCCTTATCGTCCTTATTGGCCCTACCGGAGTTGGAAAGACAGAGCTAAGTCTCCGGTTAGCGGAACATTTTCATACAAGCATTGTTTCTGCCGATTCCAGACAGATCTATGCAGACCTTAAAATAGGTACTGCCGCCCCTACCCCGGAACAATTGAAACGGGTACCTCATTATTTGGTAGGTACACTAAAACTCACTGATTATTATAGTGCTGCGCGTTACGAGGAGGAAGCAATGACCATCCTCGAAAGGCTATTTCAAGAACAAGAAGTAGTCATTCTCACAGGAGGGTCGATGATGTATGTGGATGCCATATGCAAAGGTATTGACGATATTCCTACCGTAGATACAGAGACACGGGAGATGATGTTGCAAAGATATGAAGCGGAGGGACTTGAGAATCTCTGCTCCGAACTGAAACTGCTCGATCCGGAATATTACAAAATTGTCGATTTAAAGAATCCCAAACGAGTCATCCATGCCCTCGAAATTTGTTATATGACAGGGAAGACCTATACTTCTTTCCGGAGAAAAGAACGCCCTTTCCGCATTATAAAAATAGGATTGACACGTGACCGGGCCGAACTTTACAATCGCATCAACCACCGGGTAGATGTAATGATGGAAGAAGGGTTGCTTGAGGAGGTCCGGAATGTATATCCCTATCGCCCGCTTAACTCACTCAATACAGTAGGCTACAAAGAAATCTTCAATTATCTGGACGGAACTTGGGAACTCCCTTTTGCCATTGAGAAGATAAAACAGAACTCACGTATCTATTCGCGTAAACAGATGACCTGGTTCAAACGGGACGAAGAGATACAGTGGTTTCACCCTGATCAGGAAAAAGAGATCATGCAAGTACTACAAAATATGGGATATCATTGAAGAAACGACAACTCACCGATCAAGTCACAAATCACCGGTAGAAAGTTCTACCTGTATTTTTGTACCTTTTCCCGGAGCAGTATCTATTCTTAATTGTCCTTTCAGATTGCGGACTCGCTCTCTAATGATATTCATGCCAATACCTGTGCCTTTGCGTTCTTTATCAAAACCCTTCCCGTTATCAGCAACCATAATCTCTATTCTGTTCTCATTCCATAATAAGCTTATGTCTATCCGGCTGGCTTCCGCATGTTTCAACGCATTTCCGGTGACCTCCTGTATGATGCGATAAATCTCCAATCCTGTATTTTGCGGTATGTTTTCCCATCCTTCTTCCGGTTGAATCGATAATGTGATTTCTGCCTTGCCCGATTTATCGCGTTGCGATACATAATCCTCCAATATTTCCGGTAGGGTGGCATACTTAAACACAGGCGGCATCAGATCATGTGAAATAGCCCGTACTTCCGTATGCAATGTTTTAAGAGTATTCATTATTTCTTGAGGCGTACTTTTACCTCCCTCTATCTCCATACGGATAGCCACCAATTCATTCGATACATTATCATGGAGTTCACGGGCAAGACGATTACGTTCTACCTCCAATCCTTCCAGATAAGACTGCACCCTACGTTGCCGCGCCTCGTTCACCATAACTTGAAATTCATTTTCTTTTTCTTCCAATTTGGCTTTCTGAAGTTCTATAGTCAGATCAGCCTCCTGTTGTTTCAAATCGGCAATCTGTAACAGATGAGCATTCAACCTCTGACGCGAACGGTAACGAACGGCTAACAGGAAAATAACAACCAATGCCAGTACCATCATCCCTATCACAAGTTGGTTGATACGTGCACGCTGTTCACTAAGTACGGTAAGCTGCTTTACGTTACGTTCGGCCTGATCCAGATTGTACTTCACGCGAAGTGTGTTTATCTCTCTTCGCGTATTTTGTTCATACAGCCGTCTGGAAAACAGCATGGATTGGCGTTCGGCTTCCAACGCTTTATCATAAAGTTTCTGTTCCTCATATACTTTGGCAAGTATCAAATAGCTGGAAACAATGGATTCATCATAATTTATCTGTTTTTCTTCACTTAACGATTCCAGTTGTTCCAACGCAGTCCGAAGACTGTTTTCTGCCTGTGAATAATCTCCTAAATAATAAGAGATCATTCCCGAAATATATAAGATACGCGCATCCGAATCGAACTGTTTCGGATTCATCAATTTCCGCCCTGTCTCAAAGCAGTTTCTCGCTTCCTGAATCTTTCCCTGAAAGCAATAAATGAGTGCCTGACTAAGATAATTATCCGATATCTGATGACCTACATCATATGGATTATCCGTCGTATTGTATACATCAAACGCTAAATTATTGTACATGGCAGCCGAATCGAGGTAAGCAACATCTTTCGTATTCGCATAATGTACATAATAATATTGAGCCTGCACGGATAATTTCAAAATCTGCTGAACCGGAAAGTCAACCGGAGTCTGCTCCAAGTCTTTCATCAGTTCGGCTAATCCCTTTTCATCCTGCCACAAAACATAAATGACAGACAAATTATAGAACACATCCGTCAAGATGCCCGGTTTATGTTCGTTCCTATTAAAGTATTCTGCAGCTTTATAATAATTCTTTTGAGCTTCTACAAAATCAGTCAGTGTCACGTGATAAACCCCTGCCGCATAATACATCATTCCGGCAATATTATTGTTAGAAAAAGTCCCTTCATAAACAAAGGCGCTATCCAGATAGTTCTTAGCAGCTTCCATATGACTTAGCTGAGTCTCCGACAAAGAAATAATGGAATACAAACGAGTAATAACCGCTTTATCCTCCCATTCTTTCGCTTCGGGTACTAGCTGTTTCAAAACTCCGATCTGATGTTCCCGTGAAAGATTCTCTATATTCCCGGTCATGTAATAACGCTCCATCAAGGGGATAGATTTATTTTTCATTACCGACAAGATTGAATCATACTGCTGTGTTTCATCATTTTGTGCAGCAACTGCAAAAGAGGAAAGCAGAAATAGAAAAAGGAATATAAATTTTTGCATAATATTAAAATTCGTTTGCCTTGCAAAGAAATGTATTTTCTATAAATATTCCTAAAAACTCATTCAATTTTTATATACGAAGATACAATTTTCGGAAACTCAAGGTAAGGAATAAGAATACAATACAAAAAGAGCAAGGAGCATCTTGCCTTCAATGACCGACACCCCTTGCTAAAACAATTAAGAGAGAGAGTTAGAAACTGTTTTGATTTTTATAGGATTTCTTTTTGTGTTTCTTAGAGTTTTTTCAATCTGCTTTCAAAGTAATAATCAGCGGACCGGCATCTTCTACCTTAACTTTTGCCGTTTGCATATCGATATAGCTGACAGAAAGAACAGAACCTTTCAGGGTTTCCAACTTAAAAGTTCCATTAAGATCGGTAACTGTTCCTATAGTTGTTCCTTCAACTAACACACAAGCTCCGATAACCGGATTACCATCCGTATCACAAACTTTTCCTGCCACCCTATTTTCATTATCGGATGTATCCGGGAATACAGGTGTACCATTGACGCTTTTAACTGTACCTTTAAGACCACGTATCGTAATATTGGATACAGGTTTTGTTTTTATTTTCACCGCTGGTTTACCGTCTGTCTCTACAGTCACTACATCATATTCACTTGCCTTATTTTGTCTCAATGTCTGGAGTTCGGTATCAGATACTTCTTTATCATCCAAAAAGTAAGAGACTTTTTTTACATCATTGGAATTAAGCTTATTTTGAAGAGCATCTATCTTATCACCTAACGTCTTTTCATTTTGTTTGGCCTGATATTCTTCCTTGGTCATCAAAGTTATGATAATAGCCCCCTCTTTTGCACGAGAACCATAGATTGCCGTTGCCGATGCATCTTTCAAGACACTGATTGATTTTATCCAGTTCGGATCGATCGCATTGATTGTATTTGGAGCCGCTTCTTTACCGTCGATTATGAAAAGTGGTCCGCCCGTTTTCTCTTCCGAAGAAGCGGTATTGGCATTTGCCGAACTGTCGCCATCAAGCCGGAAAGATACCGGAAGTGTATATTTCACATCTACTGCTTTACCTCCCTGCGTTCCAGGTATCCAATCCGGCATGCTCTTTATGAGCCGGATAGCTTCTTTATCCAAATCAGGATCAACGCTCCGGGCTACCTTTGGAGAAACAATCTTACCTTTCTTGTTGACAACAAACTGTACGATAACACGACCTTGTGTACCCTTCTCTTTCGCTATCGCAGGATATTTCATATTCTCCCGTACATATTCCGCCACAGCTCCATTGCCACTCGGAAATTCAGGCATTTTCTCTGCAACCCAAAAGACACCGTCTTCAGACGATTTTCCAGCAGTCTCCTTTTTCTTCACATCTGCCGTGTCCTTCACTACGGGAATCTCCGGAACATCAGTAAGATTCACCACTGCATTTACCCCGGAAGCAACATTTTCCACCGTTTTTGTTTCTACAATTGCCGCTAAATCATTAACTTTGACAGCAGAAATCTCTTTTGCTTTTTGAGAGATTTCGGGACGGGCAAAAGCAGTTACTGCAATAGCTGCTAACGGAAGTACATACAAATACTTCAAACGTGCCCAAGGATTTGATTTTTCTTTTAACATCATAGTGATACGTTTTTTAAGTTTACTGTGATTAAAGCTGTTGGCCATAGAGTAGAGCCTTGTGCCGACAGCTTTTTTTATTAATAATAATTGATATTGCTTTGCATCAACACCTTCTTTGATCACTGTCTCATCCGCTTCGTATTCATGAATGTTTTGCAGTTCTTGTTTCAGTAACCACGATGCGGGATTGAACCATTGAAAAAAGATACATAGATCTGCAACCAACAGATCGACAGAATGATGATTGCTGATATGGGCAGTTTCATGAATGAGTATTTCACGTCCATTCTCCTCAAGATCGGCCTCAGAGATAACGATATATTTCATCCAACTGAAAGGAGCGATTTCTTTATTATGTATAATGAGCCTAATACCGGAATGAAATATCTCCTTTCTGCCCGAACGGAGTAACAAAAACAAACGGATAAGCGAATAAATATTACGGCAAGCGAAAAACACGATACCGGCAAGGTAAATGACCAGGGTGATCTGAATGCCGGATAAAGTAATCTCTTTTACCTCAACCGGAGCGACAGCCACAGTATCCTGAGAGTAGAAATCAACCATTGCAAGAAGCTGTTCCAAAGTCAGCATGGTATGCGCCATCTCTGTGGGTTGCGCAGTAGTCACCTCAAGCAATGGGATAAGCAACGACAAAAAAAGTATTCCCAATAAAGCGACCCGATTAAAGCGATGAAAAGTTTCTTTGCTCAGCAACAACCTATAAAAAAGATAGAATAGTGCGAGGCAAACAGATGATTTCAGTATGTAGACAAAAAAGGTTCCCATAAGTTTTTTCTTTTATGGCACATTCTATTTTTTATTATGTGCATTTTCCACTTCACGTATAAGCTGCTTAAGATCATCAAGCGAAATGTCTTCCTCACTGACTAATGAAGAGACGGCACTGAGATAAGAATTATTGAAATACTTACGGATAACATTTTTCAGTGTTCCTTTATGAAAATCTTCTGCACTGACCGTTGCATAATATTGATAGGTATTTCCATAAGTTTTATGGGCAAGGAATCCTTTATCCTCCAATCCCCGGACAATAGTAGATAATGTATTGAAATGCGGTTTCGGTTCATCATAAAAAGCCAGCATTTCTTTCACAAACAGAGGGCCTTTCTTCCAGAAAAAGCCCATGATTTCTTCTTCTTTAGCAGTTAATCCTTTCATATCTGTATCAATATTTAAGGCAAATAACGAGATTTTTTAGTTCATAAACTAACTTTTATAGTTAACAATATCTAAAGCGCTATGGAGAGAAGGAAAGAAGGAAGGAAAGAAGAAAAGGCCGAAGTACTCGAAAAACTGACCGGTACTGAAATCTATTCTGTTATCTCGAATACGGTCTATTCCAAAACGACAGCTATCCGCAATGAATGGAAAGAACTCTCCGCCCGTATGGGGAATATTCGCCTGCTTACCCAGGAAGAAATCGAGACATTACAGCAACAATCGGCCAAACTCCTGAAACACGAAAAGGCTCTTCAACAAAAAAATGAAGAAATCCAACGTAAAATACGTTGGATAGAGCAATTAGAACAAATCAATCAATCTAAATCGGAAGCCCAGGCCACCCTTTCGGATGCCCAAAAAGTACAAGCCGAAGCACAAGCCCAGTCAGTCTGGTTACAGCAGATGGAAAGCATCGAAAGCAGCCGTCTTTTTTGGATTGAAAAAAATGAATGTACCACTCATTTAGTAAGCCAAACTGAATTATTACGACAAACAGAACAGGCGCTCTCCGATCTGAACGAAAAAGCCACGCAAACCCTTCAATCGGTGGAACGGCAAAAATCATTGGTAAACCAATATACAACCCAGTACAATAAGCTTAAACCGGAACTTTTAGAAGCCCGTCGTTTAGATATCGGAATTGTCAATGCCCGGCAGGTAGAACAAGAGAGCCGGAAAACTTTAACCGACCTGCAAGATAAAATCAAAGTGCATCAAAAAATTCAGGATAGCAGATACTCCCGTATTCTGCAACAGAGAGAATTAGACGATAAATTAAAAGAATGGTTCAGGAAAAACAGGCAACATGAACAAATGTGCCTGAACATAAAGCTGATCGAAAGTTTTCTGGATACAGCTTATACCCAAAGGTTGCAGGTTATAGAAAATCAATCTTTATATACCTCTACTCTACAACAACTAACAGTAAGCCGGCAACAGCTGGAACTTCAACGCCGTGAGATCGAAACATCCATACAACGTCACAATGACCTCCTGCAGTTGCGCCAGCAACAACAAATATCGGTCAACCGGTTTCCCATAAGCGAACTTCGCAATCGTAAAGAACAACTCCGCCTACAACGCGAAAGATTGCTTCAGGAAATTACCTTGACGGAAAAACTAGATAAGACCCGGCAAGAACTGAGAAAAAGGCAAGATAAACTGCAACAACAACAACAAAATTTACAAGCACTCAAAGTTCGCCTGACCGAATACAAAAAAGAAATCGAAATTGCAGAAATAAAATACACGACCATACGCCACACTTTGGAACAAGCCCGACTATCGGTTTCAGAAAATGTCGTTCGACTCCGGGCCCAACTGGAAGAAAATACCCCTTGCCCGGTATGTGGCAGCCAATCCCACCCTTATGCGGCACATCATCCCCTGGCCGACGGCTTGCTCGAAACACTCGAAAAAGAAGTCAGACAGCATGAAGCAGCATATAATCGGTTAAAAACCGAAAATGCGCGTCTTGAAGCCGAACACCGGTACCTCGGAGAAGTATTACCCGTATTACAAAATGAAAAATATGAATCGCAAGAAGAATGCGAAGAGATTTGCCAGCAAATCAAGGAGCTTAATTCGGATAGGTCTGTTTCTAACGGACAAAATCGGATAAACCTAAGAGAACAGCTGAATATCAGCCAAAAAGAATTGGAAAGTATTTGTCTGAAAGAAAACGAATGGGAGCAACGGCAACATCAGTTAGAAACGCTCCAAAAAGAACTGGATAAAATACAAAACCAAAACAATGCCCTGCAAAAAACATTTCAGCAGACCCAGGAAAAGGTAGTCGGTCAAGCCACTGAACTATCTAAATTGCAAGAGATCATTGAAGGCCTGAAAGTCCAGCAAAATATTTCACTGGAAAAGGTCGCTCCTTTTATGCATGCACCTACCTGGCGACAACGCTGGGAAGATAACTACCCGGATCTCAAACAGGAACTGACCACAGCTGCTCAAAAATGGCAAACTAAAACGCTGCAATCGGCAGAAAATGAAAAACTATTGCTTCAATCGGTAGCTGAATACGAGGAGAATCAGAAAAACCTGGAATCCTTCCGCCAAAGCGAAACAGAAGCCGCCGAGGCTTTGAAAAAACGCTCTGAAGAGACTTTGTCTTTCATCCGGAAACGGGCCCGGCTTCTGCAAGGTCAAACGGTCGATGAAACCGAACGTTATTGGCAAGAGTTAACAGAAAGGGCGACTCAGGAACTGGAAACAGCCATCCGGCAGAAAGAACAGCTTTCAGGCCAATCGGAACAACTAAAAGGAAAAATCACCCAACTCCGTACCACCTGTGACCAATATCAAAAGCGCCTGGAAAAAGCCACCCGGCAATTAGGCGAATGGCTGGAAAAATACAATCGGACAGCCCCTGCTCAGCTAACCGAAGCCACTCTCATTTCACTATTGCAAGTGGCACCTGAAAAAATCCGGGAAGAACGGGAAAGACAAAATCACCTCCGGGATAAGGTAACGACTGCTTTGGCCACTCTACGGGAACGTGAAAAACAATTGGCCGATCATTTACAATCGCCCGGCCGCCCCGATCCACAATCGGAATCACTTTCCTCTTTACAGCGTCAATACACCGCATTACAAGAGGAATCCGAGCGTATCCTCCAACAAAAAACCGAAGTATTGGCAACTCTGCACACCCAGGAAGAAAACCAAAAACAAGCGGCCAGCTTAAAGGATACCCTCGATGCGAAAACGAAATTATTAAACCAATGGAGCAAACTAGACGATCTAATCGGTTCACAGAGTGGCTATAAGTTTAAAGAGATCGCCCAAGGATATACGCTGGATATCCTGTTATCATACGCCAATATACAACTTCGGGAATTAACCTCCCGCTATCAGTTGCAGCGTATACCCGATGAGTTGGCCCTACAAGTCATCGATCACGATCTCTGCGATGAAGCCCGGTCGGTATTCTCTTTATCGGGAGGCGAATCCTTCCTCATCTCTCTGGCTTTAGCCTTGGGCTTATCTTCCTTTTCTTCACGGAATCATTTCGAAGAAAATCTCTTTATCGACGAAGGTTTCGGCACTTTAGACAGCGAAACCCTGCAAATTGTCATGGAAGCCCTGGAACGTCTCCGCTCACAAGGCCGGCAGGTGGGAATCATATCCCACGTACAGGAATTGACCGAACGTATTCCTGCCAAAATTTGTCTGGTAAAGACCGGCAACGGAAAGAGTAAAGTCGTTGTAGAATAAAGAAACCCCTATGCCGGATATACAATATTCGGCATTATTTTTTATCTTCGCGGGAGATAAGAAAAAATGGTCAGATATTTTATTGAATTAGCT
>OGRI01002492.1_pt1 | contig 13131 bp, 9 predicted proteins | sample 1553391 | NCBI WGS metagenome assembly OGRI01 (sample SAMEA2580052, study PRJEB22360) | human gut metagenome | reverse complement strand
CAAAATAGCGGATAGGCCAAATAAATAATAATATTGTCGATATTTTCTGAATAAAAAAACAATAAAGTAATCAACAAAAATGGACAAGTCCGTAAAATTAGGAAAACAGAACCCTTCTGATTTAGAATATACATCAGGAGGAATTTTTTAATGTCAAAAAGTTATTAACATATAAGTGTTTATGAAAACAAAACTGACTCATATTTGAAAAGAAAAAGTTTTGTATAATATTATACAGTTTTAACAAAAAATAATTAACAGTTTACAATTATTTCCTTATATGCTATAATAGCTATATCAAATTTACATATGTCTTGTTGAAATTTGTGAATTAAATAAAATTTGATATATACCTTTCAAAACAAATAATATAAGCAAAGATTAGAGGAAATTATATGGAATATGCAGCACATTTTACAGAAGATGGAAGATTACAAACTGTTAAAGAGCATCTCATAAGTGTAGCCGAAAAAGGTAAAAGGGACTCTGAGCTTATAAATATGCCAAGCCTTTATTATCTTGCAGCAATTTTACACGATATGGGTAAAAACACTGCTCGCAGTGATGAATATCAAAGGACAGTTGGTTCAGGTGGTGAGTGGAACAAAGGTAAGGTTATACATTCAAATTGTGGTGGAAGATATATATACGAAAAATTTATAAAGAACAATGATTCTGATAAAACAAATAACTATACTGTTGAAATTATTTCTTCGGTTATTATGTCACATCATGGTTTGTTTGATTTTGATTATCCTAAATCAGGCAAAGAAAATGGCTTTGTTACAAAAATAAATAATACAAATTACGATTACAATGAATGTAAAAAGCTTACACTCGATGAGGTTATAAGCGAAAAGGAAATTGAAGAGCTTTATCTCAACGCTAAAAATGAAGTTAATGAATTTCTGAATTTTTGCAGTAAAGATGAAGATAAAAGAAAAGATGGCGAATCTATAGAAAGGATTAAGTTATTTAATTGTTCTTTGCTGATAAGAGTGTTACTTTCAATATTGGTTGATTCTGACCATTCTGATACTGCGGAATTTGTTAATCGGATAGAACGACCTAAGTTATATGGAGATGCAGAACTATGGGAGAAATGTTGCAATTATTTTGAAGAAAAGATTAAGCTATTTAATAAAGATACTGAACTCAATAAGATAAGAGCAGAAATATCTGATAAGGCATTAGCTTATTCAGAAAATTCTGAAAATATCGTAAGAATGACTGTTCCAACAGGTGGTGGAAAGACTATAAGCTCACTAAGATATGCCATTCATCATGCTAAAAAATTTAATAAGAACAGGGTTTTTTATGTTGCTCCTTTTAATTCAATACTTGAACAGAATTATAATGAAATAAAATCTTTTTTGCCTGATGATGTTTCTGTTTTGCCACATTTCGGAGATATGCTTTATTGTAATTATAATGAAAGTTTAGCTACTGAACAAAATATTAAATATATGAGTGAAAATTGGAATTCTTATGTTATAGCTACATCAATGGTGCAGTTTTTAAATTCTCTTTTTGATGGAAAAATAAGTTCAATAAGAAGAATGAGAGGTCTTATAAATTCGGTAATTATTATAGACGAGGTGCAGTCTATTCCATATGAATTTATCAGATTATTTAATATGGCAATGAAATTTCTTGCTTATATATGTAATTGTACAATTGTTTTATGTACAGCAACACAACCACCTTTTGAACATATGGATTATTGTTTAAGGCTTGATGAAAGCTATGAAATGATAAACGGTTTTGAAGATTACAGCGAAAAAATGAGGCGTACAAGAATTATAGATAAAACAATTCCAGGAGGATATACTGCTGATAATGTTGCTGATTTTTTACATTCTCTTTCAGAAGATTGTCGAACTATTCTTTGCGTAGTTAATACAAAAAAAGCGGCTTTTGAGGTGTTTAAGAGTGCAAAGCATTTATTTGAAGATGAAAAAATAGTGCTTGTGCATCTTTCAACTAATATGTGTCCTGAACATAGAGCTAATGTTATCAAAAATATGAAAGATGAAATGAAAAATGGCAAGCGTGTTCTTTGTGTAAGTACTCAGCTTATTGAGGCGGGCGTTGATATTTCTTTTGAAACAGTTGTCCGCTCTCTTGCTGGTACAGATAGTATTGTACAGGCGGCAGGCAGGTGTAACAGAAATGCTGAAAGAGATATTGGCTATGTTTACATATTGAATATAAGCAATGAATATGAAAATGTTTCAAGCTTGAAAAGCATTCAAAAGGGTAAAAGTGCTACGATTGGTTTGCTTAAACGCATAAAGAAAAAACCAGATGAATATGAGGATTTGCTTGATTTAAAAGCAATAAAAAAGTTTTATATTGATTATTATAAAAATTTTGACAAAAAAGATTTATATGTTGAAGATTTTACATGCTCAATATTTGAAATGCTTTCCACTAATGAAAAAGGCTCATACCATACTAAAACACTTCTTAGGGCGGCTATGAAAACCGCTGGAGAATGCTTTGAAGTTATAACTGATATAAATGAAAGCGTCCTTGTACCCTATAAAGACGGCAAGGAGCTTATATCCGAGCTTTTATCAGAGGGATATAAGGATTATGACGCAATTATAAAAAAGGCTCAGCGATATTTGATAGGATTGCCGAAAAATAAGCTTAAAGACTCTTATATAAGTGTCGATAAGAAAACTGGTATTCGTTTTCTTGCAGATGGATATTATGATGAAATATATGGTTTCTCGGAAAATCCTAATTTGGATTTTTGCTATTTCTAAATAAAAAGCCAAAAGCCCTATCTTTCGATAGAGCCTTTGGCAAACTACAATAATAAAGTCAAAGTAATAATTTCAATCCACATAACTAAGATATTAGCTATGACAAAAATATTATAGCCTAAAATAAATTATTTTACAAATTCTATTGACAAGTATAAAAAATCGATTTATAATAAATTCAAATTAATAGAAAGGAGTTTGTGAGGTGAAATATAAAAATGAATTTTGTTATAAGGTCTATGGAGATTATGCACTTTTTTCCGACCCTATAACAAGAGTTGGTGGAGAAAAGATGAGTTACCCTATACCTACATATTCAGCTCTTATAGGTATTACAAAAGCTATCTATTTTAAACCGACTTTGCTTTATGTGATTGATTCTGTAAAAGTGCTTAAACCAATAAGAACGGTATCTAAGGGAGTCAGACCAATTAAATACAACAACGGCGGAAATGACCTCTCAATCTATACCTATCTTACTGATGTTGCTTATGCAGTAAAAGGGCATTTTATTTGGAACGAAAATCGTCCCGAATTTGCAAATGACAGAAATGAGGACAAGCATTATCAAATACTTAAACGAATGATAAAGCTTGGCGGCAGACGCTCTCCTCAGCTTGGTGTTAGCGAGTGTCCAGCATATGTTGAGCCTTGTAATTTTGATGAGGAAAAAAGTTGCTATGATGATGGCAATAACTCGGAAATCTCATTTGGCTTAATGTATCACAGCATAATATATTGTGATGAGGCTATTAACGAAGAAGATAAAGGTAAGATGACTGTTTGTTTCCATACGCCAGTTATGAAAAATGGACAGATTGATTTTATTCGACCTGAGCAATGCACAATTAAGCGTCATATAAGAGATGCTAAACAGAAAGTTTTTGATACAGAAAAATGTGAGAGTGTTGATACACTTCATACGGAATTATTTAGGGAGGTAGATAAAAATGAGTTGGATAACTGAAACTGCCGCCTTATACGATGAAATCAAGGAAAAGGTTAATAATAGCGATGAATGGGAACCTATTCTTCCGCTTTATCATTCTACAAGTAATGCACAGATACAGGTTACTATTTTTAGCGACGGAACATTTTCACACGCAGAAGTAGTTGATACTGATGACGCAGAAACTATAATGCCAGTTACGGAAGATTCGAGTTCGAGAAGTTCTGGTATTGCACCACATCCACTTTGTGATAAGCTGATTTATATCGCGGGTGATTACAGCACGTATGTTGCAAAAGCTAAAAGTAATGCTGATGAATATTTTGTGACATATATCAAGGCTTTAAAGGCTTGGGCAGAGTCGGAGTATTCAGATATTTGTATTACAGCTATATACGATTATCTTAGCAAAAGAATGCTTATAAACGACCTTATAGGCGATGGTATACTGAAACTAAAAGGTGCTGTTCTTGATGAAGAATATAAAATAACAAAGTCAGCAAAGCAAATAGATTCATTTGTACGCTTTGTTGTCAATGATTTGGATTCAGGGGAAAATATAAAGGTTTGGAAAAGTAAGGTACTTTTTGATAAATACATAGCTTATTATGAATCTTTGGGTAAAGAAAGAGATTGCCAGCTTTGTTATGCAAGCGGAAAAATCGTTCCTGTAACATATAAGCATATGGCTAGAATTCGAAATGGAGGTGATAAGGCTAAACTTATTTCTTCAAACGATGATTCGAATTTTACCTATAGAGGCAGATTTGCAAATAGAGAAGAAGCTTTTGCAGTAGGTGAAATTGTAAGTCAGAAAGCTCATCTTGCTTTAAAGTGGCTTATTAAAACTGGTGGTATAAGTGTTGGTGATGAAAAATATGTTGCATGGGAAAGTTGTCTGAATGAAATACCAAATGTGTTTAGTAGAATAGTGCTTGATGCAAGCGAAAATTCTGGCTCTTTTGTAAAGGATAAGGACGATAAGGTTTATGCAAAGACGGCAGAGCAGTATAAGAATATAATCGAAATGGCAATTAAGGGATATAAAAAAAATCTGGATTTAAATTCTTCAAAGGTTATTCTTATGGCATTAGATTCTGCTACACCTGGCAGGCTTTCGATTATTATGTATCAGGAACTTACTTCTACTGATTTTTATAAAAATATTCAAGACTGGTATAGCAAAGTATACTGGCATAGTTGCTATAAGACAGATGATGGTGAAGTTATACATTGTGTGCAGACACCTACCCCTATCGAGATTGCAAGATGTGCTTATGGCAATGAGAGAGATGGAGAGCTTATTATTGATTATAAATCTGGTATTTTTAAGACTGTAATTAAGCAAATCTATCCTTGCATTACGCTTGGTGTGAGATTTCCAGAGAACATACTGAAAAGAATTTTCACAAGAGCCTCAAACCCTCAGCTTTATAGTGAACAAAACAACTGGAAAAGGGTTCTTGATGTCTGCTGTGCATTATATAGAAAATATTATGAAGATAAAGGAGTTGAACTTACTATGGAACTTAATAGAAGTTACAATAATAGAAGCTATCTTTATGGTAGACTTATGGCTGTTGCTGAGAAGCTTGAAACTGATACATATGATGATAACGAGGCAAGAATGACTAATGCGGCAAGATTTATGAACTCGGTTATTGCATCTCCATATAAGTCTTGGGGAAATGTTTGTAAAAGACTTATCCCATATATAAACAAAATACAAAGTAAAAACCCAGGTCTTTATGTTTATTATAAGAAAGAACTGAGAGAAATATATAATATGTTTAAAGCTGGAGAATATGAAATGAAAAAGCCTCTTGAGCCTTTATTCTTTATGGGCTATTACGGCGAACAACAATATCTTTATACATCAAGAAAAAACAAAAATGATGATAACAAGGAGGATTTATAATTATGTCAGTATTTAATAACAAGGTGGATTTTGTAGCTTTTATTTCCGTTAATCATGCAAACCCTAATGGCGACCCAATCAATGGTAATCGTCCGAGAGATACAATGGAAGGTTTTGGAGAGATTTCTGATGTCTGCATTAAGCGTAAAATCAGAAACAGACTTCAGGATATGGGTGAATGTGTATTTGTACAATCAGATGAGCGCAGCGACGATGGTTGTAAGAGTCTTAAAGAACGAGCAGATAGCTATGAGGAATTGAAAAAGCTTTCAAAAGGTAAGGAAACAGGCAAAGATGCTTTTGCAAAATTGGCTTGCGAAAAATGGATTGATGTAAGAACCTTCGGACAGGTTTTTGCTTTTAAAGGCGATGCTGTTTCGATAGGCGTAAGAGGCCCTGTGACTATTCAACCTGCATTTAGTCTTGAACCAATTGAAATTGAAGATATACAGATTACTAAGAGCGTTAATAGTGAAAGTAAGTCAGGTAAAGCATCTGATACAATGGGTATGAAGCATAGAGTCAGGTTTGGTATATATGTATTGAAAGGAAGCATCAACTGCCAGCTTGCAGAAAAGACAGGCTTTACAGAAGAAGACGCTGAGAAGATTAAAAACGCAGTCGCAACACTTTTTGAGAATGATTGTTCATCAGCTCGCCCTGAAGGAACTATGAACATTGAAAAGCTTTTCTGGTTTAAGCATAACTGCAAGTCGGGACAATATTCATCAGCAAAGGTACATAACAGCGTTATCGCAAAGGCTTTGTGTGAAGAGCCTACATCAGCTAAGGATTATGAATTTATATATGATGGAAATCTTGAAGGTTTAACTCCGGAAGTGATTGAATGACTTATGATGATGACAACATACTAAGTATATCTGGAATACAACATTTTGTGTTTTGCCGCAGACAATGGGCTTTAATTCATATTGAACAGCAATGGGCAGAAAATTTACTTACTGTTAGCGGCGAAATTATGCACAATAAGGCTCATGACAATACTTTCTCGGAAACAAGAAACGGTGTAATAGTATCAAGAGGAATGCAAGTTGCTTCATATGAACTTGGCATATTCGGCGAATGTGATGTTGTTGAATTTATTCCGTCTGAAAGCGGTGCATTGCTTTATGATAAGCCTGGAAAATATACTATCATTCCCGTTGAATACAAGCATGGTGAACCAAAGGTATCAGATGCAGATATATTACAGGTTGCCGCACAAGCTTTGTGCCTTGAAGATATGTTTTGTACAAGCATAAATGAGGTGCATATATTCTATGGTAAAACAAAACGCAGACAGAGAATAGAGCTTACTGATGATATAAGAAATCGCTTAAAGAGTGTAGTTGAAGAAATGCATGAACTTTATAGACGAAAATATACACCTAAAGTTAAGCAAAATAAAAATTGCAGAGCGTGTTCACTAAAGGATTTATGCTTGCCAAAGATAACAAAAATAAAAACTGTAAAAAGATATATTTCTGATATGACAAACGAGGATTGAATTATGAAAAAGCTTCTTAATACACTCTATATCAGTTCTCCGGATACATATTTATCACTCGATGGAGAAAATGTTGTTCTATAAAAAGAAAGACAGGAAATAACGAGAGTTCCATTACATAACATAGAATCAATTGTTACTTTGGGATATAGTGGAATGAGTCCTGCTTTGCTTGGAAAATGTGCTGATAATAGTATAGGTGTTTCATTTCTGAGCAGAAGTGGAAGATTCCTTGCAAATGTGGTAGGTTCATATTGCGGTAATGTGATTCTTAGGAAAACCCAATATAAGCTTTCTGATGATGAAAATGCTTGTACTGAAATAGCTAGAAATATGATAGCTGGAAAACTGTATAATTCTCGTTGGGTTATTGAAAGAGCAACTCGTGATTATCCTAATTCGCTTGATATTAATAAATTAAAGAGTGTTTCTGCAAAACTTAAAGATTCAATAGCAAATCTTAATGACTGCAAAAATACCGAACAGCTTAGAGGTATTGAAGGCGAAGCTGCAACAAGATATTTTTCTGTATTTAATGATTTGATTTTACAACAAAAGGAGGACTTTGTTTTTAATGGAAGAAACAGAAGACCTCCAACAGACAGAGTTAATGCTTTGTTATCATTTTCGTATACACTGCTTACAAATATGACTGCTTCAGCTCTTTATTGTGTGGGACTTGACCCATATGTTGGCTTTATGCACAAAGACCGTCCTGGAAGAGTATCGCTTGCACTTGATATGATAGAAGAACTCAGAGCGGTTTTTGCAGACCGTTTTGTGCTTACTGTAATAAATAAAAAAATCGTAAATAAGAATGATTTCTTTATCAAAGAAAATGGAGCGGTCTTGCTTAATGATGATGGTAAAAAGAAAATTATTAAGTCATGGCAGAATAAAAAATCACTTGAAATAAAACACCCATTTTTAGAAGAGAAAGTTGAATGGGGTATGGTTCCTTATGTTCAGTCATTACTTCTTGCAAGATGTTTTAGAGGTGATCTTGATGGTTATCCGCCCTTTATGTGGAAGTAGGTGTAATTTATATGCTTGTGCTTATTACCTATGATGTAAATACTGAAACTACTGACGGCAAAAAACGCTTGCGTAAGGTTGCTAAAGAATGTGTTAACTATGGAAAAAGAGTTCAAAACTCGGTTTTCGAGTGTGTTATGGATGCAGCAACATGCAGGCTAGTCAAAGAAAAACTAATAAATATAATAGATGAGAAATTTGATAGCATAAGATTCTATTACCTTGGAAATAACTATAAAACTAAAGTAGAACATTATGGTATAGATAATACATTCGATGTGGAGGGAGTGTTGCTATTTTAGTGCGAATAGTAAGCTTACATAAATTTACAAGGATATTCGCACCATAAAAATATAATTTTGCAAATCTAATATTAAATCTGCTTTTATATACCTAACTATAATTTTGTGAAAAAGTGCAGATACATAGTTGATTTAAGAGTAAATATTATGTTGGATTTTGCTGTCGCTCTCCTCACGGAGAGCGTGGATTGAAATGCCGCAAAAGGTGGCTGAAAGAATAAAACAGCGTGTCGCTCTCCTCACGGAGAGCGTGGATTGAAATCCAAATATGGCAATCACGCTCGCCGTCTTTGACTGTCGCTCTCCTCACGGAGAGCGTGGATTGAAATAGAGCATTCACACCTCCATTGCCCGCGGTGGAGGGTCGCTCTCCTCACGGAGAGCGTGGATTGAAATGTGTCCTTTTGCCCTAAATGCCGCGCATACGCGTGTCGCTCTCCTCACGGAGAGCGTGGATTGAAATAGCTCTTTGTGGTGTCTGGATAGGTCAATCTCTTGTCGCTCTCCTCACGGAGAGCGTGGATTGAAATTTAAATTTGATTGTTATTGAGTACCATTGCCCTTTACCGTCGCTCTCCTCACGGAGAGCGTGGATTGAAATGCAAAGCAGACCAAATAATACACCCATATTTTTTGTCGCTCTCCTCACGGAGAGCGTGGATTGAAATGTCAAATAAAATGCACTCAACTTGTGAAAAAAAGTGGTCGCTCTCCTCACGGAGAGCGTGGATTGAAATTGTTGTTGTATCTACGGCGAAAGCCGCAACACAAGGTCGCTCTCCTCACGGAGAGCGTGGATTGAAATAACACCTCTTGTAGTAGTAACTCATTTACTATAGTCGCTCTCCTCACGGAGAGCGTGGATTGAAATGATACGGATTGAAGGCTCTTTGACTATTGCGCCGGTGTCGCTCTCCTCACGGAGAGCGTGGATTGAAATGGACAAATTTTTGTTACTTATCCACTTGAAGAAAGTCGCTCTCCTCACGGAGAGCGTGGATTGAAATTATGCTTAACATCATATTCAATAAGCCCACGAATGGTCGCTCTCCTCACGGAGAGCGTGGATTGAAATATAAACTTACGAACAAATTTAATGCCAACAGACAGTCGCTCTCCTCACGGAGAGCGTGGATTGAAATAATAAAATTTTAGTTATTTATACAAGAAACAATATAGTCGCTCTCCTCACGGAGAGCGTGGATTGAAATATATAGACTTTGATGTAGCTAATAACCCTCGAACAGTCGCTCTCCTCACGGAGAGCGTGGATTGAAATAGTAGAAATAAATACAGAAGATGATATAGCAAGAGAAGGTCGCTCTCCTCACGGAGAGCGTGGATTGAAATGTGTCGAATTGCAGTTAAGAGATGATAGAGCTTCGTCGCTCTCCTCACGGAGAGCGTGGATTGAAATGTATCTAAGTGTGATGATGAAAGAACTATCTTAAGAGTCGCTCTCCTCACGGAGAGCGTGGATTGAAATAAATTTATGAACCTGATGAAAATGATAAATACGATGTCGCTCTCCTCACGGAGAGCGTGGATTGAAATTCGGAGGTTAATCTTAAAGCCTCCGCCCACTGCCCGCGTCGCTCTCCTCACGGAGAGCGTGGATTGAAATCGATTTTTACTGCACCTATATTTCTTTGAGAAAAGGGTCGCTCTCCTCACGGAGAGCGTGGATTGAAATTTTAAACATTGCAAGTGCAGCGGAAAATTCCGATGGTCGCTCTCCTCACGGAGAGCGTGGATTGAAATCATTGACAATCATTCCTTAGATGTTATTGCTCTACGGTCGCTCTCCTCACGGAGAGCGTGGATTGAAATGATACTGCCAATGATAACGAACTTCGGACTATAGTCGCTCTCCTCACGGAGAGCGTGGATTGAAATAAGAATCTTTGCCGTAATACAACAGCCGGTGATAGTCGCTCTCCTCACGGAGAGCGTGGATTGAAATTTTGCTGGATAGTTTGCAAGCAATTCTTTTAGTGTCGCTCTCCTCACGGAGAGCGTGGATTGAAATTTATAATTACAATATAGATATTCATTTTCCGGTTTAGTCGCTCTCCTCACGGAGAGCGTGGATTGAAATCATCAAGTGCATCTACATAAGGATTTTTAACTGAAGTCGCTCTCCTCACGGAGAGCGTGGATTGAAATCCCATTCTGAATCATCGTCCGCAATTAGTAAAATGTCGCTCTCCTCACGGAGAGCGTGGATTGAAATTGATAAACTTCCACAATCCCCATAAGCATCTAATAGTCGCTCTCCTCACGGAGAGCGTGGATTGAAATAGAGACTCATCAGGGCGTTTACTGTAGTGTAGCTGTCGCTCTCCTCACGGAGAGCGTGGATTGAAATTTTTATAACTTGTTCAACGTTATTAATAGATTTCATAAGTCGCTCTCCTCACGGAGAGCGTGGATTGAAATGCTCAAACTTGGATTACTTGGAGCATCTGAACTACTTGTCGCTCTCCTCACGGAGAGCGTGGATTGAAATATAATATGGAACGCTGAACGGACATCTGGCATCTCGTCGCTCTCCTCACGGAGAGCGTGGATTGAAATTCGCAAAGCAGACCAAATAATACATCCGTACTTGTCGCTCTCCTCACGGAGAGCGTGGATTGAAATTGTAAAATCAACATGAATTTCATTGCACACCTCTGCGTCGCTCTCCTCACGGAGAGCGTGGATTGAAATATCAGGAAGATTGTCATTGATACTTTCTATGTAGTCGCTCTCCTCACGGAGAGCGTGGATTGAAATCGTATGCGTATCTGTTATCATACTGATTTGACGGTGGTCGCTCTCCTCACGGAGAGCGTGGATTGAAATATATTTTAAATCATTTTGTGTACCCATATTATTTGTGTCGCTCTCCTCACGGAGAGCGTGGATTGAAATATATCAAAAAAAGAAACAAAAAAATCATTTTGGAGTCGCTCTCCTCACGGAGAGCGTGGATTGAAATTCGTGATTTTTGCAGAAAAGATAGAATGGAATGGAGTCGCTCTCCTCACGGAGAGCGTGGATTGAAATAGATGGTAGTTATCTAATTGATTATACATTAACTGTCGCTCTCCTCACGGAGAGCGTGGATTGAAATATCAGAAACAGTAATCTGCAATTTCATAATAATCCCGTCGCTCTCCTCACGGAGAGCGTGGATTGAAATGTGCTGATTGGCAGCATACTTGGTATTGTAAGAGGTCGCTCTCCTCACGGAGAGCGTGGATTGAAATTTGACCTCAAGAATAGTATAAGCCGTCTTTTTGAGTCGCTCTCCTCACGGAGAGCGTGGATTGAAATTAAGCCAGCTAATAACATCTTTAACAGCGTGATAACTGTCGCTCTCCTCACGGAGAGCGTGGATTGAAATAATCGACTAAGCGACCGTTAGGGTCATAGTCAAGCGAGTCGCTCTCCTCACGGAGAGCGTGGATTGAAATATTCAAGAAATATCAAAGACCCTCAAAAATATGTTGTCGCTCTCCTCACGGAGAGCGTGGATTGAAATCGATAGCACTAACATCATCATTATCCATAGTAAGTAGTCGCTCTCCTCACGGAGAGCGTGGATTGAAATTCCCCTTGCTCAAGGGGACAGGACAGGAAGGCTTATGTCGCTCTCCTCACGGAGAGCGTGGATTGAAATGCTGATTGGACATACTGTACACACAACTTTTAAGAGTCGCTCTCCTCACGGAGAGCGTGGATTGAAATCTTTGCGGTTGAGGCAGGCTTGGCAAACTCATATGTCGCTCTCCTCACGGAGAGCGTGGATTGAAATTTGGCACCCGAGGAGGAAAAGAAAAGATATAGTGTCGCTCTCCTCACGGAGAGCGTGGATTGAAATAATAATATTATAAATCATACTTAATTACACCTCAAGTCGCTCTCCTCACGGAGAGCGTGGATTGAAATCACTATATTCTTTTTGTGTCTTGTATTCTTCAAGTGTGTCGCTCTCCTCACGGAGAGCGTGGATTGAAATTAAATTGGCTCAGAAAGTCGCTGACGGCGATTTAGTCGCTCTCCTCACGGAGAGCGTGGATTGAAATTTTTTAATTTTTTGAGAGCTTAAAAGCTTGAAAAGGTCGCTCTCCTCACGGAGAGCGTGGATTGAAATAATATCGTATGTTCCATTATCTGAAACAATTTCAAGGTCGCTCTCCTCACGGAGAGCGTGGATTGAAATATATTTAAAAAAGTAAGACAAGAATTAGAAGAAAGGTCGCTCTCCTCACGGAGAGCGTGGATTGAAATTAAAAATACAGGTGTATCTATCCAATCAAGTATATGTCGCTCTCCTCACGGAGAGCGTGGATTGAAATCTAAAGAGCTGCATCGCGATTTAATTGAAGCTGCTAGTCGCTCTCCTCACGGAGAGCGTGGATTGAAATATATGTTAAGCAGTCGCTTGATGATGCCATTGCCCAGTCGCTCTCCTCACGGAGAGCGTGGATTGAAATAAGCAATGATGAATTTGAAAAGTATTTGAAAACTAACAGTCGCTCTCCTCACGGAGAGCGTGGATTGAAATAAGCAATGATGAATTTGAAAAGTATTTGAAAACTAACAGTCGCTCTCCTCACGGAGAGCGTGGATTGAAATAAGCAATGATGAATTTGAAA
>OGRI01002483.1_pt1 | contig 13161 bp, 6 predicted proteins | sample 1553391 | NCBI WGS metagenome assembly OGRI01 (sample SAMEA2580052, study PRJEB22360) | human gut metagenome | reverse complement strand
GCCCTCGGGCAGAGTGATGACGCCGGTCACGTCGGTGGTGCGGAAGTAGAACTGAGGACGATAGTTGTTGAAGAAGGGGGTGTGACGGCCGCCCTCGTCCTTGGTCAGAACGTACACCTGGCCAACGAACTTGGTGTGGGGGTGAATGGAACCGGGCTTGGACAGAACCTGGCCGCGCTCGATCTCGGTCTTGGCAACGCCGCGCAGCAGGGCGCCGATGTTGTCGCCGGCCTCAGCGTAGTCCAGCAGCTTGTGGAACATCTCGATACCGGTGACGACGGTCTCGCGCTTCTCGTCGGACAGACCAACGATCTCAACCTTCTCGTTGAGCTTCAGCTGACCACGCTCCACACGGCCGGTAGCAACGGTACCACGGCCGGAGATGGTGAACACGTCCTCGACGGGCATCAGGAAGGGCATATCCTCCTTGCGGTCGGGGGTGGGGATCCACTCGTCAACGGCGTCCATCAGCTCCTTGATGCAGGCATACTCGGGAGCGTTGGGATCGGTGGACTCGGAAACCAGGGCGTTCAGGGCGGAACCGCGGATGATGGGGGTGTCGTCGCCAGGGAAGCCATAGAAGTCCAGCAGCTCGCGGACTTCCATCTCCACCAGCTCCAGCAGCTCCTCGTCGTCCACCTGGTCGCACTTGTTCAGGAACACCAGCACGGAGGGCACGTTCACCTGACGGGCCAGCAGCAGGTGCTCGCGGGTCTGGGCCATGGGGCCGTCGGAGGCGGCGATGACCAGGATAGCGCCGTCCATCTGGGCAGCACCGGTGATCATGTTCTTGATATAGTCGGCGTGGCCCGGGCAGTCCACGTGAGCATAGTGACGCTTGGCGGTCTCATACTCAACGTGAGCGGTGTTGATGGTGATACCACGCTCGCGCTCTTCGGGAGCCTTATCGATGGAAGAGTAGTCGGTGTACTCAGCGCCGCCCTGCATCGCCAGGTACTTGGTGATGGCAGCGGTCAGAGTGGTCTTACCATGGTCGATGTGACCGATGGTGCCGATGTTAACATGGGGCTTCGTTCTCTCAAATTTCTGCTTAGCCATTTGAAAAAATCCTCCTTAACAAATTTGCATCATGGTTTTCTTGCAATGTCTTGTACTAACACTGCTATTTTACAGTATTCGATAGGGAAAAGCAATCGTTTTTTGACGATTTAGAAATTTTCCCGTCCGGTACGCTTGTTGATGAGCTTCTCCTGCAGGCCCTTGGGCAGCTCGATATAGTGACTGGGCTCCATGGTGTACTGACCACGGCCCTGGGTGCGGGAGCGCAGATCGGTGGCGTAGCCGAACATTTCCGCCAGAGGAACAAAGGCGTCGATCTGCTGGGCGCCGGCGCGCATCTCGTAGCCCTGGATCTGGCCGCGGCGGGCGCTGATATCGCCGATGACGTCGCCCATATATTCCTCGGGGACGATGACGGAGACCTTCATGATGGGCTCCAGCAGCGTGGGATCGGCCTTGCGCATGGCCTCCTTGAAGGCCATGGAGCCGGCGATCTTGAACGCCATCTCGGAGGAGTCCACCTCGTGATAGGAGCCGTCGTACAGGGTGACCTTCACGTCCACCACGGGGTAACCGGCCACGGTGCCGGAGAGCATTGCGCCCTGGATACCGGCGTCGATGGCGGGGATATACTCCTTGGGGACAGCGCCGCCCACCACTTTGTTGATGAACTCGTAGCCCTTGCCGGACTCGTTGGGCTCCACATGGATCTTCACGTGACCATACTGGCCCTTACCGCCGGACTGACGGGCATACTTGGTATCCTGGTCCACTGCCTTGCGGATGGTCTCCTTGTAGGCCACCTGGGGCGCGCCCACGTTGGCCTCCACCTTGAACTCCCGCAGCAGGCGGTCCACGATGATCTCCAGATGCAGCTCGCCCATACCGGCGATGATGGTCTGACCCGTCTCCTCGTCGGTGTAGGTGCGGAAGGTGGGGTCCTCCTCGGCAAGCTTCGCCAGGGCGATGGCCATCTTTTCCTGGCCGGCCTTGGTCTTGGGCTCGATGGCCACGCGGATCACGGGCTCGGGGAACTCCATGGACTCCAGCACGATGGGGTGCTTCTCATCACAGAGGGTGTCGCCGGTGGTGGTGTTCTTCAGGCCCACCACGGCGGCGATATCGCCGGAATAGACCGTTTCCAGGTCCTCCCGGTGGTTGGCGTGCATCTGGAGCAGACGGCCCACGCGCTCGCGCTTGCCCTTGGTGGCATTGAGCACGGAGGAGCCGGTGTTCAGCGTTCCGGAATACACGCGGAAGAAGCTCAGACGGCCCACATAGGGGTCAGTCATGATCTTGAAGGCCAGAGCGGAGAACGGCTCGTCATCGGAAGCGTGACGGTCCTCCTCCTCATCGGTCTTGGGGTTGGTGCCAACGATGGCGGGAATATCGGTGGGGGCGGGCATATAGTCCACAATGGCGTCCAGCAGCTTCTGAACACCCTTGTTCCGGTAGGAGGAGCCGCAGGTGACCGGCACCATCTCCACGGCCACGGTGGCCTTGCGGATGGCGGCGCGGATCTTGTCGGTGGGGATCTCCTGACCCTCCAGATACATCTCCATGATCTCGTCGTCGAACATGGAAACGGCATCCAGCAGCTTTTCCCGGTACTCGTTGGCCAGGTCCATCATATCGGCGGGGATGGGCTCCACGCGCATATCCTTGCCCAGCTGATCGTAATAGATATCAGCGTCCATCTCCACCAGGTCGATGATGCCCTTGAAGGACTCCTCTTTCCCGATGGGCAGCTGGATGGGCACGGCGTTGCACTTGAGGCGGTCGTGGATCATGTCCAGCACGTGATAGAAATCCGCGCCCAGCATGTCCATTTTGTTGACATACACCATCCGGGGCACATGATAGTGGTCGGCCTGACGCCACACGGTTTCGGACTGGGGCTCAACGCCGCCCTTGGCGCACATCACGGTGACAGAGCCGTCCAGCACACGCAGAGAACGCTCCACCTCCACAGTGAAGTCCACGTGACCCGGGGTGTCGATGATGTTGATACGCGTCTGGGGGAACTGGTCCTTGGAGCCCTTCCAGTAACAGGTGGTAGCGGCGGAGGTGATGGTGATACCACGCTCCTGCTCCTGTTCCATCCAGTCCATGGTAGCGGTTCCCTCGTGCGTCTCGCCGATCTTGTAGTTGACGCCCGTGTAGTACAGAATACGCTCGGTCGTGGTGGTCTTGCCTGCATCAATGTGGGCCATGATGCCGATATTTCTCGTATTTTCCAGTGTAACCTTTCTCGGCATAACGTTCTCCTTTTAATCAGTTTGCGGGGATTACCAGCGGAAGTGGGCGAAGGCCTTGTTGGACTCGGCCATCTTGTGGGTATCCTCGCGCTTCTTCACGGCGCTGCCGGTGTTGTTGGCGGCGTCCATGATCTCGCCTGCCAGGCGCTCGGCCATGGTGCGCTCACTGCGGGCGCGGGAATAGTTGGTCAGCCAGCGCAGACCCAGGGTCTGACGGCGGGCAGGACGAACCTCCATGGGGACCTGATAGGTGGCGCCGCCGACACGGCGGGCCTTGACTTCCAGGCTGGGCATGATGTTTTCCATGGCCTGGGTGAACACTTCCAGAGGCTCCTTCTCGGTCTTTTCCTTGATCAGATCAAAGGCGCCGTAGACAACCTTCTGGGCAACGCCCTTCTTACCGTCCAACATGATGCTGTTGACCAGCTTCGTCACCAGCACGGAGTTGTACATAGGATCGGGCAAAATTTCTCTCTTGGGAACATTACCTCTTCTGGGCACTATGCTTCCCTCCTTCATAAAAATATGATTTCATAGGTACTCAACAGCCGGAGAGGCTGTTGTACGGCCTGCCAAAGAGGTACATACGATATATAATATAAACCTTTTCGGCAAAGCTCATTTCATGCGGGGATTACTTGCTCTTGGGACGCTTGGCGCCGTACTTGGAGCGCGCCTGCATACGGCCCTGAACGCCCTGGGTATCCAGAGTGCCGCGGATGATGTGGTAACGAACACCGGGCAGGTCCCTGACACGGCCGCCGCGGATCATGACCACAGAGTGCTCCTGCAGAGAATGACCGACACCGGGGATGTAGGCGGTGACCTCGTAGCCGTTGGTCAGGCGGACACGGGCGATCTTACGCAGAGCGGAGTTGGGCTTCTTGGGGGTGGCAGTTCTCACTGCGGTGCAGACGCCGCGGCGCTGGGGGCACTGCTTCAGTATAGGTGAATTGGACTTATACTTTACCTGTTCCCTGCCTTTGCGAACCAACTGGTTAATAGTAGGCATTAGGTTTTCTCCTTTTCAAAATATATTTGTTATTTATATTAAGAAAATCCTCTGCAACCCCTTGAAGAGGAATTTTTCCCGATAAATAAGCCGCCGCTTCTGCGCAGAACTGCCCTGAATGCATACTCTGCCCATAAAGCACAGCATTCGTATTCTACAACATAAGCGGCTCGCTGTCAAACGTTTTTAATGATTTTCTTTCGAAAAACACTATATATTTTGCTCTTCCTTCCCTTTTTTCTCCGATGCGGTGAACAGGCCCTGCCTGAGGGGCTCCCTGGAGAATACCAGCCTGCTCATATCCTTGTAGGGGCTTATCTCGAACCAGCCCATTGCCTTGAATTCGTCAAGGCCTGGCACCTCGAATATGTCCATACAGGTAGTCTCGGAGAACTTTTTTATCATGCTCTTGCGGCTTGCCCTGCCTATAAGCCACGTTCCACCCACTACTATCACAAACAGCAGCAGCGGCATGTAGCTTCCTATGGCGGCTATGGCCTCAGCCGTGGGCGTGAAGTTCAGCACGGCCAGCATTATTATTGCCACGGTAAGGGTGACTGCCGCCTCGCGGTTAGAAGCGGCATTGTGCTTTTTGCGGCAGTTGGAGCAGCAGGAAAGCTGCACCGGCAGCATGGAGCCTATGCGTAGCTTTGTCTTTAAGCCTATGGCGTTCCTTCCCTCCCGCTTGGGTTCCGGATGGCCTATATCAGCCATGGCGTAGCAATCCGCCCTGTTTTTCTTTTCGCCCTTGCAGAGTACGCACTCCTCTCCTTCGAAGAAGCGAGCCATACCGCCCTCCGGCATAAGGCTCTCTATGGCGTCGATATCCGCCTTTATGCCCGCGGCGTTGTCATTTGTCACAGTGCAGGTTCTGCAGCTCTTCATATTGAGCTTTTTGCAGTATTCTCCGCCGTACAGCGGACAGTCTGTCCTTGTGTATTTTGCCATTTCTGATCCTCCATACAATAGCCCCCATGGACAACTATCGCCCATGGGGTCCATTTAAGGCTGTATTTATTGTTCGGTTACGGTGGGGATATCTTCCTTCTCACGCACCTCTACGTTGTGGTAGCGCTTGAGGCCTATGCCGGCAGGTATAAGCTTGCCGATTATGACGTTCTCCTTGAGACCTACCAACGGATCTACCTTGCCCTTTATAGCGGCTTCGGTGAGCACCCTGGTGGTTTCCTGGAAGGATGCGGCAGATAGGAAGGAATCGGTAGCCAGGGCGGCCTTTGTGATACCCAGCAGCTTGCGCTTTGCGACTGCGGGCTGCTTGCCCTCGAGTATAACCCTCTCGTTCTCGTTTTCGAAGGCGAATATATCCACCAGCTCGCCGGGGAGCAAAGTAGTGTCGCCCGCGTCCTCTATCTGTACCTTGCGGAGCATCTGGCGGATAATGACTTCGATGTGCTTATCCGCGATCTCAACGCCCTGGAGACGGTATACGCTCTGTACTTCCTTGAGCATATATGCCTGAACGCCCTTTACGCCCTTTATCTTCAGTATATCGTTGGGGTTGATGGAGCCGTCGGTCAGCTCGTCGCCTGCGTCCACCATGTCGCCGTCCCTGACTCTCAGCTTTGAGCCGAAGGGGATAAGGTACTTGGCGCTCTCGCCGTCATCGTTGGTTATGGTAGCCTCCCGCTTCTTGCCCTCGGTAAGGGACACGCGGCCGCTTATCTCGGAGATGACCGCAAGGCCCTTAGGCTTGCGCGCTTCGAATATTTCAACGACACGGGGAAGACCCTGTGTTATATCGTCGGCAGATGCAACGCCGCCGGTATGGAAGGTACGCATGGTCAGCTGCGTACCGGGCTCGCCTATGGCCTGAGCGGCGATGATGCCTACGGCCTCGCCTATGTCTACCTTGCCGCCGGTTGCCAGGTTGGCGCCGTAGCAGTGCGCGCACACGCCGTGCTCACTGCGGCAGGTGAATACGCTGCGGCAGCTTACGGTCTTTATGCCTGCGTTGATTATACGGTCGCGTATGCTGAAGGTTATCATCTCGTTGCAGGGGATTATGAGCTCACCGGTGGTGGGATCGTAAACGTCCTCTGCGGTGTAGCGGCCCAGCAGCCTGTCGCTGAGGGGCTCTACTACCTTGTTGCCTTCCATAATGGCGCTTATGGGCATGCCCTTTGGACGTTCGCCGCGGGAAGCGGCACAGTCCTCTTCGCGGATTATGACGTCCTGAGATACGTCCACCAGTCTTCTGGTGAGATAACCGGAGTCTGCAGTACGCAGTGCAGTATCCGCCAAGCCCTTTCTGGCGCCGTGGGAGCTTATGAAGAACTCCAGAACTGTCAGGCCCTCACGGAAGTTAGCCCTTATAGGCACCTCTATGATCTGGCCGGAAGGGTCTGCCATAAGTCCGCGCATACCTGCCAGCTGACGTATCTGGTTCTTACTGCCTCGGGCTCCGGAGTCCGCCATCATAGCGATGGGGTTGTAGGGATCGAGGGAGCTCATCAGCGCGTCGGTAACTTTATCGGTAGCATCTTCCCAGACCTTTATGACGTAGCTCCTGCGCTCGCTGTCGGAAAGCATACCGGCGTGGAACAGGTTGTCTATCTCCGCCACCTCATTCTCGGCCTTGGCGATAATTTCCTTCTTCTCCGCAGGCACCTGTATATCCTGGAAGCCTACGGTTATGCCGCCGCGGGTGGAATACTTATAGCCCAGAGCCTTTACGGCATCCAGCATCTCTGCGGTGCGGGTGGGGCCGTACTTGCGGTAGCAGCGGTCGATTATCTTTCCCAGATCCTTCTTTACTACCAGCTTATCGATCTCCAGCTTGAACATGTCGTCCAGCGTATCCCGCGGCACATAGCCCAGATCCTGAGGTATTGCGTCGTTGAATATGAGACGGCCTACGGAGGTGTCTATGACGCGGCGGTACTTCTTGCCTTCCCATTCCCGCTCTATGCGCACCTTCACCTTGGACTGGAGGGTGACTTCGCCCATCTGATAGGCCATGAAGGCCTCGTCCTGGCTGCAGAAGACCTTGCCCTCGCCCTTCATGCCGTCGCGCTGGAGGGTCAGGTAGTAGCAGCCAAGTACCATATCCTGAGTAGGACAGGTAACGGGCTTGCCGTCCTGAGGCTTCAGTATGTTGTTGGAGGCCAGCATGAGGAAGCGGGCCTCGGTCTGTGCCTCCACGGAAAGGGGCACATGGACCGCCATCTGGTCGCCGTCAAAGTCGGCGTTGAACGCGGTACACGCAAGGGGGTGCAGCTTGATGGCGCGGCCCTCTACCAGCACCGGCTCGAATGCCTGTATGCCCAGGCGGTGCAGCGTAGGCGCGCGGTTGAGGAGTACGGGGTGCTCTTTTATTACGCCCTCCAGTACGTCCCAGACCTCGGGCTTTACACGCTCTACCATGCGCTTCGCGCTCTTTATGTTGTGTGCGTATGCGTCCTCAACAAGCTTCTTCATTACGAAGGGCTTGAACAGCTCCAGCGCCATCTCCTTTGGCAGTCCGCACTGATACATCTTGAGCTCAGGGCCTACGACTATAACGGAACGGCCGGAATAGTCCACGCGCTTGCCCAGCAGATTCTGGCGGAAGCGTCCCTGCTTGCCCCGCAGCATGTCGGACAGAGACTTGAGGGGCCTGTTGCCGGGGCCGGTAACGGGGCGGCCGCGCCTGCCGTTGTCTATGAGCGCGTCCACCGCCTCCTGAAGCATACGCTTTTCGTTGCGGACTATGATATCCGGCGCGCGCAGCTCCAACAGTCTCTTGAGGCGGTTGTTTCTGTTTATAACTCTGCGGTACAGGTCGTTCAGATCGGAGGTGGCGAACCTGCCGCCGTCAAGCTGTACCATAGGGCGAAGCTCGGGGGGCAGCACCGGCACTGCGTCCATGATTATCCACTCGGGCTTGTTGCCGCTCTTTATAAAGGCTTCCACTACCTCCAGGCGCTTGATGGCATTGCTGCGCTTCTGGCCGGAGGAGTTGTCTATCTCCCTGCGGAGCTCTTCTTCCAGCTTTTCAAGGTCCAGCGCCTGCAAAAGCTCCTTTATGGCCTCTGCGCCCATACCTGCGCGGAAGGATTTCGGCCCGTACTCGGCCTGGGCGTCCCGGTATTCCTTATCGGAGAGCACCTGCTTGTACATGAGGGGGGTGGTGCCCGGATCCAGCACTACAAAGGCCGCGAAGTACAGCACCTTTTCGAGGGAGCGTGGGGACATATCCAGCAGCATCTTCATGCGGCAGGGAATGCCCTTAAAATACCATATATGGGATACGGGGGCGGCCAGCTCTATGTGTCCCATGCGCTCGCGGCGCACCTTTGCCCTCGTTACCTCTACGCCGCACTTGTCGCAGACAACGCCCTTGTAGCGCACCCGCTTATAGCGTCCGCAATGGCACTCCCAGTCCTTGGTGGGCCCGAATATGCGCTCACAGAACAGGCCGTCGCGCTCGGGCTTCAGGGTACGGTAGTTTATGGTTTCGGGTTTCTTTACCTCGCCGTGGGACCATTCGCGGATCTTTTCAGGTGAGGCAAGGCCAATCTGTATAGCGTCGAAATTGGTAAGCTCAAACAATTTCTTAATCTCCCTTCGGCCTTATTAGTTCAAGTCGTCTGTATCATCGCCGTCTGCGGAAATATCGAAGTCATCTCCGTCGTCGGCTGCATCGTCAAAATCGAATTCGTCAAACTCGGCAAAGTCGCTGTCGTTTGCATACTGGTCCGGTGTATCCTCAAGGCCCGCCATGTTGACGTCCATAGGCGCCACATCCTCGTCGTCTATCATCTCGCCGATCTTTATCTCTTCCTTTGTCTCGTTGAGCACCTTTATATCGAGGCCCAGCGACTGAAGCTCCTTTATGAGCACCTTGAAGGATTCGGGCACGCCCGGCTCAGGCACATTCTCGCCCTTGACTATGGCCTCATAGGTCTTTACGCGGCCCACGACGTCATCGGACTTGACGGTGAGGATCTCCTGAAGGGTATTGGCGGCGCCATAGGCCTCCAGTGCCCAAACCTCCATTTCGCCGAAGCGCTGGCCGCCGAACTGGGCCTTGCCGCCCAGAGGCTGCTGAGTAACCAAGCTGTAGGGGCCGGTGGAACGGGCATGTATCTTGTCGTCTACCAGGTGATGCAGCTTCAGGTAGTACATGTAGCCTACGGATATCCTGTTCTCGAAGGGCTCGCCGGTGCGGCCGTCGTAAAGCACCGTCTTGCCGTCCCAGTCCTTGCCTGCCTTTACCAGCATGGACTTTATGTCCTCCTCGGTAGCGCCATCGAATACGGGGGTAGCGATGTTCCAGCCAAGGGTCTTGGCGGCCATGCCCAGATGCAGCTCAAGCACCTGACCTATATTCATTCGGGAAGGAACGCCCAGAGGGTTCAGGACTATCTGCAAGGGAGTGCCATCGGGCAGGAAGGGCATATCCTCCTCGGGAAGTATCCTGGATACAACACCCTTGTTGCCGTGACGGCCCGCCATCTTATCGCCTACGGATATCTTGCGCTTCTGCGCTATGTATACGCGAACCAGCTCGTTTACTCCCGGAGGCAGCTCGTCCTTGTTTGCTCTCGTGAAGACCTTTACGTCTACTATGACTCCGCCTTCGCCATGAGGCACGCGTAGGGAGGTATCCCTGACCTCTCTTGCCTTCTCGCCGAATATGGCGCGGAGCAGCCGCTCCTCGGCGGTGAGCTCAGTCTCGCCCTTGGGCGTTACCTTGCCGACCAGTATGTCGCCGCTCTGCACCTCTGCGCCGATGCGGATAATGCCGCGGTCGTCCAGATTGGCCAGCGCGTCCTCGCCCACGTTGGGGATATCGCGGGTTATCTCCTCCTCGCCCAGCTTGGTATCGCGGGCTTCGGTCTCGTGCTCCTCGATATGTATGGAGGTATAGACGTCTTCCTTGACGAGCTTTTCGCTTATCAGTACGGCGTCCTCGTAGTTATAGCCCTCCCAGGTCATAAAGCCTATGAGGATATTGCGTCCCAGCGCTATCTCTCCCTGATCGGTGGAGGCGCCGTCCGCTATCACCTGCCCGGGTATTACCCGTTCGCCCTTTACCACTATGGGACGCTGGTTGATGCAGGTGCCCTGGTTGGAGCGTTTAAACTTGATTATGTTGTAGGTTCTGTCGTTGCCGTCATCGCCGGCTATCACTATATGGCTTGCGTCAACGCGCTTTACGACGCCGTGCTGGCGGGAAAGCACCACGACGCCTGAGTCGTGTGCAGCCTTGTACTCCATGCCTGTGCCCACCACGGGAGCCTCGGGCTTGAGGAGGGGCACTGCCTGACGCTGCATATTGGAGCCCATCAGCGCGCGGTTAGCGTCGTCGTTCTCCAGGAATGGTATCATCGCCGTGGCAACGGATACGAGCTGCTTGGGGGATACGTCCATGTAGTCGGTCTCGGTGGCCTTTACTTCGATTATCTCGTCCAGCCTTCTTGCAACGACCCTGTCCTTGGCAAACCACACCCTGCCGTTCTCGTCGGTAACGGTAGGCTCGTTTGCCTGAGCCACTATGTAGTCGTCCTCCTCGTCGGCGGTGAGGTAAACTATCTCGTTGCTTATGCTCTTGTTCTTCCCGTCCACCCTGCGGTAGGGCGCCTCAATAAAGCCGTAGCGGTTTATGCGGGCATAGGTGGAAAGGGAGTTTATAAGGCCTATGTTAGGACCTTCAGGGGTCTCTATGGGGCACATGCGGCCGTAATGGGAATAGTGAACGTCTCGAACCTCGAAGGTGGCGCGCTCACGGTTCAGGCCTCCGGGGCCCAGAGCGGACAGCCTGCGCTTATGGGTAAGCTCCGCAAGGGGGTTTGTCTGGTCCATAAACTGGGACAGCTGAGATGAACCGAAGAACTCCTTTATGGCGGCCGTCACGGGGCGGATATTTATGAGGTTGGAGGGCATGGCGGTCTCGGTGTCCTGTATGGACATGCGCTCCCGCACCACGCGCTCGAGGCGAGTCATGCCGACGCGGATCTGGTTCTGGAGCAATTCGCCCACACTTCTTATGCGGCGGTTGCCCAGATGGTCGATATCGTCGGTGCGGCCTATGCCGTGGCTCATGCCGAGAAGGTAGCTTATGGAGGCGGTTATATCATCGGTGATGATATGGCGGGGTATAAGGTCGTACACCCGGGCCTTCAGGAACTTCTTGAGCTCCTCCTCTTCCATGTCTCCCGCTTCCTCCAGAAGCTTCATGAAGGTGGGGTAATGTACCTTCTCGTTCAGACCGGCCTCTTCGGGATCGAACTTCAGGTAGCACTTAGCGTCGACGAACAGGTTGCCGAGTATCTTTACCCTGGCGCCGTCGGGCGCTACGACGTATACGCCGTGTACGCCGGCGTTTTCGATTGCCTCGGCGGCCTCGCGGCTTATTATTTCTCCCTCAGTGGCAAGTATCTCGCCGGTGCCGGGAGCTATGACGTTCTCCGCCGCAGTAAGGCCGTGGAGGCGTGAGGCGATGGAGAGTTTCTTATTAAACTTATAGCGGCCCACTCTGGCAAGGTCGTAGCGCTTGTCAAAGAACAGTGCGTTCAGCAGGCTGCGCGCGGATTCCTCTGTAGGAGGCTCGCCGGGGCGCTGGCGCTTGTATATCTCTATCAGGCCTTCCTCGGTGTTTTTGGTTGTATCCTTCTCGAGGGTTATCTTCAGGCGCTCGTCTTCGCCCAAAAGCTCCAGTATCTCGCCGTCTGAGCTGTAGCCCAGGGCACGCAGCAGCGCGGTTATAAAGACCTTCCTCTGGCGGTCGATCTTTACGTACATTATCTCGTTGCTGTCGGTCTCGTACTCCAGCCACGCGCCGCGGTTAGGTATCACCTGAGAGGCAAAGAGGTGCTTGCCGACTTTATCTATAGATTCGGAATAGTATACGCCGGGTGAGCGGACCAGCTGAGAGACTATTACCCGCTCTGCACCGTTTATGATGAAGGTGCCCTGCTCGGTCATAAGAGGGAAGTCGCCCATGAACACGGGCTGTTCCTTGACCTCGCCGGTCTCTTTATTTATAAGGCGAACTGTAACGCGAAGCGGGGCGCAGTAGTTTACGTCCCTTTCCTTGCACTCCTCCACCGAGTATTTCGGATGGTCGAAATCTATGGAGTAATCTACAAACTCAAGGACGAGCTTTTCGGAATAGTCTGTAATGGGCGAAATGTCGTCAAGAACTTCCTTGAGATCCTCCTCCACAAAGCGCTGATAGGAATTTTTCTGAACCTCTATCAGGTCGGGCATATCAAGAACTTCATTGATACGGGAAAAGCTCATGCGCTTTTTCTTGCCCATGTAAACCTCATGCACCATCGCGTTCACTCCTTATACTTTGTTATTACCATATAACCATGGATTATATTATCGGCGCGTCACTCCATATGAGCATTTCCATTTTGTGGGCATAGGATACCCAGCATGATTTTTGTGGGAAAAATCAACTGTAAAAAGGCCAATCCCCGCAATTTACCATGCTAACGCAGTATATTATTGTAACACCGCGTGTCAAGGTTGTCAACGAGAATAATGGCCTTTCTTAATATTTTTTATATTTGGTTTATGTTTGGTCAGCTTCCGGGCGATCAGCCCAACTTTTTCTATGCCTGCTTTACCTTGGCGAATATCATTCTGCCTGCCGAGGTCTGCAATACGCTTGTAACCGTGACGTCCACCGTCTCCCCCACTAAGCGCCTGCCGTTTTCTATTACTATCATAGTGCCGTCATCCATATAGCCTATGCCCTGGCCGGCCTCCTTGCCCTCCTTGACCACGAACACGCTCATTTCCTCGCCGGGCATTGCGATGGGCTTGAGGGCGTTTGCCAGCTCGTTTATATTGAACACGGGTACCTTGCGCACAGCGGCCACCTTGTTAAGGTTATAATCGTTGGTTACAACCACG
>OGRI01002469.1_pt1 | contig 13256 bp, 21 predicted proteins | sample 1553391 | NCBI WGS metagenome assembly OGRI01 (sample SAMEA2580052, study PRJEB22360) | human gut metagenome | reverse complement strand
AATCTGGAACTGTAACTATTAGTTATTCACAATCAATTAACAATCAAACGCCTAAAGTAACCGATTACTAAACTCAAAATCTGCCGTATATTATGGCTTTAACTGATAATCCAATGTCAATTATCGTGACAGGCAATGTCACCATAGGAGCTAGCTTAGAGGCTAGTATTCCTACAGGAAGTGTACGATCTCCTACATATGCATCGCCGGGCTCTACAAATAAATGGAGTGTGACTATACCCACTAATATAAAAGTTGTTGAAGTTCAGGATGTGGGGGAAAAATCTCCTAATTATGTAGGAGTAACTGGTGGAAAAACATATACGTTAACAGTCGTGGTTGGTAGCAATGATTTTTATTATTGCTATTATTCTAGCTCTAGTAAATATTGGATAAGTGCTAGGGATGATGAAGCTAGAATTTTGATATCTTGGTCTCCAACTATTAATGCGAAATCTCCTAATATTACTGATTATTAATAGTCTGTAACTTCTACTGCGTGTGAATTGATAGTAGGCGACCATTCGAGTTTAAAATTCAGCTCAGTGTAATCAGTATCAACATCTAAACTGCCTATAGTATAATTAATCCAATATTTATTATTGTTGGCATTATACAACAGGTATTCTTCACCTTCTCCATAATTATATTCAGTCCAATTAGAATACAGTTTATAGGATTTATTAGGCGTTACACCTACATACGTAATCAAATTTAAATATCCAGATTGATTGAATGAAGCTCTTAATACTGTTATTCCTGCGGGGACTGTAAAGGTACTGCCATGTGCTAAAGTAGTTTCCCCGCTAGGAATACTAGCCTCTAAGCTAGCTCCTATGGAGACTTGACAAAATAAAAATAATACAATATAATTAAGGAGTATAAGATGAAAGATAAAATACTTAACTGGTTTAAAAAATTGGTTGAAAATACACCACAATTAATAGGTAACAAATACATTAAGTATATAGCTTTCTACCTTATATTGGTGTATCTCGGCTTTACTGTAATGTTTGTTTACGGATGGATACATAACCTAAATGTAACAAACGAAGCGGACTTGCCGATAATTATTTCATTTTTGACTTTCTTTGTAAGTGGGTCAACTGTTTATGCCATTACATTTTTAGCTAAATTATTTATTGATAAAAATAATAATGGCATATCAGATATTCTTGAAGAAAAGGAGGAAAAAGACAATGGTAACTATAAATGAGATCATTGCACTTGCCGAAAGGGCTAAAAATAGTGGTATTAATCGAATCTATTGTCATCATACAGGTGGATTATACAAAATGAATAGTGTTGAAAAAGAACATTATCATATTTGTATTGAAAGTGATGGAACTGTTCGTATTAATGGTGAACTTACAGACTACAAAGAGCATACATGGCATCGAAACAGTAACGCTATTGGAATCGCTTTATGTTGTGCTTATGGGGCGACTGTTTATAAAAATCCTGAAAGAATTAATTGGAATGGTTATCCACCAACACCAATTCAAGTCGAACGGTTAGCTGAGATAATTTGTTTTATAGCAACTGTTCTAGAAATTCCAATAGATTCGGAGCATGTTATGACTCATGCAGAAATCGCTGATATTGATGGTTATGGTCTTTATGGTAACGATCCCGATATGAGATGGGATTTACTTCTTTTAGACGACCCCGGAACAGGTAAGAAAAACCAGCCCGGCGGTGATGTAATTCGTGGATTGGCAATCTGGAAACAGAATAACTGAGGAGGAATCTAAAATGGAAGAAATTAAAGAATTTTTTGATAAAATAAAAGCTACTTTTAATCGTTATCCAAAACTGATTTCCTTTGGACTTGGATTTGCAATCGGAGCTTACTTTACTTGGAAGCAATGGTAAATGAAAAGAAAAATATTTTTCATGCTTTTGTTGTTTGGTTTATCATTGGGTTTATGTCAGCAGGCTTATGCACAGGATTATTATTTAGTTCCAGCGAAGAAATTCGAAATGCAAGAACAACAAATAGCGCAAGCGATATCCCTAAACGAACAATCGATAAACAAAATTCTGACGTTGAAAAAACAACGGACGGAATTAAACAACAACTTACAGAAAGCCAATCAGTCAGTAATAACATTGGAAAAACAGCAAGCGATGTTGAAGACATCTTACGACAACAAAATCAAATACTTAGAGAGTTGCAATCAGACTTTAGAACAGGAGTCCAAAGAATACAAAAAGAAGATTAAACAATTAAAAGCTGAAAAAACCTTATTGTATGTTGGACTTGGTACTGTTTTATTAATTGCAATATCCTAGGAGGATGTAATGGAAAATCCGAATGATAAAGATTTGCAGCACCTAGATAAGTATCTGGAGAGGTTAATGCAAAGACAAGATGAAATAGATAAAAAAGCAAAAGACGCTCAAATTTATCGGGACTATAATGTAAAATTATTAGGACTTTTAAAAATTTTAGTCATTGGTTTTCTCTGTTGCATCTTTTTTTGTGCCTGTGCATTGGGTATTTCGTCGGTGCTTATTGCTAAAGAATATTTTACTTATGAACAAGGTATTGTAAGAACTGTTACGGAAGAATCTGATACTATTTCCGGTGCTGGAAACAGTGTTATTATGAACAGAAGTAACGGGGCAACAATAAATGGAAAATGAAAAGGTAATTGCAGAACTATTACAAAGGATTAAAACTTTAGAAAGCCGTTGTGATAGATACGAAAAACGGTCAGAATTATTTGAAGAACAATTCCGTCAAACCTGTAAAGATGTGCAAGAGATAAACTTTAATGTCGTTACTATTTTAAAATTATTTGATAAATTAGAATCTAGATTAAATAAAGATCAAGAAATTCTCCATAGACGTATAGGTTCTTTAAAGCGAGATTTTGAAGAATATCAAATGAAAGATTTAAAGGACTACTATAATTATAAGAGAGTAATTGTCAATACAATACTAACTTTAATTATAGGTGGTCTAGTTGGAGGAATTATAACAGCTTGGCGGGTATTTGGAGCTAATGACTGAATCAGATTTCAATAAAAGACTTAAAACATTATCTTTAATTGCACTAAAGGTGATTATAAAAGGGACTGGCTTGAAAACAAAAAGTGAATTACTTTTATGGAAGTTTTATATTGAGGGTAAATCATATTATGAGATAGCCGATGACTTAGGAATTGAAAGTTCTTCAGTAGGCAAAGCCTTATGGAATGCCAAAAAGGAATTACAAACCATTATTAGTAATGAAAAGGAATTAATTCCGGACGAAGTAAAACCATATATTGAAGCTCCTATTGCAAAAACAATAGCAAGGGAATAAACAGACAAACCGTCTACACAATTTAGGATATGTGTGGGCGGTTTATTTTTGTTACAATAATTACAGGTAATAAACCATGCGCCACTACAAAAAAGTTTAATATCAACCAAATATGGTGGCGGCGGTAGGAGGACAAATGTATGTATCCCGATAATTATATGAATCCTATGAATAATCCAATGATAAATCCTAATTATGGTTATAATCGTATGCAACAAGTTCAGCAAATGCAGAGAGCCATAAATCCTCAAGTTCCAAATATGTTCGGACAAGTAGAACAGCCACAACAAATGCAATCATTTATATCAGCAGTTCCTGTTACCTGTTTAGAAGAAGCTAAAGCTGCTAGAATTGCTTTAGATGGATCTATGAGTGTATTTGTGAATATTCAAGATGGTGAAATTTATACAAAACAGTTGAGTATGAATGGTTTAGCCGAATTAAAAACTTATAAGTTAGTAAATCCACAAGAAAATAAGATTGAATATGTAACATCTAATGATTTTAATGGTTTAAATCAGCGGGTACAGAATATAGAAAATTTCTTAAATCAGTTAGGAGGTCAGCAAAATGAATCTAATGCAAATGATGCAAGCATTCAACCAACTCCGGCAAATGCAAAATCCTCAAACGGCAATGCAGCACATGTTCGGAAATGACCCTAAATTTCAACAGGCCATGAAAATGGCACAAGGCAAAACTCCGGATCAATTAAAAGAAACGGCTCTTAATTTAGCTAAAACTCAAGGTATTGATCCTAAACAAATTATGGGAGTTTTAAGTAATTTTGGAATTAAAATCTAAAAAGGTGCGCACCTAAAGATTTTGATTTAATAAATTAAAGGAAGTGTTTTATCATGGCATTCGAAGGTGCTCAAATGGTTCCTGTTTATGACATGAACAAATCTGACGGCGATGGCTTCATGGGTGGTGGAGCTGGCTGGATGTGGGTAGTAATGTTATTCTTTCTGCTTGCCTGGGGCGGTGGTGGATTTGGTGGGTTCGGAGGCGGCGCTAATGGTGCTGTAAATACTTTGACTAATGAATTTCTCTATACCAATCTGAACAATACTTTAAATCAAGGTTTTACTCAAGTAGCAAACCAGAGCTTTGGCATTCAAAAAGACTTGTGTCAAGGTTTTAGCGGTGTACAATCTGCTATTGCTGAAAGCCGTTTTGCCGCTCAGCAATGCTGCTGCGAAACCAATCGTAACATTGATGCGGTTCGTGCAGAAAACTACAAGAACACTTGTGAGATCACGACTGCAATTCATGCAGAAGGTGAAGCAACTCGTGCTTTGATTACTGCTAACGTAATGCAGGAATTGCGCGATCAGCTGCAAGCTGCTCAACTGCAACTTGGTAACGTTGCTCAAACTACCAACATTATCAACGCAGTACGCCCGTTCCCGCAACCGGCTTATATCACTTGTAGCCCTTATACGGCTATGAATGGCTATGGCTGCAACAGCTGTGGTAACTGCTAATATCCGCTGAATGCGTGACTAAGAAACAGGGGAGCTGTCACGCTTCCCTGTTTTAATTTAAGGAGATGAATCATAAATGGCAACTTGTAATTGCAGAACTATATTGACCACGGCTGTAGCAGTAAGCGGCAGTAATTTAGTGTTGACCATTCCTGCCGGCACTTATGAAAACTGCGTTAGATATTGTATTAGGATAGCGCAGGATATTCCTTCTACTGCTACAAATCTTATGCCAGTAGTTATTACAATCGGTACTGGTGCTACTTTGTATAATGTAAATCGTAAATGCGGACATCATTTATATGCAAATCAGGTAAGAACGCGCCGTAATTATTCTTTGCTGGTAGCTGCTGACAGTGCAACCTTTGTTCTTGAATGCGGCTATATTGCTGCCTGCAACTGTGGTACTGTAACCGGACTGCCTGTAGCAACAGCAGAACCTGCAGAAGATAATACTGAAGTTCAGACCGTAAAAAATACTAAGGCGGTGAGCAAGGATGCATAAGTACGAAGATTATATTGATATCGTGGACGGCGATGAAATGAAAGAAGATGAAATCGATTGTATCGTCTGTGGAGCTTTGGAAAAACTTAAAGCACACGATGAAGATGATTATGAAGCTGTAATGATGAAAATTCATTGTGTAGCTCATGGACCGCACTTTGATGAGCATCTTGCTAAAAAAGCCGTTTCGGAAATGAAAAATGTTGACGGCACTGCAGGCGAGCATTGGACGTTAGAAGAAACAACCCGTGTCATGGATCAAAATGGTATTAAAGCCAATAAGTATGATTGGTATTACTTATTGAATATGTTACATAGCGATTATTCTCACCTATGGGGAGAAGATGTTGCTCAGTATGTTAAATTTGCTAAAGCGTACATCAATGATCCTGATGCTGGTACAGGTAAGGTATTTTATCTGTGGAGAGCTGGGAAGCATCATCATCATAAATAAAGATTGCATAAAATAACCTCCCCAATTATGAGGAGGTTATTTTGCATTCGTCAAAAATTCGTCAAAAATAAGTTGCAGAAAGGTGTTAAAACCTGTATTTTAATTGTGACGTTAATATGTCATAAATGGCATAATAGCTACATTCTTCTGGAATTGGCTATAATTGTTTCATTAAATAGCACTTTATGATATAATAAAACGTGCTATGAGCGCAAGCTAAATTTTGCACAAATGGAGGAAAACTGTGATTATTTTCGTTGTCAACTGCGGTAGCTCCTCAATTAAATATCAGCTTCTTAATATGAACGGCGAGCAGGTGCTGGCCAAAGGTCTGATCGAACGGATCGGTATGGAAGGTTCTGTTCTCAAACACACGCCTACGGGCAAATACACAGTAGATATCAGCGCCGAGATACCTGACCATTCTGTTGGCATCCAGATGGCGCTGGATGCTCTGACTAATGAAGAATATGGCGTTATTGACAGTATGGATGAAATCGATGCTGTTGGCCACCGTGTAGTACATGGCGGCGAACGCTTTACCGATTCGGTACTGATCAGCGATGATGTTTTGAACGGGATCGAGGCCTGCGCTGAGATTGCGCCGCTGCACAATCCGCCGAACCTGTATGGTATCAAAGCCTGTATGCGCCTGATGTATAATACTCCTCAGGTAGCTGTTTTTGATACGGCGTTCCATCAGACTATGCCAAAAGTTGCCTATTTGTATGGCCTGCCTTACGAAATGTATGTCAAATACGGACTGCGCCGCTATGGCTTCCATGGAACTTCCCATAAATATGTAGCCCAGCAGGCGGCCGAAATGATGGGCGAGCATATGAGCGACCTGCGTTTTATTACCTGTCATTTGGGTAATGGCGCCAGCATTGCTGCGATCAAATATGGTAAATCCATTGATACCAGCATGGGGTACACACCGTTGGAAGGACTTGTCATGGGTACACGTTCCGGCGAGATCGACCCTGCTATCATTCCTTTTTTGATGGAAAAAGAAAATATGAATGCACAGCAGATCGACGATTATCTGAACCGTCGCAGCGGTATTTTAGGTATCTCAGGGCTATCCAGTGATTTCCGTGATCTGGAAAGTGCCGCTAACCGCGGTGATGAACGCAGTCAGCTTGCTATAGACATTTTTGCCTATAAGGTCAAAAAATATATTGGCGGTTATGTTGCTGCCATGGGTGGCGTTGATGCCATCATCTTTACAGCAGGTCTGGGTGAAAACTCTCCGTTTATGCGTGATAAGATCTGTAATGGTCTGGAATATCTTGGTACGCGTATTGATCCGGAACTTAACAAGCTGCGCGGTAAACAGATGGAAATCAGTATCAAAAGGGCGCGGGTCAAGATCTTTGTGATTCCCACGAATGAAGAACTGGTCATTGCCCGTGATACACTGAATATCTGCCGCCGCATCATTAAATTATAATAAAAGTTACGCTTTTTTCTTGACAAAGATTTAGAGCATAGCTATAATTGATACGATTGGTGAAATATGATAAAGATAAATGTCGCAGAAATCAAGAAAAGACTGGTCGGTAAAAAAGACTTTTCCTATGAACTGAAACCAGCAGAATTGAACATTACCGAAGCGGATCTTCCGCTGACAGGAACGGTGACCGTAAAAGGCACGATATCCAATGCCGGTGATGTTTTGCTTTTGGAAGCTATGGTTGAAGCCATGGTCAACAGGACCTGCGGACGCTGCCTTAAAGCCTTTACAGGTAAGAGTACGGCTGAAGTATTGGAAAAATTCTATCCGGCAAGTGCTGAGAATATCGAAAATGATGCTTTTATTTATGAATCTGATATCGTCGATCTGACGGAACCGATTCGTGAAAGTCTCCTGCTGGCAGAGCCCCTTCAAGCTTTGTGCAGGATCGATTGTCAGGGCTTGTGTCCGGTCTGCGGCGCCGATAGAAATAAAGGCGACTGCGGCTGTGATACTACCACAGTCGATCCCAGGTTGGCGGCATTAAAGCAATTCATCAAAAATTAAATTCACATTCATTAGCTTGAGGAGGTGTATCAAAGATGGCAGTACCAAAGAGAAAAATGTCCAAAGCTCGCCGCGATTCCCGTCGTGCGAACTGGAAACTTACAGTTCCTGGCTTAGTCGAATGTCCGCAATGTCATGAGATGAAAATGCCGCATCGCGTTTGTCCCGAATGTGGTTATTACAACGGCAAACAAGTTATCGTTAAAGAACAATAATCTTGCAGCTTTAAATCCCCGTACCTTAACGGTACGGGGATTTTTGCTTTTTATTGGCTGGTACTAAAGTGCTACAGGCAGAGTAAAAAAGCTGTTTGAAAACCGTCGGGCATTTGATTGTGACTAACTTGTGAATTATTAGGAAAATTAAGCATGAAATTAAAATTTTTACTTGCTTTTTTTATTGTGAGCTTTTATAATACCTCTAGATATTAATAGTTGGTACTAAAGTCGGGTGATAAAATGAATTCTTCCAAAAAAATAATACGGCAGGGAAATCTGTCCAAGATGTTGGAACGCAATCCATTTTTGACAGACGAGCAGCTTGCTAAAGCACTTGAAGTCAGTATCCAGACAATCCGTTTGGATCGCCTGCGAATGAATATTCCGGAAGTGCGTGAACGTACACGTCAGATGGCCGAAACTGCGCAGACAAAATTGAAAGCCATCGACAAAAAAGATATTGTCGGCGATCTTATTGATCTGGAATTGAATAAGATCGGTATTTCGATGCTGAAAATAACGCCGGAAATGGTGCTGGAAAAAACAGGCGTCGCACGCGGTTACTATATGTTTGCGATGGCCAATACCCTGGCTCTGGCTGTAGTCGATGCAGATGCGGCCTTGACAGGGGTTGGTAATGTTAAGTATAAAGTACCGGTCTATGCCGGTGCAACCTTAGTCGCTAAGGCGGAGGTGATCCGCCGTGAGCATGATAAATATGTTATCTGGGTCAAAGTTCGCAACAATAACGAAGAAGTGTTTCGTGCTAAATTCATTATTGTATCACTGCCCAACGAAAGGATCGAGAAATAGTGAAAATTGCGGTTGATGTGATGGGAACTGACTATGGACCTCAAGAACTGGTTTTGGGAGCTGTCCAGGCTGTCAGAGCGTATGACTGCGAAGTCGTTCTCGTAGGCGACTCCGAAATTATAAAAAAACTGCTGGAGGAATATAATGCTGCTGATGAACGAAAAATCACAGTACATCATTCCAGCGAAGTTATTAATATGGATGAACATCCAGGTATAGCAGTAAAAACTAAAAAAGATGCGTCTATCGTCGTTGCTACGAAGCTGCTGCGTGATAAAGAGTGTGATGCGCTGGTATCGTCCGGAAGCACAGGGGCGGCAGTCGCCGCAGCATTGTTTGGACTGGGACGCATCAGGGGCATCGAACGTCCGGCTATCGCGACTCCTATCCCAAGTCTTACCGGGACGACAGTAGTTTTAGACAGCGGTGCTAAAGTCGACGCCAAACCCGAACATATGGTGCAAAGTGCTATCATGGGCAGCGTTTATGCTGAGTTGATGCTGAAAATAAAAAATCCGCGCGTCGGGATTTTGAATATCGGTGAAGAAGAAACAAAAGGTAACGAGCAGGCTCTTGCTACTTATCCTCTGCTCAAGGCTGAAGAACATATCAACTTTGTCGGTAATGTAGAAGGCCGTGACATTAACAAAGGCACTGTTGACGTAGTCGTCTGCGACGGGTTTGTCGGCAATGTAGTCCTGAAGTTTGCAGAAGGTCTTGCAAGTGCTATAATGAAGTTAATGAAAGAAGCTATTTTGAATGGCGGTTTTCTGGCCAAGCTGGGCGGACTTTTGATCAAACCGGCTATGAAGGGGCTTGCCAAGCGGCTTGATCCGGCTGAATACGGCGGTGCGCTGCTTTTGGGTGTCAAGGCACCTTTTATTATCTGCCATGGCAGCAGTAAAGCAAAGGCTATCAAAAATGCAATCGGCGTGGCTATAGATTTTGCTGAGCGTGATGTAGTTGAACATATTGCCGGCAATATCGTGAAATCAAGAAAAGGAAACGAGGAAATATAAATGGAAAAAGCAGTTGGTATTTTAGGTCTGGGCTGCTATGTGCCTGAAAAGGTGCTGACCAACCATGATCTTGAAAAAATAGTAGAAACCAGCGACGAGTGGATCGTTGAACGTACAGGCATTAAAAACAGGCATATTGCCGCTGAAGGCGAAGCTACATCCGATATGTCCGTTATTGCGGCAGAACGTGCTTTGGCTGACGCAGGCGTAAGCCCTGAAGAAATCGAACTGGTCATCGTGGCAACTGCTTCTGCTGACCATGCTTTTCCCTCTACCGCTTGTCTGGTACAGGACCGTATCGGCGCTAAAAACGCAGCCGCATTCGATCTGTCCGCAGGCTGCTCCGGCTTTGTTTACAGTCTGGGCGTAGCAAGCCAGATGGTAAAATCCGGTTTGTACAAAAAAGCGCTTATCATCGGTGCTGAAACTTTAAGCCGCATTATGAACTGGGAAGACCGCAATACCTGCGTTCTTTTTGGTGACGGTGCAGGAGCGGCGGTCATTGGTGAAGTCGAGGATGGTCTTGGTGTTTTGGGTATCGATCTCGGCAGCGACGGCAGCGGCGGTAAATATCTGTTCCAGCCGGCTGGAGGCAGCCGCAGACCGGCTTCTCACGAAACAGTAGATGCAAGAGAGCATTTTATCCATATGAACGGCAATGAAGTATTTAAATTTGCAATCCAGATCATGGGCAAAACGGCTAAACGAGCTTTAGCTAAAGCAGGTCTTGAACCGGCTGATGTCGATCTTCTGGTTCCGCATCAGGCTAATATCCGCATTATTAACAGTGCTGCTAAACGTTTGAAAATGCCAATGGAAAAAGTTTGGGTAAATGTCGATAAATACGGCAATACTTCCGCTGCTTCCATTCCCATTGCCCTGTGCGAGGCGCAGGAGCAGGGCGTACTTAAAAAAGGCGGTACAGTACTGTTGGTTGGTTTCGGTGCTGGCCTCACATGGTCTTCCATTGTGCTTAAATGGAGTAAATAAACCTGCAAGAACAATTGAGCAAAAGACGAAAGAGAGGTTTTCCCAATGAGCAAAATTGCATTTGTATTCCCGGGACAAGGTTCCCAAACTGTAGGTATGTGTAAAGATCTTTATGATAACTATACTTGCGCTCGCAAGGTTTTTGAAGCTGCTGACGAAGCTTTGGGTTTCTCCATCAGCGATATGTGTTTTAATGGTCCGGAAGATCAGCTGCGTCTGACCTTTAATACTCAACCGGCTATCCTGACTGCCAGCGTAGCCTGTGCTGAGGTGCTGAAAGAAAACGGACTGAGCTGCGAAGTTGCTGCTGGCCATAGCCTGGGTGAATATTCTGCTTTGGTTTTGGCAGGTGCTTTGGACTTTGCTGATGCTGTCCGTATCGTTCGTAAACGTGGCCAGTTCATGCAGGAAGCTGTTCCTGTTGGCGAAGGCAGCATGGCCGCTGTCTTAGGTCTTGAAAGCGATAAAATCATTGATATCTGCCGTACTGTTGAAGCTGAATGCGGTGAAGCTGTACAGGCAGTAAACTTCAACTGCCCTGGCCAGGTCGTTATTGCAGGCTCTGTAGGCGCAGTGGATAAAGCTTTGGCGGCGTTGAAAGAAGCCGGCGCCAAACGCGCTGTTCTTCTTCCCGTAAGCGCACCTTTCCACAGCACTCTTATGCAGCCGGCTTCCAAACGTCTGGCTGAAGTTTTTGAAACTATTACCTTCCACGACGCTAAGATTCCTGTTGTCGCTAATGTAACTGCAACTGAAGTTACCAAAGGAGAAGAAATCAAAGAATCTCTGATCCGTCAGGCTGCTATGCCTGTACTTTGGGAAACCTCTGTCAACCATATGATCGCAGGCGGCGTCGATACTTTTGTCGAAGTCGGCCCAGGCAAGGTTCTGTCCGGTTTTACTAAAAAAATTGCCAAGGGTATGGCTGCTTTGAACGTCGAAGATGAAGCAAGCCTTGAAAAAACACTTGCTTATTTTAAGGAGGTTCGTTAAAATGCAGTTAGAAGGTAAAATCGCACTGGTTACAGGTGCTTCCCGCGGTATCGGTAAAGCTATCGCAGTGGCGCTGGCAGCTGCAGGAGCTGATGTCGCTGTCAATTATGCCGGTAACAAAGCTGCTGCTGAAGCAGTGGCTGCTGAAATCGAAGCTATGGGACGCAAAGTTCTGCTGCTGCAGGGTGACGTTGCCCAGCTTGAAGTCTGCACTGAAATGATCGATGCCGTTATCAAAGAATTCGGCCGTATCGACATTTTAGTCAATAATGCAGGCATCACTCGTGACAATCTACTGATGCGTATGAAGGAAGAAGATTGGGATGCAGTGCTGAACACTAACCTCAAAGGTGTTTTCAACTGCACTAAAGCAGCTGTCAAATACATGATGAAACAAAGAGCGGGCCGTATCGTCAACATCACCTCTGTCGTAGGTGTAATGGGCAATGCCGGTCAGGCCAACTATGCTGCAGCAAAAGCAGGCTGCATCGGTTTCACCAAATCTGTAGCTAAAGAAGTTGCAGCCCGTGGCATCACTGTTAACGGTGTTGCACCTGGTTTTATCAAAACTGATATGACCAGCGTTTTACCAGAAAAAGTAGTAGCCGATATGGAAGCCGGCATCCCGCTGGCGCGTCTTGGCGAACCTGAAGATATTGCCAAGGCAGTATTGTTCCTTGTAAGTGACGATGCTGCTTACATAACCGGTCAGACTTTACATGTTGACGGTGGTATGGTAATGTAATTATGCAATTCTTAAAAAAAGACCTTTGGAAGGAGGTGAATCGTAAATGAGCACTTTCGAAAAAGTAAGAGACATTACTGTCGAGCAATTGAGCGTTGACGCTGATGAAGTAAAGATGGAATCATCCTTCATCGATGATCTGGGCGCTGACTCCCTCGACATCGTTGAATTAATCATGGCTTTCGAAGAGGAATTTGAAGTTGAAATCCCTGACGAAAAAGCTGAAAAAATCCGCACCGTGGCTGATGCAGTCAAAATGTTGGATGAAGAAAAATAATCTTTTAGCAGCTCAAGGGAAAGCTCTTAGGAGCTTTCCCTGACAGTTGCAGTAGTCCTGAAATGGGGGATATTTGTTGAAACTACCAGTACTTAAAATAGGTGATTTGACAGCCGAAGTACCGATCATACAAGGCGGAATGGCTATCAGACTGTCTACCGCGCGTTTGGCGGCAGCCGTTGCGCAGGAAGGCGGAATAGGACTCATCGCAGCGTCCGGCATGGCGTTTGACGAGCTGCGTAAAGAGATCCGGCTGGCCAGAAAGCTTACCGGCGGGAAAGGCATCATCGGCATTAATGCCATGGTTGCGGCCCGCGAATTTCTTGGGCTAATTACCACTGCTGCCGAAGAAAAAATTGACCTGATCGTTGCCGGTGCCGGTTTTTCAAGAGATATTTTCGCCGTGGGGCGTGAACAT
>OGRI01002465.1_pt1 | contig 13262 bp, 9 predicted proteins | sample 1553391 | NCBI WGS metagenome assembly OGRI01 (sample SAMEA2580052, study PRJEB22360) | human gut metagenome | reverse complement strand
AGGCGCAAAGATAGCGAAATATATGAATATTTTTTATACCTTGCGGGCTGAAAAGGAAGATAGCTCTAAAAAAACAGATAAAAAAAACAATATATAAGCGATATGGAAAGCGAACAAATGAATGAATTCAGACCTTTAATTTTGGTAGCTGAAGACGATGACAGCAACTTTAAATTAATCAAGGCTATCATAGGCAAAAAGTGTGATATCGAGTGGGCTAAAAATGGCCAGGAAATGGTGGAGTTGTTTCAGCAACACCAGCAAAGAGCCAAAGCAATGCTAATGGATATTAAGATGCCGGTGATGAACGGATTGGAAGCAACGAAGATAATCCGTGAATCTAACACAGAAATTCCTATTATCATGCAGACGGCTTATGCTTTTAGCTCGGATAAGGAAAATGCAATGAATGCAGGAGCAACTGAAGTATTAGTGAAACCTATCACCTTGGGTATTCTCCGCACTACGTTGAGTAAATATTTACCCGATTTGCAGTGGTAAGATTGATTCTTACGAGATTTTTTTTAGTTTATTAAAAAAGTGCTTAAGCGTTAAAAACGTAAAAGCATGGAAAAGAAGTATGATTGGGTAGAAAAATGGTATTACTCTAACTTCATCTAATGCATTTGGATAAAATAAAATAGGCGAACCTCACGGTTGGCCTATTTTTGTTCGTCTCTGTTAATTTGTTAGAGTACAGAAACGACTCTATGTAAAGTCTCTCCTTTGAGAGATTTTAAGTTCATTATTTGTTTCCGCCAGCCCACCATACGGCCTCGCTATATACGTACTGTCCATCACCGAAAGCAGCTTTCACTTCAGGATTTGCCAATACATCGTCTGCTCCATAACCGAAGCGCAATGGGAATTTACTGCTGTTCTGCGGGTTTTTCAGTACAATGAAGTTTTCTCCTGCACCTTTCAGACGGCGGTAGTCATTATAGGCTTCCAGTGATTCGCCGGATGCGCCGAAGAAAGCAAGATACTTTTGTATCATTGTCTCTTGCAGAGGGTTGGCATCGAATAACGGTTCCACTTCATCCGTGAAATAGGCTTCTGCCACATCTGCACCCAAATCGCTGTCACCATCATATATCCAAGTGTCTGCAGCATCTATAATTGAATTTCCCAGATTCTCGAATCCGGCAGTGACTGCATCTTTCAAAGCAGTCTTAGCTTCGCCCAGTCTGCCTCCCAAACGGCACAATGCTTCTGCTTCAAGGAATTTCACTTCGTGATAGCTGATTAAAAGAGTAGGAGCCGACATAGCCCATGATATCATCGACATACCATAATTATTCTGCAACTCTTGCGGAGTTCCGTTAGGAGCCGCTTTGATGCCTGCGATGTCCGTAGCTTGCGTAGCTCCGTATCCATAAGTGATATATCCGGTAGGATCAGGTTCCAGGAACGCTTGCGGTGCTCTGGGGTCATTGCGCTCAACGAACTTTTCAATCAGACTTGCACTAGCTGCTAAACTGTTGCGGCTGTAGCTGAAGGACCAAAGCGGATTCAATTGCGAATCAGCATCGTAAACGGCCAACTTACATTCTTCACTTGCGTTGGCAAATGATTTGCTCACATAAGTAAGAATATTCTGAAGATCTGTAGTCTTGTTGGCACTTTTATTGAGCAGACGCATTGTATAACGTGCTTTTAACGCATAGGCCGTTTTAAGCCACATACTTGCCTGTGTACTGGTGTTTGAACCATAGATCAAGTCTTTAGAACCGACTGCACCGGATAAGCCCGTATCTTTGGCAGTACCGTTATTCAGTAGAGTGATGGCATCATCCAGGTTCTGCATTACTTCCTGATAGATACTTTCCTGTGTATCCATTTTAGGTTGCATATACATCGGTGTACCGTCCGGATTGAGGATACCTGTCTGGCTATACGGTGTGTTTCCAAACACATCGGCTGCCACAGCTCCATTGTAGGCGAGCAGGATTTTAGCAATCGCTTCCGTCACTACGTTTCCTTTTTCCGAAGGATCTTCTTCGCATTTCTTGATAACGATTTTAGCATTCTTGATATTTGAGTACACGTTGATCCATGCATTGTTGTAGGTAGTAGCCGTTGTGGGCTCTCCGCTGCGTACTTCCGCGCGGTAAAGCTGGTTGGATATACCCGTTTCATGTTCTATGTAAACAGAAGAATAGAGCGAGAAATCCCCTCCTACAGTGCTGAATGCAGTACTTACGCCTAAGTCCGTAATTAAGAACTTAGCGGGCGCATCCAACGGATTGTTAGGGTTTTCATTGATTTTATCCATTGCGTCTTCCGTACAAGCAGAAGCAATGGTAGCAGTCAAGAAAGAAACTGCCAGCAATTTTCCTATTGATTTATATTTTTTCATTGTCTTGCAGATTAAAATTTAATGTTGAAACCAAAGCCGAAACTAGCTGTTTGCGGCATTGAATAATCTTCAAATGCTCCTGCCATGTTGTTGTTACCCTGACTGGCTTCCGGATCGAGGTCAGGCAATTGTGCCCAGATCAGAATGTTTCTGGCAAATGCGTTTACAGAAAGTTCAATCGAACGTTTTTGAAGAATTTTGTAGTTGACAGCCACTTCACGCAGTTTGATGAAAGAGTTGTCATATACAGAAGATTCGTCGATGTCGTTCAAACGGCTGTAATATACCTGTTGTGCGTTTGCACCTGTGATGGCGATATCGTTTTTAGTTCCATCAGTTTTGTAGCCGTCAAAGATGATAGTACCATCACGGTTTTCCGTTCTCTTGCTGACACCATAGTAGTCTGCCAGTCCGGTTGTCCTACTATACATCTGACCACCCTGTTTCCAATCGAGCACTGCGCTGATTGTACACTTCCATAAGCGTAATGTGGTGTTGAAGCCCATCAGGAAGTCCGGAGAAACCTTACCGATAACCTGTGCTTCACCAGCGATAGGTAAACCGTTTTCGTCTACCAGACGATTACCATTCGCATCTCTCTTGAAGCCTACACCGTAGATGACAGGGAATTTCTCACCTGCTGAAGCGCGTACCTGCGGAGTAACGTATCCTCCCAGAGAGATATTCTCCACACCCGGTGCCAGTTCATCTACGTAGTTGTCGATCTTCGTCCAGTTGAATGCAAAATCCCAGTTGATATTCTTCGTCCGGATTGGATTGAAGCCAAGAGTGAATTCATGCGTGTTGGTATGAATCTTACCACCGTTGGTGAGCAGTTTGCTAGCACCGGTAGAAGAAGCCAAAGGCACTTCAAAAATCTGGTCTTTAACGTTCTGGCGTGAGTACGTATAACTGAATGTGATTAAGTTATCGAGGAAGTTCACGTCAGCGCCCACTTCATACGAACGTGTATTCTGCGGTTTCAGTTTCGGGTCGAAAATCGTGTAGTACGGAGTATAGGCGGTAGTACCTTTCATCGGGTACATGATTGGAGTTAACGTATAGAATCCACCTCCATACGTAGGAGTAGAGTAGTAGTTTTCAAGGAAATCCCCTGCTTGTCCTACTTCCGCATACGATACTCTCAATTTGGCGTGATTAACTATATTGTTTTTCAATGCATCTAATTCCGTCAGGATAAAACCAGCCGAAATAGAAGGATAGAAGAAAGAGCGGTTGTTACGTGGCATATTGGATACATAGTCCTGACGTCCGGTGAGGGTCAGATAAAGCATATTTCTGTAAGAAGCCGATACGTTACCGAAGAATCCCACCGTACGGTTTTTCCATGTCTCTTCCTCTGTCTGTTGAGTAGTGGCGTTGTTGATGTGGTTCCATCCCGGGAAGTTGTAGTTCGTACCATATTCATAATACTTCTTTCTGTTGCTTTGGATAATTTCGTTACCCACTACCGCGTTCAGTCCCCAGTCTTCATTGATATGCCAGTCGTAGTTGATGGTCAGCAATGAGTTGTATGTAGCATTTGTCCAGCCGTAGTTCTCGATCTGTCCGCGACCGCCACCGGTGTTGCTACCATATCCGTAGCTGTCTACATAGTGAGTGGTGTAAGCATCCACACCAACCATGTATTTCGCGTTCAACTTGTGGTTCGTTGTGCCGAAATCAGTCTGATAGCTTGCATACACATTTCCGAAGAAGCGGTTGGTATCTTCCGTAAATTTGTTGTTTTCCATCGCCCAGTAAGCGTTGTCAAAGCTGCCACGGAAAGAATTCTGTGTGTACGGGTTACCGTCTACGTGACTTGGAATACCGGCCAGATCATAGCTGGGAGGAGCTGCGTAAACCGTTCTCAACAGACCGTTACCGGAAGTCACTGCCTTGTCGATAGAAGTAGTGATATAGTTAGCTGTAAATCCGGAACTCCAGTTGTTAGTCAGTTTCGTGTCAGCACTAACCTTTACATTATATCTGTCCATACCAGTGCTTGAGATAATACCGTCCTGATGTGTATTTCCCAATGAGATAGAGTAGGAGCTTTTGTCGAGCATCTGCGCTACATTCAATGAATTGCTCCAGGTGATTCCTGTGTCGAAGAAGTCTTTTGCATTGTCATATGCCTGTGGAGTAGCCCACGGGTCAAGACCGGCTGCTGCACGCTGGGGAACATAATATTTTCCTTGTTGCTTACCGAACTTCTGCGTGTATTCGTTATCTGTGTTACCTCCATACGTTGCGTCGTTTGGAAGTTCGGAAATCTTAGGTCCCCAAGACGTTCCCGAAGTAGTGCTGAATACTCCACCCGAACCTTGTGCGTATGTTTTCTGGAACTCCGGCAGACGACCGACTACATCGAAGCTGACATTAGAAGAGAAGCTAACCTGCGGTTTGCCTTTTTCCAGTCCTTTACCACTCTTGGTTGTGATGATAATCACACCATTGGAAGCGCGGATACCATAAAGTGCAGATGCAGCCTGTCCTTTCAAAATGTTGATACTTTCAATATCATTAGGGTCGATATCTACCGCACGGTTGGCGAAGTCCGCTCCGCTCACACTACCATTGTTCTGAATGTCTGTGCTAACATCCGGCGTACTGGTCACCGGCATTCCGTCAATAACGTAAAGCGGAGTGTTGTCACCCGAGAAAGAACGTGCACCACGGATAGTGATCTGTGAAGAAGCTCCCGGCATACCACTTGAAGGCTTCACGTCCAAACCGGACACCTTACCTTGCAACGCTCCCGCCAGATTAGAGTTGGCAGCTTGCGTCAGTTGATCCGATTTTACGTCCTGAACGGCGTAACCCAGTGCTTTTTTCTCGCGTGAGATACCCATGGCTGTCACCACAACCTCATCCAGTGCTTTCGCGTCGCTTTTCAAAACAACTTTTATCACTCCCGGTTTGATGGAAACGTCCTGCGAAATCATTCCTACATAAGAAACGCGCAAAGTTTTAGCAGAACTTGGTATGTAGAAGTTTCTGCCTTTATCATTGTTAATAGTTCTTTAACCCTTTTGAAGGTGCAAAATGATAAAAAGATACCGTTTTGGAGGCAATAATGTTCACTTTTCCTTGAAAAGCCTGATTTTGGTGCTATCTTTATGATAGAAATTATCTTTTAAAATATGCTAAATCGGAAAGGTGTTATTTTAACCTATCAGTTTTTGAATACTTCTTGCTTTCAAAACGATACTTTTTAGTTAAATACGTAACACTTTTTTCGGTTTGTCATAATTAGTGTTATCTTTGCAACCTGTTAGAGACAAAAAATCTGTTTATAGGTTAAATTTAAGAGAGAATTTATGAAAAGAAAATTGATGTTCTTAATGACCTTCCTTTTTATAGGTATAGGTCTAGTGACAGCGCAAACATCCAGAGTTACCGGTTTGGTTACCTCTGAAGAAGATGGGCAACCTGTCGTAGGTGCTTCAATATTGGTGAATGGCACTACCCTTGGTACTATCACTGATATTGACGGTAAGTTTACAATCACGAATGTACCAAGTTCTGCTAAGACTTATTGATTTTTCTTTCCTCCTTTCCTTCTGCTTTTTTTCTCCTATCTTGTTGTTTTTCAATGTTTTTGTTTCGGATTTTAAAAATTAACCTATTCTTCCGGTTTCTTTTATTGAAACTTCCTTTATCAATTTAGTAGTCTTTGCTTCTCATTGATTTTTGAGAAGGGATTAATATTCTACCCAAATTTTTAATAAATTTCCCGGTGTTTTTCTTTATCTAGGCGTTTTTAATATTCGTGTTTTGGAGGTATGAGTTAAATGTTACAATCTAATAGTGATTGAAATTATGAGTGATAGTAAAGAAGAATGCAAAAGACTGCAAGTATAAGTTGTCTGACACCCGGGTGTCGGTATGTCTGAGACCCGGGTGTCAGATAACCTAGTTCTACTAACTAAAATAAAGGTAAAGCTATACTATTTAATTTGCATTAGAACAAATCAAATTTACGTCTTTACAAAATGGGATTTTCAGCTTGTGTTATTTTATTCCGCCACGATCACTTTGATGTCATAACCTATGAAAAGTCCGCTCTCTATAACACCGGTGATTGCCTTCAGTTGTTCTTCGAGCGAAGAGTCGATGTAGTTGAAACGGGTGTCGAGGATAAAGTTGCCGTTTTCTGTAAAGATAGGTCCGTCTTTGCCACGAGCGGGACGAAGAACAATCTCCGAGGCACCCAGTCGCTGCAACTCATGCTCTACATAAGTCAGTGAGTCCGGAAAGACCTCTACAGGGATGGGAAATTTGCTTCCCAGCTGATTCACACGCTTGCTGGGGTCGATGATGATGAACGTTTTGCGGCTGCTTCTAATCAGTAGTTTCTCTTTGAACATCGCTCCGCCACGTCCCTTAATCAAGTTCTGTTGCGGATCTACTTCGTCTGCTCCGTCGAATGTCCAGTCGGGCCGTTGGTTCCAGAGGGTAGTTTGGGGGATGCCTAGCTGTATGCAGGTCATCGAGATTTCTTGTGAGGCGGGAATCACTTCGATATGCAAGTGCTCTCCACGAATTCGTCGTGAGAGTTCGAACAGAGTCAGGTAGACTGTAGAGCCGGAGCCGGCTCCTATCACATCTCCGTCTTTTGCCGTGGCGGCAATTTCACGGGCTACGTGTTCTTTTGCCTCCCGGTTGATGATGGAGTCCGACCATTGCAGGTGTTTTATCAGGTGATTTTCCCAATCCATAAGTTTACGTTCTAAATCGTTTTCGTTTTTAAGTTCCTCTTTTCTATATAACGAATTTGTGAATCTGTTTGTTTGTTCGTTTCAAATTCAGAAGGAAAAAACTCATTAGCGGCAATTCAATCATTTAAATCGTTAATAAACGATTCGTTAATTTTTAACTTTATTGCGTTAAACGTTAACGAACATCTGCTTTTTATTAAACCGTGTTATAAGTTAGGCTGCTTTGGCCTGAAAATTTGGAGATGACCGAAAAGTCCGTATCTTTGTACTGTGTTTTTCATAGTATTAGATTTAAGGTTAACAAAGATTGGCTGTCTGGGATAGATAGCCTTTTTTTTGTCCCTACCATTCCTTACAGAATCAGCCAGATGGCAATGATGTGCCCGATGCTGCCTCCCAGACAAAACAAGTGGAAAGTGGCATGCATATAGGGTTTGCGCAATGAATAAAAAACAGCTCCCACAATATACGAAACTCCTCCGCCAATCAGCCACCAAAAAGCGGTAGTGGCTCCCAGTTCTCCCAGATGATCTAACAAAGGTTTCATGGCTACCAATATACAGGCGCCCATACCTACGTAACAAGCCGTTTCGAGATTGCTGTGTTCTTTCAGCTTTTTGAAGCTAAGAATGAAACCGGCGATAGCCGACAGCCAGACGAAAGCGAAGATTCCCCATCCCCATCCGCCGGCATGCCGCAGAACGAGCAGGGTAAAAGGAGTGTAGGTTCCGGCAATGTGCAGGTAGATAGCTCCATGATCGAATTTGCGGAGCAGCTCTTTCAGCTTTCCCGGACGGCTGCCGTGATACCACGTAGAACTGATATAAGAGGAAAGCATCCCCGCCAGATAGACGGATACACAAGCAACTGCCCACTGCGGTTCCATATTCTCGGAAGCCTTTTCCAATAGGAAATATCCGGCCACGATTCCAAGCAGGATGCCTATTCCGTGGCTAAGGGTATTTGCCCATTCTTCTATATGATTGTATCGTTTGTTCTTCAATGTTCCTTTTTTTGAATGGTTAAGTCACAAAAAATGTTGAGTCGCAAAGATACTTTATTTTCTGTAAAGCGTTTCCCTCCTTATTCTTTTTTTAAAATGATTTTTCCTCCATATTGTCCTGCCACTTGCTTGCGGAAATCAATGAATGCCGCATATTCATCCGGACTGTAAACCCCTTTGTGCATAAACAATCGGTGAGTGATGTAGATTTCCTTATCTTTCACCTGAATACCGGAATGGAAACTGCCGAACTTGCTTTTCACGTCAAGCGGTTTCGGAAGTCCTTCGATTACATATCCTTCCGGCAGTTGGATGCGGATGCTGTCGGTATCTGTGTATCCGTAGTTGATGTAAATGGGATAGGTGCGCTTCGTCACAGGAGGAACACTGAATTCTTTTCGGAACACATTGGTGGGGATAAACAGACGGTTGCCCGTTTTATGCCCGTATTGATTGCTGGTGGCAGTGTAGTCGAAGGTGATAGACGGATTGGGCTCCTTGCACTCGCTGATTTGCAGGTTCTGAATATCGGCTTGGGATAAGTTGATGCTTGAACGGATGCGGTCTTTCTGTTTGTTAGGCTCCAGATAGACGATGCCTGCTTCATTTTCATATTGAAAAATCCGGGAGATTTCGTTCACCTCTATCCGTGCCTCGGCTGTGGGGGAGAGGGTGATGTTGGCAACGATGTGCTGTGTGTTCAGCGAGTCGGGATAGGTGGGCAGGCGATACATCTGGCCGCCGGTCGGTTCGATGAGTAAGGCGTCGTGTCCCGCAATGTCTTGGTGGACATAGCCGAAGGGAAGCGATGGATTTGTACATTCCAGCCAGAGCGTATCTTGGGGAAGCGGAACTTGCAGGATGACGTGATTCATCTGGTTGGCACTGGAGAAGTCTGGTAGCAAGCGCTCGTTGGTGGTGCTGATGACTGTATAAGTGGAAGCAATTCCCAACTCTTTCAGCATGGCGCGGGTGTAATTGGACAATCCTTTACAGTCGCCGAATCCCGTGCGGCAAACATCGGCGGCGGCAATGGGCTGTAAACCTCCGATGCCTAGTTGGATGCTCACGTAACGGGTGGTTTTGGCCAGATAATCGTAGATTGCTTTCACCTTGTCCCGGTCGGTAGTGCAGCTGGCTGTCAGTTCGTGCAGCTTGGCGCGGAAAGGTTCGGTGAGCAGGTCGCGTCCGTTGAGCAGTTGGTATTGCCATTCTCCGTACTTTTGCCAGCTGCTCATATCGCCTTCCGACTTGTCGTACTTGAAAGCGGAGGGAGCAAAGTAGACACGTGGAAATAGCTCGGCGAAATCCGGACCGAAAGGTTCTTTGATGATGGGAGAGAGCTTGGAAGCGGTGGCTTCAATTACTTGCTGCCCGTCGGCTCCGGTGGACTCCTTCACTTCGATTCCTTTTCCCTGCGTGTTCAGTTCGCGGTATCTGCATCCTTGTCCTGCGGGCAGCTCGATCCGGTAAGTCGCTTTCTCCACTCCCTGGTTAAATTCTGCCTGCGGGACAAAAGGGAGATAACCGATCAGTCCGTTGTTGCATTTCATTTCCCATTCGTATTTCACTGTGAAAGGGAAAGAAGGATGATTACATTCGTAATAATAAAAATAATCGTCCGTGGTAAGCGAAGAGCTGTATTCACTTTTCTGTAGTTCGGATTTCTTTATCTTACGTACACTTTGTCCGGTGGCATTGAGGATTTCTCCGGAGAATTTCTGCAAAGAACGGAACATGTCACATCCGCAGAAGAAACGGGCTGCCTCCAATCCTTTACGGTTGAGGACGCTGATTGTCAGGCTTTCTTTTTCTATGGATTGGGTCATAGATTTGCAGAGAACCTCTGTGCGTGCTTCAACGATAACGGAATTGGCATCCTTGAGAATATCCTGTGCACATGCCGGCTGTATGTGCAGACTTAGGCAGATAAGGACACAGGACAGACCGAATGCCCGGCATATCCTTTGTTTCAGGATGGGGTGGCTGGAACGGATCATTGGTGTAAACAGGTAAAGTTTATATTTTTTTGAGCACGATGAGTGCGTTGTTTTTTTCGATTACTTTGGCCCATAGTTCCTGCAGTTGTTTGTATTGTTCGGAAAGGAATATGTAGCCTTTCAGGTGGAATACATAATTGAGCAGGATTGTATTTCCCTGTTGCTGAATCATATATTTACACTGTAATCCGTCTCCTTCCGACCGGATAGATTGTGATTGAGGAAGTTCTTCCACTTCATATCCTTCGGGGAGAGTCAGCGTAGACAGCATCGTGAATTTGTACGGGTAGGGAAATTCGATGGGAAGTACCCGTTCCGTCTGGATAAAAGGATTGCTTTTCAATTGCGGAAAGAGCATTGGATTGATATAAAGGTGATCGTCCGTTCGGTCGGCTTGCAGGACGAAGTCAAACTCTTCTTCTATCAGTGCCCAGTCATTTTCCTGCTTTTTCACTTTCAGGTTGGTGACAGTGAGTTTCTCTTTCTGGCTGACTTTGTTTTCAGGATTCGAAACGAGATTGTCCTGTTTATGATTTTCATTTGCCTGATATTCGATGGCTTCCTGCCCGTAGAGAACCGTGCTGCGATGTCCTTTCACCTGATTTCCCTCTATTCGAGCATCAATCTTCATAAAACTTTTGTTGTGGGAAAGAGCCATCACGTTCACCCATTTCTTTTCTTCTTTCTCTTTTAGGGAAAGCATGCGTGCTTTGTTTACAGACAATTCAAGCGGCAATATATTAAAGGCAGGTACGTCCATAGAACTGTCTAAAAATACATATTTTTGTTTGTTTATATCGTGGATAGCAACAAAGAACGTATTTAGTTTTTGCAGAGAAGGAAAGTTGTACGGCAGCATACCTGATGAACGTCGGCTCATAACCACCGGATAGGCCTCCAGTCCAAAGTCTTTCAGGATGCTGATAAGGATGAAATTCAGGTCGGCATTACTGCCGCTTCCTTTTTTGATTACTTTTTCGAGCTCTTTGCTGTAGAGTTGATACCGTCCGTTCCAGGCCATTTTCTTTTTGAGCACCTGGAAGGCGCAGATGATTTTCTCCTCGAAATTCATTTCGCTGTTGTAGGCTTGTTTGGTTTCAGGGCGGAAAGGGTTGGTGAGTGAGAGGTGTTCGCCGAACTGTGTATTTTCCGGTTTGAGCAACTGCTTGTCTACATCTTCCCATTTCTGGCTGTATGGTTTGTATTCATTGGGGGTGAATTGAGTGCCTTGCAGATCGAAGCTCACTTGCACCTTATAGTCTTCCGGACACCAGCAGTAGGATTCGTCCTGACGGATAGCCGGAAGGTTGCGTGAGATAAAGGTGGTTTCCTGTGCCGAAACGGTGAAGTCTTTGCTGACTCCGCCTACACTGCCTCCCTCACGTTCCGTGGCATGGATGGAGGAGTCTCTTTGTTTCACTTGTATGTAGTCTTTTCCCCGCAATTCGATGTTATAGATAAACACATGCGGGATGGTGATCTTATACTGGTTGTAGAGCATCGGGAGTTCTTCCTGCATCATCCAGTTGTCGATGTGTGAAAAATAGTCGGAGTAGAGTTTGTAGTGATATTCGATGACAGTGCCTTCTTTGACAGCGGGCAGAGAGAATTTTAGCATTTTATACAGGTTGTTGATCCGCTCGAAAGAGATAGATTCCCGTTTCATGGACGTTTTTATACATTTCCCGTTTTCCATATTGTAGGAGCAGCCTTCTATGTCGCTGGCTCTTTCCTTCCCTTCGTCCCTATCGGTGGGAGAGTAGTAAGGAACGGACACGTCGGCGTATGACACTCCTTGCGGTTTCAGGATTTTGATGCGTACCCAATGCTCGGTAGTCAGTTGAAAACCGTCGTGGTAGACGAAGTCACTTTGTCCCTGATGGAAAAGATAAATAGCCGTGGCGGCGGTGTCGGGGGCATAGGAGGTGAGAGATAGTTCTTCTTTGGAAGGTTTTCCGTACTTTAGATTGGGCTCTATGGTGGCTGTTGTGGCTTGTTGCGAGTGGACAGGCGACAGAAATTGTAACAGAAATGCGTAGAGAATAAATAGTTTTCTCATAATTGTGTTTTTGTAGTATGCTCACAAAGATAAAAAAAATAGAGAAAGGTGTATCACCTTTCTCTATTTTAATTTTGTTTTATGTATAAAATATATTATACCAAATGTCCGATCCATTCTTCGCGGTCGCCGGGGAGAAGGTCGATAACGGGAACTTCTACCATCGTGTAGCATCCCGGTTGTTGCTTCATGGAAGCGCGTGCCACGCATACCAGTACTTGTGCGGTCAGTGCGGGGTTATTGATACGCATATTAAATTCGAACAACTGGTTCTGTGTTTTGCCGGATACACCTTTGCGAGTCAGATTTACACCATGACCCATATCCAGCAGGGCGTCTACACTCGGAACGAGTTTCACGTGTGTTTCATCGTTCACGAAGTAAGGATCTGCTTTGATGGCAGCGGCTACTTCTTCGAATTTATATCCGTCTTTCAGTTCGATGTATACCATGCGGCGGTGGATTCCCGTGCCGGTCGGAATGGTCATGGAAAGGGCAGCTTTCACTCCGTCAATCGCTTTTACGGCTACTGTGTGTCCCATGCTCATACCGGGGCCAAAATTCGTATAAGTAATCCCTTTTGGGGCGCAAGCTTCTAACAAGGCACGAACGACAGAATCACTTCCCGGGTCCCATCCTGCGGAGATAACAGATACTTTCTCGTGCTTTTTGGCACCCTCTCCCAGACGTTTATGCAAACCGGAAATCTCCGTGTGAATATCGAAACTATCCACCGTGTTAATCCCCATAGCTAATATTTTCGAGGCATACGACTCCACACTACGGGTTGGGGTACACAAAATTGCCACGTCTACATCCTTGATTTGAGCAATATCCGACACGACAATATAGTCCTTCAATTCAGCCGGCACGTTCGTTGCGTCCCGACGTACTACTCCTGCTACTTCAAAGTCGGGGGCAGCTTGCAGTGCCTCAAGCACGTAACTACCTATATTTCCATACCCGACGATGGCTGCTCTAATTTTCTTCATCTGTTTTTGCTTTTTAAATTAACACCGCAAATTACGAAATAATTTTTTCCCCGACAAAACGCAAGCGTAACGTTTTCACCCGGTGGAGTCAACTCTCCAATGCAACTTTTCATTTCAAAAATAAG
>OGRI01002433.1_pt1 | contig 13421 bp, 10 predicted proteins | sample 1553391 | NCBI WGS metagenome assembly OGRI01 (sample SAMEA2580052, study PRJEB22360) | human gut metagenome | reverse complement strand
TGGGATTCCTGGGTATCGGTAACAACCCGATGGTAGGATGTACAGTGGCTTGTGCTGTAGACGTTGCTACTGCTTTGAGCAAGTAATATAATACATTGCTAATATATAAATCCCTATAACCATTGCAGTTATAGGGATTTTTATTTCCAGTAATTTCATTCGTTTAACTGATGACCCACCCCCTCCTATTTTTCAATATCAATCAAAAGTATTGCAAATAATTGTCTAAAATTACGGAATGAAATTGGTTCTTTAAATCATAAATCGGTTATACAATTAAGAGTTGGTTTAGGATAAAAGGAGGTCAAAACGAAGATTATTTATATGCAATCTGGCATTTTTGAAAATTTAAAAACAAGCAAAATTCAACAACCTGTTTTATCCTGCATATACTCAAAGAACGATTATCATAATATAAAATTGACGAGCAAGAAAAACTAGATCAAATCCCTGTATCTTAAATATTATCAAAAAAAGGAAGGCTGTTTTCACGCCCTCCTGTCTGTCCGCACAATTATATAATCCCGTATTTGCAGTATCTCACAGAAGGTAGAGTTAGCTGATGCCTAACATGATAGCCCCTTTACCTAGTTGTTTTCGGTCTGTTCGAACTAATATACATTTTAATATCAGACTTCCCCTGCCAAATTCACATCAAAAACGAGGTTTTACAAATTTGTCATCTGGAGATGTAAAAGACAACCCCGGAACAGAACGGCGGATATCTTTATAGGCATGTTCTTTAATCAGTGAATAATCTGTAGCATCCAAAGCATAGTAATAATCATCTTTATCTGTCGATAACTTTACAGTCCAGTCAAACATATTTCCAAAGATGGTTAACTCATCTTTTGCCGGATCGAAACCGGGGAGAGCTGATTTCACCAAACTTCCATCACTATTGATAATATAAAAATGATGCTTGCTATCTACCATATACCCCAAAGTCCGACGGCTACGGAATTCAGTAATAAACACATATTCCGGCAAGACTCCTTCAGGCAACTGAATAGTTTTCACATACGGACGTCCTTTGGTGCACTTCAGATGGAACAATTTATGGTTGGCATCTAAAACCAGATATCCCTCATCATAGTCTTTACGAGTAGTTGGATTGCCCGAAGCATAGCATGCAGGAAAAGCAAACCCTTTCTGAACCAGCATATCCGTAAACAATTTGCTTTTCGCCTCATCGATACAATTCGTCTCCATACGAATAAATTCTATACCTTTATCGGTAAAACGGAATGCATCTTCGGGCATTTTCAAATCCACCCGTTTGGACATGGACTCCATCAGAAAATAGAGTCCTGTCTGGGGAGCATTGATGGCTGACGGCACACTCTTGAAAGTAAAGTTTGTCAATTGAATATCTTTCGGACTAACTGCCTTACCACAAATGGTATCAGGGAAACGTTCGTCCGCCGTAAGCTGGCGCACATAGAGAGAAGGCAACAAACTGTCTACCTGCTGTTGTGTATATGTATTGCCTTTCGTATCATAGCGGTGAAGTTGCTTATTCTCATCTAGTTGTGTAATAACAAAATCACCAAGTACGGAACTATACATAGTAAAAGGAGTTTTGACAGGCTTCAGTGTGAGAAAAGCATAACACCAAGGCAACTGCCATACAAGCAGGACAGCTACGGTAATATAAAAAAATATTTTGCTGAATCGAATCATGTTTGTTTGATTTTTTAATAATAAACATTCAATTAATCTTGCTTACCGGCCTTGAACCGTACCACAGAAATCCACGAAAGAGAAGCGGCAAGCAACGTATAAAGTGTCAGACAGGGCAAGAAACTATTATATGCCTCCGCTCCCGGAGCCAGAAAGTAGACACGGAAAATCAATGCCGCAATAATCAGATTCAAAACCCTGCGCTTCCATGTGGGTTCCAGGCAAATCCATGAAACAAGCAGATAACCGGCAAATCCGGCAAGAAACCATGGAGCCGCAGATAATAAAACACGCTGCACCAACTCACTTGTAAAATGTTGTGGCAGATAAACTCCCATCATAATAAAACTCATAGCAAAACAGGTCACCAGTGCAAGTACGCCATAGGCCAACATTGACATGACCATTTTCTTCTGTGAATAAGGCAAATGCAAAGTAAGCTTCAAACACTTACGTTGCATCTCGGGGAAAAACTGTACGGCAGCAAGCAAGATACCGATAAGTAAAGGGACAAATTGCAACAAATCAATAAATATAGCATCCTTCTGGACCATCACTACCCATAAATGATCGATTCCCTGTATGGCAATGGTACGGCCAATACGAAGCATGGAATATCCTGTGATCCCTATCATAAAAAGAGTTGCCAGCAACCAATACCAACGCGTTTTTATCCACTCTTTATAAAATATGGCTTGTATCATATTTCTTCTATTTAGTTTACATATTAATACTTTCCGGTAAGACCGATAAAGGCATCTTCCAGACTTACATTTTCGTGCTGCAAACCAGTAAAGGGAACTTGACTTTCCTTCAACAGTTTCTCCACATCCACGGGAGGCAAAAAGGAGTACGTTTCCAAGGTTTGACGAATGACAGCCGGATGATAGCAAGTTGCCGGCAACTGAGGCTGATAACCCTCGGGCACAGTACAAGTATATCTTCTCAGCTCTTTCATCAACGTTTCAATAGGCTGTTGAATAAGGATAGAGCCATAATCCATAATAATACAATCATCAATCAACCGCTCCATATCCTGAATAATATGGGAAGTCAGGAAAACAGTCTTGTTCTCGGAACGGGCATAATCACGTAAATAATCCACAAAAAGACGGCGATAGCCCGGATCAAGTCCTAAAGAGAAATCATCCAGAATCAACAACTCCGGATTTTGTGCCAGGATCAGTCCCAATGCCACTTGCGAACGCTGTCCGTTCGACATTCTTGAGATACGTTGCCCCGGAGCTACCTTCAATTTATTCATCAAGTCATAATAAGCCTCCTTTTTCCATTGTCCCGGATAAAAAGAAGCATAAAACTTTTCTATTTGTGTGATATTCATAAACTGATATTGAACATGACCTTCCAGCAATAAACCGATATTCCTGCGTAAAGCAGGATTCATGGTCTGAATGTTCTCACCAAAGATGCGACATTCGCCTGAACGCGGCTGAAGATAACCGCTCAATATATTAATGGTTGTCGTTTTCCCTGTACCATTTTTACCCAACAACCCCAAGATACGCCCTTGAGGAACTTCAAAACTCAAGTTCTCATAAATCTTGCGTTGACCGTAATAATGGGTCAGGTTCTTACATTCTATAATTGCACTCATGCTTTATAAATCATTTTTCGTTTGCTATTAGAAACACGCCAGGAAAAGAATAGGAATCAAGATACCGGCCACCAACTCGATTCCTCCTCTGCCCCACAATCCTTTAGGACCTTTTATCATCACTATACCGCTGACAGTGATAATAATCAGACAGACAGCAAAAGCATCGGCAAACCAAGTCCACCACTTACCCGGATTGAAATGGAGTTGTACCATGGAAGAGATCAGCGGACGGCGCTTCACCCCCTCGTAGACAGCATCTTTTGTCCGGGTGTTAATCACCAGACTTGAGCCTCCTTTCAGAAAAACCTTAATCAGATCCGGCTCCGGGTAATAATATTTAGTAAAATTTCCGGCTTCGCCCAGCGGTTCCAACAAAGTCAAAATCATCTTCTCATTAACTTTGCTCTTGTCCGACAGATCCTCTGTTATTTTATATTCCGTTCGTGTAACTGTATAATGGGGATTTATGCTATCCCTATGGTTCATCACGATACCCGAAATAGCATAAATCAAAATCATTCCCGCAAAGAAGAAAGACAGATCACGATGGATGATCCGGCTCCACTTGCGGAATGCAGTACCTTTATTCTGCGATTTCATAAGAACTGGCTTCCATATAGTAGAATGACAGATAATCTTTTCCGGTAGCAGCTTTTCTTTCTGCTATCTTTGCGCGAAAGTCCGCAATACGGGCTTCAGGGGTGCTGGCTGTTTCACCGCGTGCTTTTTTTTCCGAATCACACCCGGCAGCAGTTTCTCCATGAGATTTTTCAGTCTGTGCTTTCAGTTTAGCCTCCCAGTTTTGCAAGTAAGCTTCATCTACCCGCTGTTCCTTTAACGTTCCGGTCACTGTGACAATAGCGTTGATGCATTTGGTATCAAACGAGCCCAAAGGTCCGGCTTCCACACGAATCGTTTTGGTATCATCACTGCCCATCAGGAATATTTTTGTAGCTCCGTGCTTGCAGGTATGTGTGCAGATTCCTTCGATAGTCACCTCCTTGTTGGCCAGTGAATCGGCATGCACCAGCAGATTATCGATACTCAATGCCGCCGGAGCCGCCTGCTCCGTTTTTTCAGACTGGCTCTGTTTGTTACTGTTTCCACAAGAAGTAGTAGTTACTAAAGCTGCCATTAAGGTTGCAGCGACCATAAACTTAATTTTCATATACTAACTGTTTTTATTTTTTAAAAAAAGATGCCCAGTGAACAAGCGGCATACTGGGCCGTTCCGCATTTTTTATAATATGCCGCCTGCCATTGAACAGACAAAGACAGGTTATATTGTTTCATGATGGGATAATCCCCTTGCAGACGAATCCCCACCATACTATAACTATCAGATAAATAGTCAATATTTGCCAATAAAGTCTGGGCGGACGACTTCGCGGCATTCAATCCCGGTAAAGAATATTCAGCCGATAAATTGGCATAATATCCACCGTTAGCTTCTGCGGTCAATCGTAGCAGCCTCTTCTGATACAGCAAACGGGCACGCAAAGAACTCTCCAAAACAGACAAGTGAACAAACCGGGATACGGCGTTGTAATCCGTTTCCAACCGATGGTAGATTATGTTTGGGACAATTGCTCCTCCCCATACACCTTTATCGGTCAAAAGCTTCTCCCACAAACCACTTACGGCAATCCGACTATTCGTGACCTTCATTCCCGGAGATGTACTAATTAATGCTCCATAGGAGCTTCCGCCCGCCTCTCCGTAAATATTCTCCATTCCTTTACGAACTATATAGCCTGCATCCAGTTTCACAGCAAGGTGTTCTGCCTGCTGAAGTTCCCGCATCCAGGTCACGTTTCCTTTCAAATCAGTCGTATTCAATTCCAGCAAAGTGAGATTATTGGCATTGCTCAATTTCTTGTCCATTGACATACGGTCAATTGAAACTGTGGCCGATATCCCCTTTTCCGTATCAACTGGCAGAATGCCTATGCTTCCTCCCCACCGGATGCCTTGATGCTTCGTCCCGGTCTGGTTTCCGGCGAAACGCACATAATCCATGCCCAATCCCAACATATGGTATACCGAAGTAGAGCCTTTATCTGCAAGGAATGAAATCTCACTTTTCTGCTGATAAAGCCGGAAATCTGCGGAAACTCCCAAACGATATGTCCCCAGACGATATCCTGCTCCCAAAGCAAAAGAGAGATCGGAAGCTGTATTACGTGGACGCGGATCTTTATCCCGATAATTATGAGACGCTCTGTAACCACCGGTGATTCCCCATGTCCAGGAACCTGACTCACTGGCGTAACCTCCATTGAAATAATAAGTTTCTCCCTTCAGGAAACCACCAATGGAATCACCAGTCACGTAAGGAGCTATCAATTTCCAGTCTATATTTTCATTCCATAACACATTCTCCTGCTTCTCACTCCTGTATCCTGCTGAACCGAATACACGATCACGTTCCGAAAGAATAACGAAGGAATTGACATCTACCCCGATACGGGTATCCTTATCACCTTCCTGTTTCAAAGATGCTTTTCCTTTATCATGATAAGCTCCATTTACGTCCAGCCTTGTCCATGTATACGGAGTATAGTAATAATAAAGTGCCGGATTCTGCCATATCTCGCCACGAAATCCAGTCGCAAATGAAGCGGTACGGATTACCTTATCGGACAGGGAGAGTGTGTCGGTAGTCTGCCCGAAGGCTTCCTGCCGACTCTCCACAAATAAAGCAATCAGCAACATAATGATAATTCGGATTAGCATCATGAATAATAAAGATTTATATATCAATAAGACGGATTCAATTATTTGTTAAACAGGCTCGGAGTAGCCGCAGGTGTGAAATCAACGGTAGAGTTATTTGTATCCTGCAATACTTCCCGATCACCATCCTTGTAGGCGGCTTTACGCATTACGCACTTTCCGATGTTTTCTGCAACGGTATTGTTCATACCGATATAAGTATGCCCCATATCCAGCCCGGTAGAGGTTACATTCCACTGCCATTCATTGGAAGCACCTACATTTACAGCATCAATCACCCATTCATTGGGGAACTTATATTTGCTTTGCGGTTTACTGGCTGTTCCATTTTGCATAATATACGTATAGTTGTATGCATAGTCTGAAATATACTTTTCTTTAGTCATACTTTTGGGTAATCTGCCAATAGCATAAGCGCGATTTCCCTGTTTATTCAACACCCAGATAGTTTTGGAATAACAATAATAAACATCCAGATTGGGAACAGCCGGATTATCCACATCTTGCTTTGATTCAATATACCACTCAAAATTGGCTTTACTTAAATCTATAGAATTCGGATTAGCCTCTTTATGATTGATCGCATTGTCACAAAGGATAAAGGATTCTCCCGGTTGTACCGGATAATCTGTTCCACTACCCGGTACTGCTACAACAGAGCCTACCGCAATAGCTTCATCCATGATATCCGGATCTACCGATTGATATTTCTGAGTAGTTTGGAATTGTGATTCCATAAATATCAATCCATCCGCATACAAAACTTTATCCGAGTTATTATAGATACGTATATACTGGTCGCCATTATATTGCTTACCTGCTTCATTATAGGTTCCGGGAATAAATATCTCGGCAATCACAAAATCAGGGTCACCTGTATTGAGTACATGAACCTTCAGTTCCAGCTTGTACGACCCTCCAGATACGGCCACATTCTGTTGTACTCCCTGTACATCGACTTCCACCGGAGTTCCATTCTGTGAGTAAGTTCCCTTACCAATGAAAGTTACATTATACAACCCGTCCGCCAGTTCAATACTCTGAGCCGGATAGGTAATGTCTGTCTTGACAGATGTATTTACATTTTCAAAAGTATAGGTTCCACCGGTCAGTTGCAGCCCCTCGATAGTTGTATCTACAGTAGTGGTAATACCTACAGTGGATATGCTCACTTTGTCATCATCACTACATGCGGTAAATCCCAGCATTGTCGCAAAAAGGACTAACATTGTCAATTGATTCTTTTTCATCTTCATCTCTATTTTATTGTTCATTTACTAAAAAGTTAAGTTCATTTCCATACCGAAATAAGGCGATTCGGACGTTCTCCGTTGCAGTACGCCCCGTAACGTATAATCAGGATAAATACCCAAAAGCCGGTTTACATAAAAAGCCAGATTCAGATACTTACCGATCCGTTTACTCGCCTTCAAATTGATATCCATATAAAAAGGCACGGTAGTACGCTCAAAATAAGTGGCTGAATATTTCTCCACCAGATGCTGTAACTGAATATTGTTTTTATCCTCTTCGCGAAACGGATGCGTTTCACCGGATTGATCTATATAGCTTACCGGCACGCCATTATTCCACAAGTTCCGTCTGTTGGTATACCAAGTGCATTGTGCCGACGTAGAGAAAGTAAGTCCCAAACGCTGTATATAGGTATCAAACATAAAGTTCGTATTGAATGCCTGGCTTTCTGTTCCGTTGTCCCCATTGTACAATCCCACATATTTCAGCTGTTTATTGTCCAACAATATAGAAGAGGCCTTATATTGAGGAGAATCCGAATTATAAATTGTCTTTATCCAGGCTCCATACATAGTGACGCGAGTCTTGAGCGATTCTATTCGTTTGGAAGCGAACTGAAACTCCACTCCTTCTTTACACACCTTCATTACATTACCTTGTGTGGAATACACATCCAGATTATATTCATTTGTATAAGTCAACTGAGAAAGTTCTGGAGGAGCCGTCAATGCTGATCCGTCGATACTAGCAGGATCATATAGTTTATATGCCAATGACCTATAATAAGTGATATCATCAAAAGCATTATTCATCCGTTCGCGGAAATAAGTTATCGACAGGCGGTTTCCCTTATAGCTGACGTCGGCCCGCACTTCCCATTTCATGTTACGTGCTGGTTCCAATTGATAGTTTGTATTATCCCATTTATATGTCATCATATTGATACGGCGATAATCCGGATTGGTATGGTAATAATTCAACTGAATCAAATCTACATACTTAAAATCCGGATATAGCTGTGCGGTGGTCGGCATACGGCTGATCCAGCCCAAACCTCCCGAAAAGGCAACATCCCATCCGTTTGATATCGGTAAACTCCATTGCAAGTCCAGACGAAGATCGGGATATATCTTGCCCTGCATCTTATATTTAGTGTCCAGCCCCAATAAAGACTGCAAACGGATACCAGCCGTAAAAGCCAATTTATGTCTATTTACAGGAAGATTCAACACCTCCTCGGCATAGAAGGCGAAAGGTTGCAGCCCCGGTATATCCTTAAAACGGCGAGGCCGTGTACTCAAACTTTCACTGATGGGCCGTGTCACATCGAATACCTGGCCTTCTCCCAAATTCTTCTGATAATTCCATTCCATCCCCATATTCATCGCATTCTGTAATACCCCCAACGGGAAAGCCAATCGCGTACGGGCGGAAGCCGTAACATATAAAGGTTTACCATCAATATCCATCTGTGCCACATAATTATAAGGTAGATAGATGCCATCAAACTCTCCGGTTTCTGTCTGAGTAGCAATAGCTGCCGGACGATTCAGAGAAACGGACTTTATTTCACGCATCTTCTCCCACTGCTGACTGACAGAAGTAGTCACACCAACCTCACGAATCCATAAATGGGCCGGAAACTTCATGCTCCATTTCCCCGCTATCTTCAGGCTGTTAAAGTCCGATTTATAAGAATCTTCCTTTACTGTCGCATCTTTATCCCTCTTCGCATCATCAAACGAGCCGGTATAATCGGAACTGATATTCCAATGAATATTACGTTCATTCCATAACCATTTGCCATCCAAGCGGGCGGAAGCAGTAAGGCGAGTGTAATTTTTCACACTGTTACGCGGATCTATTTTGGACTCCAAATAGTTTAAATCAGCATTCAACACATAACGCCCGTTCCCATCCAGCCGAATTCCCTTGCCTACAGAAAACAGTTTACTGGTTTTATCAGCCTTAAAACGCGCAGACAAGGGGCTCTCATTCATTTTACGCTGAATGATTACCGCACCGTTTGCCACATTACCATAAGCCACGGAAGGAATGCCACGAATGATTTCCACCTTCTCAATATTATCGGTTGAGATGGTACGCATATCTATCCCTTTTGACATTGTGCTCGTTGCATTCACTGCGGAAGTACTGTTTGGCATATATTGCAGATTCGCATCCGTATTCTGGGAGATACCATCAATATAAAATCCAACTCCCAATGAAGAGATATCCTCCGTCTTACCTGTTTCACGTATCCGGATCAGATTGGCCTGCCCCATCTGAGGATCAGCCGACTTTCCTCCAGGTACTAATTCCATCAAGTCACTGAAACTGCTGGGCTGAAGATGTTTCATGGCTGTACGGTCAACGATAGAAGCGCTGGTAGCGCGTTTTGATTCAGAAGCGGTCACCACTACCTCGTTCAGCGCCATGACCGAAGGTTTTAAATAAAAGATTGCTGAAATATCCCCAATGACCTTCACTTCTTTTTCTGTAGAATCATATCCTAAATAGGATACAATAACCCGATAAGTTCCAGGATGGATATGTAGAAGTTCAAAATGTCCATTCGCATCTGTTATTCCCCCATAAACAATCTGCTTATCCACAAACAATTGAACTGTAGCGTAATCCAACGCTTTATGAGTCTGCTCATCCAGTACAGTTCCCCGAAATACAAATGTCTGCCCCCATAAAAGAGACACATTGCTACAAATTATAAATAAAAAAATATATGCAATCTTACAAATCATTTCATTCTCTATTGGTTTGCAAAATTACAATTCATAAAAGCTCGGCACAATCCCCATTTCTAGGTATATACTAAATTATACATAGATCGGAGATACCTACATGACGGTATACAATTTACAAATAAAATCACTTTCACCTAAACTTTATATTCACATTTTTTTTCAATGATAAGATAAATACATCTACTTTTTACCTGTTTCAATGGGGAAAATGCCACGCCATATAAATACAGTTCATTATCAACATATTACCCCATAAGCAATGGTATGAAAGCATAATGGCATACAACTTTATATTACAAATCCATTGGCAGAATATTTATATCCGGCAGTCAAGGCACATCAGGTTTATTAAGTAATATCTATCCTTCAAATATTAAATTAGCAAGTGAAGAAAAGCAACTGCAAAAAACACTATATTTGTGGAAATGAATTCAAATTAAACAGTTAGATTATGGGAACTTTAGGTTGTATCAATGACATGATGAGAAGAGATAAAGAAAATCGTGAACTACGAAAGGCAGGAAAGGAACGCTTGAATGAAACTAGAAACCGACTGATTGATTTGAACAAAAAAGGGCACTCCTCCCATCTATCCCTTGAGCAATTAGAAGAGATCAGAATAAAAACGCAAGAAAAAGAAGAAGCGGAAACCCACCAGCTCTTCAAAATAAAATTAATCATGTTAGGCATTGTTCTAATAGCAGGAGTTCTGATATGGATAGGAATTACTTTTCTTTAAAATTCCACTCTCTATTTTTCTTTCTTATTCCTTGAAAAAACCAATAAGAATTCTTATATTTGTGATACCAACTTGGAATAACCTTAAAAACAGATAGATATGAAAAGAATATTATTACTACTGGTTTTATGTTTAAACATAAGTATGGTGCTTGGACAAGAGTATAAAAATTGGGAAAAATATGATATAGAGGGATTCTATATTATTGCCAAATCAAAAGCAGAAGCCAAGATTAGCAAAAATGTATTGAGGGAGGGAGCAGATTATTATATTCCTACCGAAATGGATGACCAAGTATTCCCAAGCGGAATCAGTAAAAAGATCACTCCCAAGCTGTACAAACTAAAAGACACCGAGATTTATGTCTTTTTTACTTTTCCACCATTCCTGTATGATTCAGACAACGGAATGATAGAAATAAAAAACAATAAGGGAGTTTTTTATAAAAGTCCGACAAATCCTTAAAAATGATTTAAACGAGAAATATCATATTTGTTTTGAGGCATGGAACAATGATCTGATAACAATCTTAATCTGGTTTGTTACTACCCGACCGCTCTTCCGCAAAACACTTCTTTCGGATAGAGAATACATTATTTTCACAACGTTAAAATATTCTGCAAAATAATATTTTTTCTCATCTGTTCATATTTAAGTCCTATTAAGAAAAGTTGAAAAGAGAATAGTAATTCATATTCTCTTTTCAATTGTGTAATCAAATAGAATTCCTCATAAATTCCATCCAGAAGTACTTTCCTGAATTTTCCATAGCCGGGCATAAAGACCATCTACCCGAATCAATTCATCATGTGTTCCTTGTTCCTTAACTTGACCATCGTCCAAAACAATTATCCGATTAGCATTCATGATTGTCTTGAGCTTATGAGCGATAGTTATAACAGTACGACCTTTGATGAGAGTATCGATGGCCTTCTGCATTTCCACTTCATTTTCAGGGTCAAGCGAGGCAGTTGCTTCGTCCAATAGAATGACTTGTGCGTCTTTCAGAACAGCACGAGCAATGGATATACGCTGTTTTTCTCCTCCGGATAATGTATTGCCACCCTCAGACAGCTTTGTCTGGTATCCTTTTGGTAGCTTTACAATAAACTCATGGCAATGAGCCGCCTTTGCAGCCGAAATGATTTCCTCTTCTGTCGCATTCTCACGTCCGGCTTTGATATTATTGTAGATGGTATCAGATAACAATGTATTCTCCTGAAATACTTCACTGATATATTGCAGAAGTCCATCCGGATTTAACTGTCGTATATCTTTTCCTCCGATACGGATACTTCCTTTTGTAACATCAAAGAAACGTGCGATAAGATTTGCTACCGTGGATTTACCGGAGCCGGATGGTCCGATCAGAGCCGTAGTACTTCCTTCTTTTGCATGAAAACCGATATCGTGTAATACTTCTGTCTGTAAATTATAAGAAAAGCTTACATGATCAAATGCAACATCAAAGTGCTTTAATGTCACCTGTTCTTCCCTGTAAGGAAGCGGCTTGGTGTCAAATGCCTGTTCCAAATTGAATGCTGCAAGTCTGAGTTCCTTCAACAGGCCATAAGAATGTTCAAACGCAATCAGAAGTGCTGACAAAGCAAGACTCATGAGCATAAATGCCACAAGCTGTTGGGAAGCGATTGATCCGCCTAAAAACAGGTAACTTCCAATCAGCAGTACGAAGGGCAGGAGAAAGTTTGCAACGATGGAATACATACTGGTCGGGACAGCAGTTTTTACTTCTGCCTGTACATTTGTTTTTCTGATATCCTCTAATGTATCCGACATTCTTGCGAAATGTGTACTTGTCATATTGGCAGACTTAAACACTTTCATGCCTTTGATATATTCGAGTACGATAGATACCATTTTAGAGGTCAGATCACGTTTCATTTTTCCATATTTTTCAACCAGAACGTTACCCTGGTGTAATATTGGCAATGCGATCAGAATCACTACACATTCCGCAAGTGCCAGCTTCCAGTTGATAAAAAATGTACCAGTCAAAATCAAAACTCCCATTACCAGAGTCTTAATAATCGATGGTAAGGTATGTGTCAGTACCAGTTCAAAATTGCTCAAATCCTTTGTCAGCGTCGTAAGCAAATATCCACTGCTGTTCTGATTAAAATAGCCAAGACTTAACGAGCGGTAATGATTTGCCAGCTGCAGCCTCAGATTACTACACATCTTAGCACCTCTCGAAAAGCACAGAAAGTATCCACTTCTATATATGATCAGCCGAAGTATTACGCTTATCAAGCATACAATGGTATAATTCCGTACAAGTGTACCTGAAAGCGTTCCGCTTAAAAGATGAACCACAGTAAAGTACAGCATCAGATACATCACAAGACTTCCGATCGCATCCAGTGACATCAAAACAATCGGTATGATTAACTGTCTGCCTTTATCACCAATTAACTTCTTAATACTATGCAGCATCCTGTATTCACTCCTTTCCCACCATTTCTCTGATGTAAGTATCCCACATATGGCTGTATCGTCCTTCTCTTGCAACCAGCTCATCATGTGTTCCCTGTTCCACTGCTTTTCCATCTTCAAAGACAACAATATGATCCGCATTGCGGATGGTATGCAGTCTGTGTGCAATCATGAT
>OGRI01002431.1_pt1 | contig 13426 bp, 10 predicted proteins | sample 1553391 | NCBI WGS metagenome assembly OGRI01 (sample SAMEA2580052, study PRJEB22360) | human gut metagenome | reverse complement strand
TTTTATGATTTTCTCACAATACTATTCCTGCACAGGTCAAATTCCCTTAAAATAGCAAATCGCTGTATTTTTAAGTTATAAAGATAGGCTAAACACGCCAATATTGTGTAAACTGTGTAACTATGTGACTAATATACAAAACCACGATGTGCAATTTGTACAGTTTTCATTCAGAAAAGTGTTGACTTATGCCTTTTGTTATGTTATCATATAGACAAGGAAAAGGAAAGTTCCCCAGACAGAATAAAACATCTTCATGCTGACTATTTAACACGATAAAGAGGGCTTTATTCAACATATATACGATTCGGAAACCGTATATAAATAAAGTCGGATAGGAGGCGAGTCCAATGGGTCAGGAAAAAAGTGAGTCACAGCAGTCTGTTGAGGCTCGCAACATAAAGTAAGAAGTGAATAGTACGATGACAATACTCATACGGTACTCATCGACACACATAATAAAAGGGTTTTGACCTTTAATTGCGAGTAAAACGGCTACCGGGACAAAGAAAACAAGAAACCTTATAGCGATTTGAAAAATCGCAGATTTCCGCAAAAGCGTTTATTATATATAGCTTTCAAGGTAAATACAGGTAAGGTGATTGAGATGTACAGTTCAAGACATTCAAAGAGGCAGTTCTACTGATAACAGCTTAATATCCTGCATCGGCAGAAGTCGATACAGAGGATAAATAAGAAGCCGAAAAAGCTGAAAGAAGCTGATTAAAGCTCTTAAGGATGTGTTTCAAATGGTAATATACGCTGACTGCATAATAAAGCATCAAAGAAAGGTGCTTAACGAAGAAAGACAGTGAGGTATAGTCCAATGTACTGACAACGTACAGGTAGTGTGAACTACGAAATAATGTAAAAGTCGGTTAAGTTTAACGGCAGACAGGAAGTTGGTAGGATGGTACCACGATGATGGCTGCAGAATATGCGAAGAACGCATAAAGCAAGGCAGTAAGCCGATAACCGATTCGACAATTGAATATAACAATAACGGACGGGCTTTGGAGTATGTGTTGCTTCAAAGCCCGTTTTCAGTATTGCGCATATGAGCTTTTGCCGCTTAAAGACACATACAAAATAATAATCAGGCAAAATGAGAAAAGCAAGCCGTTGGCGCTGTGATGTGCGTCAACGGCTTGCTTTTGTTATCAGTATATTTCTTGTTCAAGATTTCTGAACATATCGTCATCGAAAAAATCCGTAATGGTTATCTGAAGTCCGTCGCAGAGCTTTTTCAAAGTTACTATACCGATATTCTTTGATTTCATATTGATTATATCGTTTACGGTCGATTGGGTAACAGCAGAAAGAGTTGCCAGCTTGTTTACGGTTATGTTTTTATCCCTGCATAGCTGTAATATGCGCCTTGAAACTGCTTCGGAAACAGATTTGCATACCATTATCATCATTCCTTTCAGTAATGATGATACCACAAATTTCCGATAATTATTAACGGTAAACCGTTGACAAACAAGTGATGATGTGATATAATTCAATTAACGGTAAACCGTTAATAAATTTGTTGAGAGGTCAGAATATGTTTCGGTATGATATTTCACAGAAAATGAGGACTTTAGTGTATGTGAATTTTGTTGCCGGTATTTTAATTACAGTGGCGATAATCATTGTATGCTTTAAGAATGGTGCAGATTTGAATGAATTAAAACGCAACAGTGGTGAATGGCTTATCTGGACAGGAGTTATCGGCGGTGGATTTAGTGTTCTTGTAACTCTGATTGTTTCGTTTATAATTGCCACGATAGGTGATATTTCCGAATCACTTGAAGAAATGGTGTCTTTTCACGAGAGTGAGAATTCGATGATTTCGTCAATGACTTCATGGACGTGCGGAAAATGTGGCACTGTAAATCCCGGCAATAAAATTGTATGTTCAAAATGTCGTGAGTATAAGGATTGAGTTTTGTTAATAAAAGTAAAACGGTGAGCCTCACAAGCCCACCGTTTTTTGTTTTACAGCCTTCCGGTATATTTCCTGTTCGAGATTTCTGAACATATCGTCATCGAAAAAATCCGTAATGGTTATCCGGAGTTGTTTGCAGGGAACGGGAACGTGTGCAAATTCTGTCGGAAAAGTGCAGTTTTTGAATAATTGCTTGACTATCTCTTTTCGGAATGTTAATCTTTATTCAGCCTTTAAATCGGCTTATATATTGAATAAGGAGCATAGGAAAAAATTACAGTTTTCGTTCAGGCAAAATTAGCTGTAACATAAAATATAAGCATATAAATAAAACTTTTTATAAAAATCGGAGATACCGTCTACAGCTAAAAGTAACCGCAGACGATCTGACGGATTTTGCGGTTGTTGTTAAAGCACCGTAAGATTCAACTGCGAGGAGGTAAATATGTATAAGAAATCAGGTTCTAAACTGAAAACAATCGCACTTCTTATCAGAGTGTTCGGTTTTATAGTAGCATTAGCTTCCGCTATAGCTTGCTGGAGCATAGCAGGGAATATCAGCAGTTACAACGAAACTTTAAAGAGCGTTATGATAGGTGCAGGATTCGAGATAGGTATTATAATAATTGTCCCTGTTCTTATCGGTTCGCTTATACTTGAAGGATTCGGCGATCTGATAGTTCTTACGGATGACAATAACGAATGCCTTAGAAAAATGGCAGGTCTTCCTGCTAAACAGACGGTTAACGTGCCTAACACTTATTACAATAACAATGCGGTTAATCCCGCAAGTACAGCTTACAATAACAATGCGGTTAATCCCGCAAGTACAGCAGGTACGGCAAATGCCCAGAATTCTTCAGGCACCTGGGTTTGCGCAAAATGCGGTAAGGTTAATAATTCAAGAGGAGATTTCTGCGTAGGCTGCGGAGTAAGAAAGCCTTTCCTTTAATCCAATCGGAATTTACGGCGGATGTATTTCTGCTGTGTATCGAATGTGCGTGGCACATATTGATTTTGCGTGTTCCTTATTCAATAAATGCGAAAACGGCGTACTGAAAATGTACGTCGTTTTTGCAATTTTGCTTATTCGATTTTTGAGGCGGCGCATTGCTATCAGTAAAAATAAATTTTTACTATTGTTCATTCCCGACCGTTTTGCTATCCTGCATATATCTGTAACGTATAAAAAGGTCGGAATTACGAGCCGAAGTACTCGGCTTAGTAGCCGTATTCGTCGGAGATGATGATTACTTTTATTCTGTCCTTGTCACGCTGATGAGCCATTATGACATAATCGTTGCAGATCCTGTCGGGGCTTAAGCAGTGCGCACATCTGCCTGTTTTTGCACAGGGGGTGTTTCTGCCGAGCCTTACACAGTTTGCGGGAGATGCAATCGTTTCAAGACGGTCAACGGCTGAGTGGAGGTCTGTTACAATCTTGTTTAAGCCGGCAACAATGATTACCTGCTTAGGTCCGAATATCATGGCGGCTACACGGTTGCCGGTGCCGTCTACGTTGTATAATTCGCCGTATTCGGTTATCGCATTGGTGCTTGCAAAGTAGGTGTCGGCTGAAAAAGCCTTCCTGTAAAGGTCGTTTACCTCATCGGGAGAGAGCTTTTCACGGTCAATGTAGATACCGCTGTAGTTTTCGTTCAGGAAATCCTGAATGCCTGTTTCCTTGAGCGTCATTGTTCCGCCGGAAACTATCAGCTTGTCGTCCTTTATAAGCTCCTTTATTATCTGCTTAGCCTCGTCGGGAGTATCGACAAGATAGCCCTTCATATTGTTCTTTTCGAGGGCGGATATTACCTTTTCCGCTCTTTTTTTGAGTGCGTCTTTTACATTTTCGTTCATATTATCAGTTCCTTTCGTCATTTTGTGCGGTATGACCGCTGTATAAGATAAATATAACATATTTCGCAAAAAAGTCAAGAATAGTGATAGACATTTAAAGCTGGATGTGCTATAATTGACTATAAGCAGAGTTGTGAACTGCGGTTTATGAAGATACGATATAAAACGGTAATATTCCGATAAATAGAAAGGAACATAATATGGAAATATTAAAGCTTAGTGCGCCCTGCAAGGATTATATCTGGGGCGGTAACAGATTAAGAGAGGAATACGGCAAGGTATCAGACGCAGATAAGATAGCTGAGAGCTGGGAGCTGTCCTGCCATAAGGACGGTCAGAGCGTTATCGCAAACGGCAAGGACAAAGGCAAGACGCTTTCCGAGTATGTAGCGGAAAACAAGAATGCACTCGGTACAGCCTGCGGCAGATTCGAGTATTTCCCCATACTTATAAAGCTTATTGACGCAAAGGATAATCTGTCTGTACAGGTACACCCCGACAATGATTATGCTATGCGTGTAGAGGGCGAGTACGGCAAGACGGAAATGTGGTATATCGTTGACTGTGAGGAAGGCTCACAGCTTATCTACGGCTTTGATAAAGAAATTTCAAGAGAAGAATTTGCGGACAGAATAAAGAACAATACCTTACTTGAGGTCACTAACAATGTTCCAGTTCATAAGGGAGATGTGTTCTTCATCGAGTCGGGTACGCTCCACGCTATCGGCAAGGGTATACTTATTGCCGAGATTCAGCAGAACAGCAATACGACATACAGAGTATATGACTACGGCAGAGTAGGAAAGGACGGAAAGCCCAGAGAGCTTCATATTGAAAAGGCTATAGACGTTACCGAGCTTTGCCCTCCGAAATATGATACAAAGCCTCAGGGCAAGCCTGTAAAGATAGACGGCGGCGAGGAAACATTGCTCCGCAGCTGTGAATATTTCGATGTTCATAAAATCAAGGTTTCAGGAACAGTAACGCTTGACGCAGACGAAAAGTCGTTTATGTCGGGTCTGGTGCTTGACGGCAGCGGTAAGATCGGTGAGCTTGACGCAAAGAAGGGCGACAGCTTCTTTGTTCCTGCAGGCTACGGCAGATTTACTCTTACGGGTAATCTTGAGGTAATTCTTTCTGATATAGTTTAAGACTTGTGTTTTGAAAGGTTAAAGGGGATATATGAAGTATTATATCGGCGTTGACATTGGCGGTACGAATATCAAGGCAGGAGTGGTTGACGAGAACGCACAGCTCGTTTCGAAAATATCGCTCAAGACAAATGCGGCAGACGGTTATAAAAGCGTCCTTGCGGTAATCATTGACGCTGTCGAACAGGCTGTACAGCTTTCGGGCGAGGACATTGACCGGATAAAGACTATCGGTGTCGGCTGTCCGGGAACTATGGATAACGAAAACGGCACGGTGCTTTATTCAAATAATCTGCACTGGGAGAACGTTCCGCTTGCAAAGGATCTTGCAGAACATTTCGGCAAGCGTATCATTCTTGAAAATGACGCTAATGTTGCGGCATACGGCGAGTATCTCGCAGGTGCGGCAAAGGGTGCGAAAAACGCTGTAGTGCTGACGCTCGGAACTGGTGTGGGCGCAGGTATAATTATTAACGGCGAGATATACAGCGGCTCAAACAACGCAGGCGGCGAGATAGGTCATACTGTTATCGAGGTTGACGGTGCGCCGTGTACCTGCGGAAGAAATGGCTGTTTTGAGGCTTATTCTTCGGCTACGGGACTTGTCCGTATGACGAGGGAAATGATTGAAAAATATCCGAGCGGACGGCTTCACGAAATGGTTGACCGTGACGGGAAAATTTCAGCAAGAACTGCGTTCAATGCCGCTAAGCTGGGCGACCCTGAGGGAAGGGAAGTTGTTGATAAATATATCAAGTATCTTGCCTGTGGCATTACGAATGTGATAAACGTATTCCAGCCCGATATTCTCTGTATCGGAGGAGGAGTATGCAACGAGGGCGATAATCTGCTTATACCGCTTAAAGCACTGATTGCAAAGCAGATCTACTCAAAAAACAATGCTAAAAATACCGAGATAGTAATCTGCACGCTTGCAAATGAAGCAGGTATGATCGGCAGTGCCATGCTCGGCAGAAAATAAAAACACTTTTTTACAAAGGAAAGGACAGTAAAAATGAGAAGCGATCTTATCAAGAGCGGCGTAGACAGAACACCGCACAAAGCCTTACTGAAGGCACTGGGTGTAACAGACAGCGAGATGCACAAGCCGTTTATTGCCGTTGTATGTGCGGCAAGCGACTATGTTCCCGGTCATGCGCATCTGCACGAAATATCAAGACAGGTAAAGGACGGTATCAGAAACGCAGGCGGCGTTCCTTTTGAATTTTTCACCATCGGCGTGTGCGACGGCCTTGCAATGAACCACAGAGGCATGAGATATTCTCTTGCATCCCGTGAGCTTATCTGCGACAGCATCGAGGTAATGCTGACGGCACATCCTCTTGACGGTATCGTATTTATCCCGAACTGCGACAAGATAGTTCCCGGTATGATAATGGCTGCGGCAAGAATGAATCTCCCCTCTATTTTTGTAAGCGGCGGTCCTATGAACCCCGGCAGAGTACAGGGCAAGAGAGTAGGATATAACGAGATATACGAAGCTATCGGTCAGTATTCCAACGGCACTATAGGCGATGATGTTCTTCTTGACTACGAGAATAACGCTTGTCCTACCTGCGGCTCATGTTCGGGTATGTACACGGCGAACTCAATGAACTGCCTTACAGAAGCAATCGGTCTTTCGATGCCGAAGTCGGGTACAGAGCCTGCTGTAAATGCCGCTCGCCGCAGACTTGCAAAGGAAACGGGCGAAAGAATAGTTGAACTTGTAAAGCAGAACATCTGCGCTAAGGATATTATCACAAAGAAGAATATGATGAACGCACTCGCTACCGATATGGCAATCGGTGCTTCCTCAAATACGGTACTTCATCTTCTTGCTATCGCACACGAGGCAGGAGTAGACATTTCTCTTGACGACATTGACAACAAGAGCAAGACAACACCTCAGCTTTCAAAACTCAATCCTGCAAGCGATATATTCATAACAGACCTTAACGATGTCGGCGGTATCCAGTCGGTTATCAAGGAGCTTGCAAAGGGCGGTCACGTTGATACGAGCGTTCTTACTGTTTCGGGTACACAGGCCGACAGAATCGCCAAGGCTCCGAATGCAGACGGAACAATAATCCACACCTGCGAGAATCCTATCAGGAAAGACGGCGGTCTTGCAATACTCAGCGGTAACCTTGCAGAAAACGGCTCTGTTGTAAAGCAGGGTGCAGTTAAGCCCGAAATGATGGACTTCACAGGTACTGCGAAGGTATTTGACGGCGAACAGGCTGCTTGTGACGCTATCCTCAATAACGTTATCATCCCCGGTGACGTTGTTGTTATCCGCTATGAAGGTCCCAAGGGTGGTCCCGGTATGCCTGAGATGCTTGCTCCTACGGCGGCTATTGTCGGCAAGGGTCTTGACGGAAGCGTTGCTCTTATCACAGACGGACGTTTCAGCGGTGCCAGCAGAGGTGCGGCAGTAGGTCACGTTTCTCCCGAGGCGGCTGACGGCGGACTCATAGCTTACGTTGAAAACGGAGATAAGATACATATCAATATACCTGCAAGAAGCATTGAACTTCTTGTTGACGATGAAACGATAGCACAGCGTAAGGCTAAGGGAGTAAACGCTCCCGTAAGACAGCTTGACGGTTATCTCAAGCGTTATGCAAAGCTGGTTACAAGCTCGAATACAGGCGCTGTATTTGAAGACTGATATGCTAATTTAATACTGTTCAGCAAAGGCTGTGTATTTAGGTACACAGCCTTGCGGTGATATTGATGACAGAAGGGGGCGGTAGCTATCGCTCATAATGATAATATGCACGCAGGACACAGGGAGCGTATGATAAGCCGCCTTAAAGAGTTCGGCGGTGAGGGGTTTCAGTCGCACGAACTGCTTGAAATGATGCTGTACAGCTCTTTCAAGCAGTGCGATACAAACCCGATAGCGCACAGGCTTATTGACAGATTCGGAACGCTCAGCGGTGTGTTCTCCGCAAGCGAAAACGAACTGTGCGAGGTCGAGGGTGTAGGCAGGTCTACCGCTCAGATGATAATCGTACTTCGTGCGAATATAGAACGTATGCTGTCTGAGAGCGTTCAGAAGGGTGAGATGCTCGGCGCATCCGGAGCGGTAAAGGACTATTGTATGGGGCTTTTCCGCTTTGTAGATACCGAACAGCTGAGAATGATATTTCTTGACAGCGAGTATTGTTTTATGTCGCAGGAAATAATAAGCACGGGTGCGCTTGAACAGGTGCGGCCGGATATAATGAGATTGCTTGAAAAGGCAGTGCAGAAAAGATGTCCTATAGTCGTTATGACGCATAACCATCCGAGAGGCAGTGAAATGCCGTCTACGGAGGATAAGATAATGACGAGAAATCTTTTCAACCTTCTTGAAAAGGCAGGAATTTATCTTGCCGACCACGTTATAGTCGGTATGCACGGCAGTCTTTCTATGCGTGAGAACGGTATTCTTCCTGATATATGGAACGATTTTTAAGGAGCTAAAATGGACAAGTTCGTATTAAAATCAAATTATAAGCCGATGGGCGATCAACCGCAGGCTATAGACAGCCTTGCAAACGGTGTGCTTGACGGCGATAAGGAACAGGTTCTGCTCGGAGTTACCGGTTCGGGAAAAACCTTTACTATGGCAAATATTATCGAAAAGGTCAACCGTCCCACGCTTATCCTTGCGCATAACAAGACGCTTGCGGCGCAGCTGTGCAGTGAGTTCAAGGAGTTTTTCCCGGATAATGCTGTCGAATATTTTGTAAGCTATTACGACTACTATCAGCCTGAGGCGTATATTCCGTCAACTGATGCCTATATTGAAAAGGACAGTGCGATAAACGATGAGATAGACCGCCTGCGACACTCGGCAACAGCGGCTCTTGCGGAGCGCAGAGATGTAATTATCGTTGCCAGTGTAAGCTGTATCTACAGCTTGGGCAGTCCGGAGGATTACCGTGAGAATATGCTTTCTATCCGTGAGGGTCAGGAGCGAAGCCGTGACGATATAATAAAAAGGCTTGTCGAAATACAGTATGAACGCAACGATATGAATTTCATCCGTAACAAGTTCAGGGTAAGAGGCGATGTGCTTGAGGTTTTTCCTGCCGGAAGTACGTCCGACAAGGCGATAAGGATAGAATTTTTCGGCGATGAGATAGACAGAATATCCGAGATAGATATAGTGACGGGCGAGGTGAAACGCCGCTTTTCGCACGTTGCCATTTTCCCTGCGTCACATTACATCGTAAGCAAGGCAAGGCTTGAAAATTCGCTTACCGAGATAGAAAACGAAATGGAAGAACGTGTCAAATTCTTCACCGATAACCATAAGCTGATAGAGGCGCAGAGGATAGAGCAGAGAACACGCTATGATATGGAAATGCTCCGTGAGATAGGAACGTGTAAGGGCGTAGAGAACTATTCACGGGTGCTTGCAGGAAGAGCGCCGGGCAGCTCGCCTATAACTCTTATGCACCATTTTCCGAAAGATTTTCTTATGTTCATTGACGAGAGCCACGTTACATTGCCGCAGGTAAGAGGTATGTACGGCGGCGACTTTGCACGAAAGAAAAACCTTGTTGATTACGGCTTCCGTCTGCCGTCTGCGTATGATAACCGACCGATGAATTTTGACGAGTTTACCTCGATGATAAATCAGGTCATTTATGTTTCGGCTACACCGGGCGAATACGAAAAGAGCCACGCTGTGAACACAGCCGAGCAGGTCATACGTCCTACAGGTCTGCTTGATCCGATAATCGAGATAAAGCCTGTTGCGGGACAGATAGAGGATCTTTATTCCGAAATAAACGAGCGTACCAAAAAGGGCGAGTGTGTGCTTATCACTACGCTTACAAAGAAAATGGCTGAGGATCTGACGGCTTATTACGAAAAACTCGGCGTGAAGATACGCTATATGCACCACGATATTGATTCTATCGAACGTATGGAGATAATAAGAGATCTGCGTATGCACGTCTTTGATGTGCTTGTCGGAATAAATCTTCTGCGTGAGGGTCTTGACTTGCCGGAGGTATCGCTCGTTGCGATACTTGACGCAGATAAAGAGGGCTTTTTACGAAGCGAAACCTCGCTTATACAGACTATAGGCAGGGCGGCAAGAAACGCCGAAGGTAAGGTCATAATGTATGCCGATACGGTTACGGACAGCATGGAAAAGGCAGTGACCGAAACCAACCGCCGCCGTGAGATTCAGATGAAATATAACGAGGAACACGGCATCACTCCAAAGACTATAGTAAAGGATGTAAGGGCGGTGCTGGAAATATCGTCCGGCAAGGATAAGGGCAAAAAGAGAAAATACACCAAGGCAGAGCGTGAGGCGCTTATCAAACAGTATACCGCAGAGATGAAGAATGCGGCAAAGCTGCTTGACTTTGAACACGCCGCATATCTGCGTGACAAGATAAAGGAGCTTCAGGAAAGCAAGTAAGCTGTTGACGGAGATGACAAAAGAAAATGGGAATAGATAAAATAATCATCAAGGGTGCAAGAGAGCATAATCTGAAGAATATTGATATAGAACTGCCCCGTGACAAGTTGATAGTTATGACGGGACTTTCGGGATCGGGAAAGTCATCGCTTGCATTCGATACTATTTATGCGGACGGTCAGAGAAGGTATATCGAGAGCCTGTCATCATATGCAAGAATGTTCCTCGGACAGATGGAAAAGCCCGATGTTGACAGCATAGAGGGATTATCTCCTGCTATATCAATAGACCAGAAAACGACCTCGAAAAACCCTCGTTCCACTGTCGGAACGGTAACGGAGATATACGACTATCTCAGACTGCTTTATGCAAGAGTGGGCATTCCGCACTGTCCTGTCTGCGGTAAAGAGATAAGACAGCAGACGGTGGATCAGATAGTTGACAAGGTGATGGAACTGCCCGAGCGGACAAAGTTTCAGATCTTATCGCCGATAGTAAGAGGCAGAAAGGGCGAATACCGCAAGGAACTTGAGGACCTTGTAAAGCAGGGCTACGCAAGAGTGCGTATTGACGGGATAATCTACGATCTTTCCGAGCAGATAAAGCTTGACAAGAACAAGAAGCATAATATAGAAGTCGTTGTAGACCGTCTTGTTATGAAAGAGGATATAAAGTCACGTTTATCCGACAGCCTTGAAGTTGCGGGAAATCTTTCGGGCGGACTTATTCTTATAGATGTAATTGACGGCGAAGAACTGAGTTTTTCGCAGAACTATGCCTGCCCCGAACACGGAGTAAGCATAGAGGAGCTTGTGCCGAGAATGTTCTCGTTCAACAATCCCTTCGGCGCTTGTCCTACCTGTACCGGTCTCGGAATTTTCAGAAGGATAGATGTAGACCTGATTTTACCGAACCGTGATCTTACTATCCGTGAAAATGCGATAAAGGCGAGCGGCTGGAAGTATGCGGAAGGAACTATAGCGCAGATGTATTTTGACGCTGTTGCAAACGAATACGGCTTCAGCGTGGATCAGCCTGTAAAGGAACTGACAAAGGAACAGTTAGATGCGGTGCTTTACGGTACGGGCGAAAAGAAGATTAAGGTCGTGCACAGTAAAGAGCAGGGCGGCGGTGTCTATATGACGGCGTTCGAGGGCGTAGTAAACAACCTTGAAAGACGTTATAAGGAAACAACGAGCGTATATTCAAGAGAGGATATAGCTCAGTATATGGGCGATGCGGTGTGTCCCGACTGTCACGGTCAGCGACTGAAAAAGGAGGCTCTTTGCGTTACCGTATGCGGTAAGAATATCAACGAATTCTGTGATATGAGCATCAGCGAAGCACTTGAATTTGTCAAAAGCATAAAGCTGTCGGAACGTGATATGATGATAGCAAGTCAGATACTGAAAGAAATCAAGGAACGTCTGGGATTTCTGAGCAGCGTCGGACTTGAATATCTGACATTGTCAAGAACGGCAGGTACGCTTTCGGGCGGTGAAAGTCAGCGTATAAGACTTGCAACGCAGATAGGCAGTAGCCTTATGGGTGTGCTGTATATCCTTGACGAGCCGAGCATAGGACTTCATCAGAGGGATAACGACAAGCTTATCGCAACGCTGAAAAGACTGCGTGACCTCGGAAATACGCTTATAGTCGTTGAGCATGATGAGGATACGATGAGGGCGGCTGATTTTATCGTTGACATAGGTCCCGGCGCAGGCGTTCACGGCGGTGAGGTTATCTGTGCAGGTACGCTTGACGATATAATGAAGTGTGAGCGTTCGATAACAGGGCAGTATCTTACGGGAAAATTAAAGATAGAAGTACCTGAAAAACGCAGAAAGCCCGGAAAGAAACGGCTGAAGATAACAGGCTGCCGTGAAAATAATCTGAAGAACATTACGGTAAAAGTACCGCTCGGAATATTCACCTGCATTACGGGTGTATCGGGCAGCGGCAAGAGCTCGCTTGTAAATGAGACAATCTACAAGCACCTTGTCGCAAAGCTGAACCGTGCAAGAATAAAACCCGGTGCGTTCGATACATTCGAGGGTACGGAGTATCTTGACAAGGTAATAGCTATCGACCAGTCGCCGATAGGCAGAACGCCGAGGAGCAACCCTGCGACCTATACGGGTGTATTCAACGATATAAGAGAGCTGTTCGCATCGACCAATGACGCAAAGATGAGGGGCTATACAAGCGGAAGATTTTCATTCAATGTAAAGGGCGGACGCTGCGAAGCCTGCGAGGGCGACGGTATCAACAAGATAGAAATGCACTTCCTGCCCGATATATATGTACCGTGCGAGGTCTGCAAGGGCAAACGCTATAACCGTGAAACGCTCGAGGTTCACTACAGAGGCAAGAACATTTACGATGTGCTTGAAATGACGGTAGAAGAGGGCATAGCTTTCTTTGAAAATCACGAAAAGATAAAGAGAAAGCTGCAGACGCTTTACGATGTAGGACTTGGATATGTAAAGATAGGTCAGCCTGCGACAACGCTTTCGGGCGGTGAGGCACAGAGAGTAAAGCTTGCTTCGGAGCTTTCAAAGCGTGCAACAGGCAAGACGGTGTATATTCTTGACGAGCCTACTACAGGACTTCATACCGCCGATGTTCATAAGCTGATAGATGTGCTTCAGAAGCTGACCGACGGCGGAAATACCGTTCTCGTTATCGAACACAACCTTGATGTTATAAAAACAGCCGACTATATCATTGATATGGGGCCTGAGGGCGGAAGCGGCGGTGGTACGGTGATTGCTACAGGCACGCCTGAAGAAGTAGCGGCAAATCCCGTAAGCTATACGGGCAGGTATTTAGCACCCATGCTCGGTATCGAGAGGACGGAGCAGACGATGCTTGAATAAATTCTATACGGACAGATAAGGCTTATAACTTATCTGTCCGTATCGGTCTGTCGATAAACCTATATTAATAATATGGGGTTTGGGGCGTAGCCCCAAGCGGGGTGAGGGCGGCAGGGTAGATTGTCAAGTCAAGTGCAACACTTTTTAGACAAAAATTCGAGAGGGGAAA
>OGRI01002426.1_pt1 | contig 13465 bp, 8 predicted proteins | sample 1553391 | NCBI WGS metagenome assembly OGRI01 (sample SAMEA2580052, study PRJEB22360) | human gut metagenome | reverse complement strand
CCCTACTTCCGGCATATCCGGACGAAAACCGCGCCGGAGCGCCCGCCCGCGGCATACGGAGCCGTCCCGCAGGATTCGCACCCCCGCCCGATCCCGAAAACAGACCGGCCGTTCCCGCGACGCCTCTTCTACCTTCTCCTGCCCCAGCGCGGCCGGATGTCGAGGAAGAGTTCGTAATTCAGGCGCGGCATCGGACGCGAAAGCACCGATTCGTACTCCTCGTTGAAGAGATTGTTGACCACCCCCTTGACCGTGAAGTCGGCCCATCGCAGCGAAAAGGCCTTTTCGAGCGAAACGTCACTCATGAAATAGGGTTTCACGCGGCCGATCTTCGTCTTCATGCTGTTGTCCGACGTGGTGAAGCGTTCGCTGTAATAACACCACTTGTAAATGAACCTCCACGACCTGTAAGTCAACCGTCCGGTCACCGAAGCCGAATATTCGGGGATGTAGACCAGTTGCTTGCCGATCGCCTTGTCGTACCAGTCGACCGGATCGCCGTTGTTGATCGAGGGCGTCCACGAGAAATTGCCGTCGGCGTTCAACTGCCAGTCGGGCGCCGGCTGCCAGTCGAGCCCCGCCTTCAACTCGACGCCGTAGGCGTGCACCTCCTTGATGTTCTTCGGAGTCCAGAATCCCTTGAAGGTGGGCAGCCAGACGATCCAGTCGTCGATGTAGGAGTCGAACCATGTCGCCTCGCCGTGCAGCGAGTAGGAGCCTCCGCGCCCCACGGCGAACGAAACGCCGCCGTCGTAACTGATACCGTGCTCCTTTTTCAGGTCGGGATTGCCGCCCGGCAGGAAATAGAGGTCGTTGAGCGTCGGGAAACGGAAGTTACGCGACACGGAGGCTTTGGCCACCACCCTGCCGCGGTGCGAAAGCACGTAATCGGCGAAGAAGGCGGGGATGACCGGCGTCCAGTCGTCGCCGAACATCTCCTCGCGCAGCGCCAGCGACAGCCCCAGCCGGTCCGTCGGCTGGTACTTGGCCGAAACGTAACCCGACAGCTCGACGCGCCCCTGATCGTAGCCGACCTGCACCTTCTTGCGGTTGCCGCCGAGCTGCTGCGGATCTTTCATCGGCAGGACGTTCTTGTCGACGCTTTCGACCAGATGCTGGTGCACCGAAAGGTCGGCCGTAAAGAGCCACTTGTCGCCGACGGAATATTCGCCCTCGACCTGGCCGAAAAACGTATCGATCCGGCTGCGCGAGCGGATCATCTGCGCCATGTTGCCGTTGCCGAGCGACTTCTCGAAATCGTAGGCCATCCACGTATGGATATACCCCGCCTTGGCTCCTACCTTCCAATTCTCGCGGAGATGATCCCACTGCAAGATGCCGCGCAGCGTCTGCTCGCGCTGCACGTTGGAGTAGTCGTCGTCCTCCTTGTGGTCGACCGACAGCATCGGGACGCCGCGCGACGAATGGACGTACCACGCCTGCAATCCGAAACGGTTGCCGTCGCCGGAATTGCAGTAAAGTTCCTGCAACAGGTGCAGATCGTGGTAGGCGCCGCTCTTGTTGCGTTCGACGGGATAGTAGGAATCGACGATATTGCGATCGTCGTCGTAGACGTTCAGTTTCTTGTTGTAGTTTCTGTACCTGAAATCGTTCGGCGACGAGGAATAGACCACGCGCGTCGAACTCTGCCAGCGGTCGCCGCCGTAGGTCAGGCGCAGAAACTCGTCGAAGGTCGAGAACGACCCGACGCCCTGAACGTACTGCAATCCGAATCCCCGCCGGTCGGCCGGCCGCGTCGAGAGCTTGACCGCACCTCCCAGGCCGCCGCCCGTCTCGTTGACCGACGAGGTGCCGTGCAGCAGCGAAGCGTCGTCGATGAAGTAGGAGGGGATCATCGAAAAGTCGGTCATGCCCAGCATCGGCGAATTGATGCGCATCCCGTTCCACGTCACCTGCGTGTGCGACGGCGACGTACCGCGGAACGCCACCGTCGAGAGCGTGGCCCGGCCGTACTGCTTGACGAAGATCGAAGTGTTGAAAGTCAGCACGTCGGCCATCGACAGGGCGATGTTCTCGTGCAGGACGAGGGTGTCCAGTTGTGTTTTTTGTACGCCGATCTCTTTCATCGGACGAATTCCTGTAACACCGACCTCACGAATGGGCATCACCAGCGAGGGGTTGTTGTTCCACCAGCCGTTGCCGGCCGGTTTTTCTTGTGCAGTGATTGTTGCGGCGAGGCACAAACCGATAAACAGAAGTATTGGTTTCTTCATATTGCGTATCGGTTTAATACCAACAAAAAGCCCCCGGAATAATTCCCACCCGGAATTCGTCGAGCAACTCTCCTTCGGGCGAATAGCGGTAGACGATCCCCTTCTGTTGGTAGTCGATGGCGTCGGCCACGTATACTTCCGACGTGTTGGGGTCGATGGACAGGCCGTAGAATTTCGTCTGCTTGTATTTGAGGAACGGCCGCACGGGGACGTGATCGGCCACCACCGGCATCCGCCAGATATCGTTGTTGATGAAGTAGAGCGTGTCGCGTCCGCCGTTGAGCTGCACCTCCGAGGGCCAGTCGCCGAATTTGAATTTGAACTGTTTTTCGATCCTGAAAGTTGCGGCGTCGATACGGTAGAGCGAGGGGGCCTCGTGCCCGTAGGGACTGCCCTCATAACCGCCGTCGGTGATCGTCCACATCTTGTCGTACTTATCCATCACCAGCGACGTGGGCTGGATGCCGACGACCAGCTCGTCGACCACCTTGTCCGTTTCGGTGTCGATCTTCAGCAGCCGGTTCTGATAAGACCAGCAGTTCACGTAGACGTATTTGCCGTATTGCACCATCTGTTCGGTCGAACCGGTTTCCATCGTCATACCCGGGCAGTCGATGTATCCCGTAATCTCGAACCGTTTGGGATTGACGATGAAAATGCGGTTGTCCCAGATCTGTGTGACATAGGCTTTTTCGTCCGACAAAAAATGGATATAGCGCGGGGAGGTGAGGTTCGTGATGCGCCCGACTTCTTTGAAGGTCACGGGGTCGATGGCAAAGATCACATGCGAATTATTCACGACGATCCAGCCCAAGCCGCCGTACATCGTCATCGACTGTGCCACGTCGCCCAGCTTCTGATCGTTGGCGCGGAAGAACACCTCGTTGTCGATCTTACGGGTTTGCGTGTCGTAGAACGAGAGCGTGGCATTGCCGTATTGGAAATTCCCCTCGTTGGTGATGAACAGCCCGTGTCCCACCTCGGGGCGGACTGCGATCTCCCGACCGAGATCGTAGTCCCACTTCATACAGCCGGTGAGAACCGAACAACAGCCTGCGACGATGAATATAAAGCGGTTCATCCTACGGCTTGACATACTCCCCGGCGGTTATTTGCTCCCAGGTCGGATTATAACCGTTGCCCGAGACATTCCACTTGTCGGCCGAAAGTGACGGCAGCGCATTTTTCAGCCCGGAGAAATCGGTCATCTTGCCCCAGTATTTGATATCTACCGAACCGATTTCAGTGACGCCCGCGAAATCGGCCATGCCTGTCAGCTTCATTTGGCTGGCCGCACCGGAGTAGGTTCCGCCCCAGAATTTGAATACCCCGATCTTGCGCAGCAAGGGTAATTCGAGATCGCCTTCATCCACATACTGCATATAGCTCGTGTCCCACTTGTCCGTCACCTCGGTAAGTTTCGGGGCGCTGAGTTTTTTGAGGTACGAACAACTGCTCATCTGGAAAGTTCCGACTTGCTCCAGATCGGGAAATGAAACAGTTGTCTGGCCGTTGGCTTTGCCGCCCGACTGCGAATAGGTACCGATGGATTTAATGCCGGGGAAGGTAATCAGGTCGTTCTGCGTATAATTGGAAACGCTGAGTTTTCCCGAGATGGTTTCAGCGCCTTCGAGTGCGGTGAAGTCGCACGCTCTCGAACCGCCGTTCAGCGACAGATCGCCCAGCGCATTTTTCCGAACCCTGACCTTCGCCAGTTTGTAACAGGCGATCAGTTCGACCTTCGGGAGCGACTCCACGCCCGACAGGTCGAGCGACGGCAGCAGGTTCAACTGGTAAAAATAGATGTTTTCGCAGGCCGTGAGCCGGGGGATGGAGAGTGTTTCGATCAGAGAAAGGTAGCGCAGGCAGAACTGTCCTCCGATGGTTTCGAGCGCGGGCAGTTCGAGCCGGTCGCTTGAAAATTTCGTGTCGATCTTAAAATCCGCACGTACCTTTTCGAGCGACGAGAGGTCGATGCTGGAAAGCATGGCTGCAGAGCTACTGTCCGAGAGCGAGAACGAGGCCAGCGAAGGAACTTTCGGCATTGCGAATGTGGTCGCTGCCGTCAGGTAGTTCCAGGTAAATGCACCGCCCAGATGCACCAGTTCCGGCATATTGAGTACTTTGAGCTGTGTCAGGTAAGTCAGCGTGCAGTTGCCGCCGATGGAGGCGATCTTCGGGAGTTCCAATAACTGCAATTCGCTGAGATACTGGAGCGACAGCGAACCCGTTACTTTTTCGAGCGACGAGAGTCCGAGTGCGGCCAGGGCCTTGTTGCCGGTCGAGGCATTTGTGCCGGAGAGGATCGTCAGATCGCCCGTACACTCCTTCAGCGCCGGAACATTGAAAACGGAGAGTTTGGCTGCATTGATATAGACCGTCCCCGTCGATACGAGTTTCGGCAGGTCGAGTTTGGCGACCGTATTGCCGTTTACCGAGAGCTGTCCGAGCGATTCGAGGGCGGGCAGTACCACGTCGAAATCCTGGGCGGTCGTAAGCGGCGTGGTGGCCGTTCCCAACACCAGACCGCCTGCCGAACGCAGGTTTTCGAGCCCGGAGAGTTTTTCCCCGGCGAATGAGTTGCCTACGACGATGTTGTAGCGCACGTCGGTCAGTCCGGCTAACGGCGCAAGGTCGGTCACGGGATCGTCGCAGGCCGAAAAATCGCCGATCGTGAGGTTTCCCTCGATCACCGTCGCACCCGTTGCGGCGAACGCTTCGACATCGGCCTGTGTCGGCAGTGCGACGCTGCCGGCCGTAACGTCGTTACGCTTGACCGAGTAGGCGTAGTCGCGCAGGGTCTGGTTATAGGCCATGACGCGGAAACGGTGTTCGTTGTCCCAGTCGGTGATCCTCGCCGGATCGGGGTACAGGATCGCCTGCTCGCAAAGTTCGTAGTCAGCAGTAGCACCTTCGAGCGACACATTGCGGGGAATGGAAACCACGATTTCGTCGCCGACGAGTGCGGCGCGGTATACCGTTCCGTCCTTGGCGGTGAGCGCGAACGAAGTGATGTGGTTGTCGATGCCGGCAAAGGGCTGGTTCTCCTCTTTGTCGTTGCAGCCGCAGAACGCGAAAACCGCTGCGGCCAGAATCAGTATTTTTCTCATCGTATTATTTCTTTTTGGTCATGTTGTAATCGAATACGCCGAACACTTCGGTCGAAATTTCGCCCAGCCAGCCGCTTTTTGCCTGAATGCCGGTCTGTACCTTGACAAAGTCGATGTATTTGAGGCCGGCGGGCTTGCCGTCGAAAGTGACGGCGTCGGAAATCCGGAAATGGTTGGCGTTGACGCCCGCTCCGGAGTTCGGATCGTCGGTCAGACGGTCGATCGGGCTGAAGTTGTCCGCGTAGCCCCAGTCGTAAGCCGGATTGACCCAGTAGGAACCGTTGCCCGACTGGTCGTAATTGTTGGCCTTGAGGCAAGTGCCGCGCAGCGTGTAGCTGTCAGCCTCGACCCATGCCGGATAATAGTAGTCCTGCGTATGGAATTGCGAAAGGTAATCGACGGAACCGCTCGCACCCTTGTTGTCCGTCCACTGCACCTCCATGCCGGCAGCGCGTGGACGGTAATAGGTCACGGCATAATCCTGTGTCGTTTCAGGCTTACCGTATTCGGAGCCTTTCAGTTCGTACCATGTGTCGTTCGGCAGTCCGTCGCCGTTTTCGTCCTGCATGACCCATACGATGCCCGGTTCGGATGAACCGTCGAACGAGTTGCCCGAAACGCCGATGTTGTAGCCGCCGTCATTTTCAATGCTGTGGTCGAAGCCGACTACCAGATAGCCGCCGAAAGCTCCCAGCGACACATAGGTGTTGAGTTTCATCTGGGACTCGGCATAGGCGCACGCTGCGTCCATCGTCGTCACGTCATAACGTTCGTTGACGAATTGTCCGGGAGCGGCAAGGAACTCGTAGACCTTGTTCCAATCCTTGCTGCTTGCCGGAGATCCGGCACGGTAGTATCGGCCTTCTGCGGGGCAGACATTGACGGTCAATTCCTGAGGAACCGTCAGATATGAGTTTTTCATTTCGACTTTGACCGTGTACGTTCCTTCGGCCGATTCGGAGAAAATATATACCGGATCGGAGGACTGTTGCACCTGTTTGCCGTTTACCGACCAGGTATAACTGGCATCGAACGCATTGGTAATGTCGAAAGGCATCAGACGGATGCGGCGGCCGGCGGATAGGTTGAAGACCGTCTGATCGAATGTCCAGCCGAACGGCATTTCGTCGATCGTGCAGACTTTTACCCCGAATTCCTTGCTGTCCTCGCCGTCCTCATTGCGGGTGGCGAATTCGAGCGTATAATCTCCGGCTTCGGACGTGTCGAATGTAAATTCCTTTTCGGAGGAAACTTCTTTGCCGTTCACGCTCCATGTGCAGGTCGTGGGGATCGAGGTGTCGATTACGGAGGGTTTCAGCGTCAGAGGACTGCCGACCAGAATCGTATACCCTTTTTCGGGAACCGGCAGGCTGATTGTCGGGATTTCCAGTTCTACCACATCCACACGCAGCTCCTCGGAGGCCGTGCCGTAGCGATTCGACACTTGGAGGAGCACGAACAACTCGCCTACGGTTTGTTCGCACACCGTAAGGGCGGGTTGCGTGCCGACGACTTTTCCGTCGATTTTCCACACATAGAGTGCCTTGTCCGCGTTTTCATAAGTGGGGCTGATCGTCAGTTCCCGGCCTGATTTGATGGTGTAAACCGCATTCTCGCTGTCGAGCGTGATACGGGGGGCCGTCTGCGAATCGACCTCGATCACATCGTCTTTGTTGCAGGACGACAACACGAACAACGCAGCAAATAAACAGGATAACAGTTTTTTCATCTCTTTATGCTTTATTTGTTAATATACGCTTCGGAGAAACGGTAGACGAAATCGATCCCGGCCGGGCTGGCACCTTTCTGCGTGGGATAGTAAAAATGGTTGATTTCCGAGGCGGAAGTTCCGCTCACGTCATAGGTGTAGATATTCGAATCGACGTAGCTCGACTTGCCGACCCACAACACATTGGTTGTCGGATGCTGCCCCATAATGCCGTAAATCGTTTCATTTCCAGATAGATATTTGTAATCGACGGTCTGCGTCTGGTAATTGTACCGCGTTGCGCTCGTGGCGTTGAAAGCATCGGTATCCACAAAATAGAGATAAGGATCGGTGAAACTGGCGCACATGCCGATAGCCGGAGACCATGTTGCGATCGGGAATCGAACACCTCCGGAAAGTTCTTTTTCCGAAACGACCGTGCCAGAGTGATCGATGCCAACGATCATCGGATCGGAGGTCAGGGTTCCCATATTCGGGCTCGTGCCGGAATAGGTTCCGGCAAGGGCGAAATAGATATTGCCGTCGACACCTTTGACGATGCCTTTTACTTGCCGGCCCTCATAGGTCAGCCGCTTTTCCACCGTTCCGCTTTCGGCATTGATGATAACGACGCTGTGTCCGCATCCCGCATAAATCTTACCCCGTGAATAGACCATGCGGGTTTTGATCGCGCCCACCGAAGTAAAGGCTCCGAACGTGCCTTCGAGGGTCGCGCCGATTTGCACCGAATTTTCACCGAGGGTCAGGGCGACTATGCCCGAAGTGCTTTCCATACTTGAATCGGAATATTGAATATAGGCTTTCGTTGCACTTACAACGACCAGATGCTGAGGCCATGTGTCTTTGTCTTCGGGGGTTTTAAATACCAGCGGGTCGGCGAATTCCATGCGCATCGTCCGGGCATCGCACACAACGAAACGGCCTGCGCCGCCCATGCGGTCGCCGTTCTGGGTTAACAGGTAGATTTTTCCGTTGGCCATGAACATATCCTGTACGACGTTGCCGATCTCCAATCCGCCGTTGGCCTGCTCGAATACCTCCCGATACTCCTTGCCGGCCTTGTCGTAGTAGACCAGCATACCGTTTACTGAAGTCATATTGCCTTCGCAGACCACGAACGTACCGTCCTTGTCCGTGTAGTCCACCGAAGCGCACACGTCGGCCGAGGCAAAGACCGTATTCCCTTTTTTATCGATCCCGATCAGCGTGATGATGCCACCTGAGTAAGCTGCATCCGAAGCCGCCGGAGCCTGCACGGTTACGCTATTTTTCGCAAGGTTCAGCGACGCCTTCCACCCTTCGGGAATATTCATGAAGTCGGCGGTTTCCACATCCGTCGTATTCAGCGTCAGCGTCTTTTTCTTGCCGAAGTCGAATACGAAGTACGAACGGCCGTCGTCGGGCTGTACAAAACAGAATGAGGACACCGAAGTTTTTGGAATGACGATTTCCGTGCCGTCGGTCAGAGTGAACGTTACGGCATCGTCGCCGTCGCTGACCGATTTGAAGAACGAATCCCCGTCTTTTCCGTTGCTTCCCGTCGCTTTTACGTCGTTGCCGGCCGCATCTTTGATGCGCGCTCCGTCCACAATCCAGTAACCGTCGGCATCGACGGCCATTTCGGGTTTCGAACCATCTTTGCCAGCTACCGGGATTTTGTGGCCGTCCGCATCGGTCAGCCAGTTGCCCTTGCCGCCGATCGTCCAGTAGTAGCCTCCCTCGAAGAGGTCGATACCGACCTCCGGGGCATTCGTACCGTTCTTGCCGTCGGCAATCGAAACGGAGGTGTTGTCGTTGAACGTGATGGTGTATCCGGTGTCCGTCTGGGTCACATCGGAGATCGTCTTGCTTTGGCGCAGGGCATCCACAAGCGTTTGCAGCGCCGAAACCTCTTTGTTGAGTTCCGCGAGTTGGGTCTTGATCCCGTCGATCTCCTTCCACAGATCGTCGTCGTCGTACGAGCAGCTCCATGTCGCAGCACCGAACAGGGTTATTGCCAAAAGGGTAAATAGTTGTTTCATGCTTTTCAGATTTTAATTATTAATCGGTTTGATTTCCGGGGGATAAAAAACGCCTGCCGACAGGCGACGGCCTGCGGCAAGCGTAGAGGATGAACAGGAGATCCGGACGGGGCGCGGATTAGCCTCTCCCGTTGTATAACCCTGTCTGTTATGAATTATTCCCATTGTCATTCGAATCACGCGGGTGATTGCACGACAGGAAACTGCTGAAAATCAAATCGGGGAGGGAGTGCGTTGCGATAACGACGACCGTACCATTCGATTCCAACCCGAAACCCGCGGGTGCAAATCAATCGTTAAGGCAGGTCTTCTGACTCGTCCCGTTTATCGCGCCTTCCCAGTCTAAACCAGTGGCAAAGAGTACGATAAACAACTTCTCCCGAAGGAGGGGACTTACAGCAGCGAGTACTGTTCCGGATTTTCACCGGATTCCCTTTTCATCCTGTCCGGCATACCGGGCAGGAACCATAACGGCGTAAAGGTAATTATTTTTTTTGATTGTTATACAAATCACAAAAAAAAATCGCCCGGCCTCGCAATCGGGAGGGCGTAGAATTTCCGTATCGGTAGGGATCTGCCCGGGTAAAATGCGTTACTCCTGTGCGCGGCTTCCAGCAGAGATCGGTTTTGTGCAAAAATAACGCTTCCCGAATAACTGCCAGCCGTATTTCCGCAATTTGTCTATCCCGTAAATTTATCGATATACGAATAATTTGCACGTACTTGCATCTCCCGGAGGCATTTCGTATTTTTGCATGTCCTGCAAAAGGGACGAACCCGCTATGAAAGGATTTTTGTTGCCCGGCGTGCTGGCCGGCGGAGTGGTTTCTGGCGGAGTGCAGCAAAAAGTATCGACAAACAGCGAAGTTATGAAAACAAATACATCTACGATCCGCCTGATCTACCCGCAATGGCAGGGTGGCAATGTCGCGGCGATGGTGCCCGAGGTAAAGGATCCCGACGATGCCGCACGGGGATATTACCTCGGGGCGCAGCTGCTCGACTTCCTGGCTCCCTGCGGCGGGCAGGAAACGCTCACCGTTCCCGTCTCCACCCAGATCGGGGAACGCAGGGTGACGGACGGTGTACTCGACCGCAACGTCATTCTCCGGCAGACGAAAGCCGCGCTGGAGATGCTGCGGGCGAGCGATCCCGGCAGGATCGTGACCCTGGGCGGGGATTGCTCCGTGAGCGTGGTGCCGTTCACCTACCTTGCCGCGAAATACGGCGGCGACGTGGCGATGGTATGGATCGACGCCCATCCCGACATCACGCTTCCGGGCGATCCCTATCCCGGCTACCATGCCATGGCCGTGACGGCCTGCATGGGGCACGGCGATGCGAAGATCGTGGCGGAACTGCCCGCCGCATTCGACCCGTCGAAAATCCTGTTCGTAGGGTTGCGCAACTGGGAGCGGGGCGAGATCAAGGCCCGCCAGCATCAGTACGGGATAAAGCATCTCACCCCCGAAGAGGTGGCTGCGGACAGCGATGCGCTCCGGGCCTGGCTGAAATCGTGCGGGGCGTCGAAGGTGGTGGTTCATTTCGATATGGACGTGCTCGACCCGGCGGAGATCGTTGCGGCGGTCGGCACCGATCCCGACGGGATGAAAATAGAGGCGGTCATCCGCGTGATAAACGATATTGCGGCTGAAAAGGAGCTGGTGGGCCTTACGGTCGCCGAGCCGATGCCCCGTACGGCGATCCGGCTCAGGGATATGCTGGGCAGGTTGCCGTTGCTGGAATAGCCGCCTTATGTGATACGCCGTCGAATCCCCGGGAGTTTCCTTCCCGGGGATTTTTCAAATCTTCGTCCTGCTGCACATCGCGCCTTTCCCCGGTTTACAGCCCCGTCCCGTTCGCAACGAGAATATAGGCGTTGAGGTAGGTGGCGAAAAGGATCCAGCAGAGGTAAGGGACGAAGAGCCATGCGGCAGCGGCGCGTACGTTTGCACTGCGGACGAGATAGAGAATCACCAGGACGTCGAGCACCACGATGTCCGCCATGCCCAGCAGGGGGCTGCGGCAGACGAAGAAGAGTATGCTCCACAGGAAATTGCACCCTAACTGGAGGAACCATAGCCTCACCGCACTTTTACGGGCGGGGGCTTCGGAGGTCAGTACCAGCCCGCCCGAGATACCCATGCAGAGATAGATGATGCTCCATGCGATCGGAAAAACCGCATTGGGCGGTGTCAGCGTCGGTTTGTCGAGCAGCGGATACCATTCCTCGATCGCGTCTTGCTGCAACCATCCGGCAAGTCCCCCGAGAACGAAACACAGCGCTGTCGGGAGAATATAGGCCCATATCTTTTTCATGGCGTTATTGTTTTGTTCCGAATTTACAAAAAAAATGCCCGATGCTCCGTTTCCCGGCATCGAAATCGCATTCCAGCTATGCGCAGTTGCTTTGTTTGTCCCACGTTGCGATACGGCAGTCGCCCGGTGCCTTGACATTCCCGTCGAGGATGACCTCCCCGTAGCTTTCGGCCGTGACCGAACCGCTGCGGGGGTTCTTCACGCTGCGGACGGGGCCGTCTATGGCGGCCTGCAATGTCGAGTATTCGAACGCCAGGTCGCAGTCGTCGGCCATCGTACAGTTTTCCAGTACGAGATCCGTGGCGTAACACAGAGGCTGGGTGCCCGATATTTTGCAGTTGACCAGCCGCAGCCGCTTCGAGTGCCAGCCCAGGTACTCGCCGTTGATCTCGGAGTCGTAGACCGTCACGTCCTCGGTGTTCCAGAAAGCGTCCTTCGAGTTGATGACGGCGTTGCGGATCACCACGTTGCGGCAGTATTGGAACGAATAGTTGCCCCGTTGCGCGTAATCCTCTATGCGGATGTTTTCGCCGTGCATGAAGATATAATCGCCCTTGTCGACCCGCACGTTGCGCAGCCGCACGTTGCGGCAGTGCCAGAGCGTTTCCTGCGCAAAAGGCAACCGTACGTTCTCCAGCCGGATGCCGTCCATCTCGCGGAACATCTTGGGGGCTTTGACTAGCGTGTCGCTCATCGTAAGGTTGCGCGAATACCACAGCGCCGCGCGTGCGCCCTCGGTGAAGAGGCAGTTCCGGACGACGAACCCGTCGACGTGCCAGAACGGGTATTTGCCTTCGAAACGGCAATCGACGGCTTCGATGTCCGAGCACTCCTTGAGTGCCGATTCGCCGGCCTGTATGGTTACGTGCTCCATGCGCAGGCCGTGCGAGGCGAACAGCGGGCGTTCGCCTCCGTAGGTGGCGTTTTTTATCTGCATCGTTCTTGTTTTTTAGTTTGAATTTACATGGCCGTATATCCGCCGTCGACGGTTATTGCCTGGCCCGTAATGTAGCTCGCTCCGGGGCTGCAAAGCCATACGACGACTGCTTCTTCCGCTCCGTCATGTCGGATTTTGTTCGCTATTGTTTTCCGGTGTTTCCCGTCGTTGTCTTTCGATGCGGACGCTAAGCGAGCCGGGGATGCTGAGGGCTTCGATTCCGTTGCCGTCGATGCGCCCGATTCGGATCAGGTCGTTGCTCCTCGACCCGTTTTTGTAGAATATGGCCACATTGCCCCACGGGACATAGATCGTGATGTCGCCCGGTGCAGGGGTGCAGCCGCGTGCGACCTTGGAGGTCGTTAGCGCCGGCGAGGGATAAAATATTTTCTCGGCGTTGCTGTAATCCGACAACGTCACCTCCAGCGGCAGGCGCGAAAGGAAATCCCGTGCGGCATTGTCCTCCATCGTGGCGGTAATCGTGCGGCTGCCGACCGTGATGCCGATTTTCAGCGATGTTTCGCCCGGGTCGCCGCCCTCGTTTCCGCCGGGCGTCTCCGGTTGACCGGGGTGCCCTCCGGAAGGGGCGGGGTCGTCGCCCGATTCCCCGCATGCCGCCGGCAGTACCAGCGATAGCAGCATGAGGGGCAGTAACAATAATTTTTTCATAGTCGTTCTTTATTGGTTTTACAGGTTGGTCGATCCCGGGTACGCGGGCGCCGGACAGGTGCGGCATCCCGGTGTGCTTTTGGCACTGTTGCCCGCGCAGCGGGATTATTTCAGCGCATCCCTGAAGAATGTTTCCAGTTTCCCGAACGGGATCAGGCCTGTCCGGTCGTAGAGGTCGACATGCCCTGCATCCGGCACGAGGTAAAGCTCTTTCGGCTCGGCAGCCAGGCGGTAGGCGTCCTCGCTGAACTCCCGCGAATGGGCGTTCTCTCCCGCGATGAAGAGCATCGGCCGCGGCGAGATGGTCTCGATGTCGGCGAAGGGGTAGAAGTTCATGAATTTCACGTTGCTGGTCAGTGTGGGGTGCGTAGTCGTGCGCGGCGTGGCCCCGTCTGGGGTGAACTCCCCGCGCGGCGTACGGTAAAATTCGTAGAATTCGCGCTCGA
>OGRI01002424.1_pt1 | contig 13484 bp, 14 predicted proteins | sample 1553391 | NCBI WGS metagenome assembly OGRI01 (sample SAMEA2580052, study PRJEB22360) | human gut metagenome | reverse complement strand
CGTCCTCGGCAACCTGTTCTTCGGCGGCCACAGCACTCTGAACCTTGGCCTTCATCGCCGCGACAAAACCGGCAGGCATACCATCGAACTCGCACACGCCGGCAAGCGAACGCTCGATATCCTTGGCGCACGCTTCGGACACAGTTGCCACGTGACGCTCGGCGGCCTTGGCACGGGCCTCGCGCTTGGGATTGGGCTGACCCGTTCGGTTGGACCTGCGGTTACGGTTCCTGTTGTCGACGTCTGCCATACGTGGCCACCTTTCCTGTCGCTGCCGCTATCGGCTTTTCCCATCCATGATACCCCGCCGAGTACAAAAAAGACGGCCCCGAAGGACCGCCTTTCGCATCGATTTACACGCACGGCAAGCACCGCCGCAATTCGCCACTAGTCGCGACGGCCAAGGATGTTCAGGATGCGCATGAACACGTTGATAATGTCCACGAACAGATTGGACGCCATGAGCACGGCGTTGGGCAGCGTAGGCGGCACCGTCGTGGCAACATAGGTGTCGTAGCCAATAAAGCCGGCGAACACCACGATTACGATCAGATCGGTGATGGTCTGCGAGACGCCCATGAACATCAGCACGATCTCAACCAGAATAGTGGCGAGCAGAATGCCAAAACCGATGCCATATACGCGCTGGAAAAACTTGGGGAACGTCACGCCCAAGGCTCCAAAGACAAAGGTGATGGCGGCCGTGGCGATAAAGGCAGTGTTGATGGTGGGCAGGTCGTAGTTGGCAAGGCCAAACGACGCGGTCAGGCCAAAGGTGCTCGCAAAGATTACGTAGCCCACAAGGGACAGGCCCACGGACTGCTTACTGGCGGCGGCCGACATCATGACCATGCCGACGATGGTCAAAATAAACGAGCCAAAGACCAGCGGCAAGGCGGCGCCGCTCATCATCATGCGCGCAAACGACATGGTGCTCGTAAAGTAGGCGCCGGCGCCCATGGCGCAAAAGCCCAAGAAGATCAGGGCAGACATGGCGAGATTGTACGCGCGCGGCGACATCTCCTTGGCGCGGCTTGCGCCGCTCTCGACGGGGCCGTTCTGATAGCCCTGGATATCGTTCATAGGTTCGTCCTTTCAAAAAGTGCCACAAATAACGGCGCAGTAGCTGACAAGATTCCTGCTATTGTACCCGAATGCCGCACGTCCTTACCTACGGCGCTCGCCCTCAAGCGTACGATCAAAGGCCCAGACCCACCAACGCATCACGTGTGCCTGCGAGCCGTCTGCCCGCTCGCGCGTCTGGTCCTCCAGATACAACTCGGTCGCGTGCCCGCCAAAACGCACCTTATAGGTCGCCGTACGAACACCGTGAACCGTTAAGCCAAAGCCCGTGGACGAGACAATCTCGTCAATCGTAAAGCAGCGACCGTCGACCCAGCAGACGGTAACCGGCACGACTTGTCCGCCCGCGAGGATGCGAGCCACGACGTCCACATACTGCTTGTGCACGCGCCGAGTTTTGCCATCTGTCTGTCGATATTCCATGCCTCCTATTATCGAACGCATGTTTGCATGTTGTAAAGCGAACAGACTGTGGTTTTGGAGTGTCGTAGTAATCGCACGTGTCCGCATGGCGTGTTAGCAAAAAGAACACCCGCGGTCAACAGGGCTAATATTCAATTTTAGTGCCAAAAAGTTCACTTCTCCCATCAGAACTCGGTAAAGAAACCCACAGGAGGTGATACGATTTATCATGTTTTTGTAACGTGTCTGCAAACTTCGAGAAAGCCCATATATGGACGTAACGTTCTCAACCTTCCTCGGCCAAATTGTGTCGAACCCAGTCCTTGCCGTCACCGTGATCCTCGCGTTGGGCGCCATCTTCGTCAATGGATGGACCGACGCGCCCAACGCCATCGCGACCTGCGTCACTACGCGTTGCATGCCCGCCCGCGCCGCCATTCTCATGAGCGCCGCATTCAACTTCCTCGGTGTGCTCATCATGACGCACTTTAACGCGAGCGTCGCCAACACCATCTCACATATCGTCGACTTTGGCGGAAACAGCACCATGGCGCTCGCCTGCCTATGCGCGGCGCTGTTCTCCATCGTCGTCTACGGCGCCACAGCGTCGCGTTTTGGCATCCCCACCTCGCAAAGCCACAGCCTTATCGCCGGCCTGACCGGTGCCGCTATCGCCCTCGGCGGCGCGAGCAGCGTCAACGTCCACGAGTGGATGAAGGTCATCTACGGCCTGGCGCTCTCCATCGGCCTGGGCTTTGTCATGGGCTGGGTCCTGTGCAAGCTCGTCTCGATTCTTTTCGTCGCCGCCAACAGGCGACGTGCCAATGTCTTCTTTAAATACGCTCAGATCGCGAGCGCTGCGGCCATGAGCTTTATGCACGGCGCGCAGGATGGACAGAAGTTCATCGGCGTGCTCTTTTTAGGCGTGGCCTTTGCCAGCGGCCAGACGAGCGTCGGCGATGCAGGCATCCCCATCTGGATTATGCTGCTGTGCTCGGCCACTATGGGTATCGGCACCAGCGTGGGCGGCGAGCGCATCATCAAGTCCGTCGGCCAGAGCATGGTTAAGCTCGAGAAGTATCAGGGCTTCTCTGCCGACCTCGCGGGTGCCGCGAACCTGCTGCTTGCCACCCTTACCGGCATCCCTGTGTCCTCCACGCACATCAAGACCTGCGCCATCATGGGCGTCGGTGCCGTCAAGCGCCTCTCGGCCATCAACTTCGGCGTCGTCAAGGACATGATGTTCACCTGGTTCTTCACCTTCCCCGCCTGCGGACTCATCAGCTTTGTCATGGCCAAGCTGTTCATGATGTTCATCTAGTCAAACCGAGCGTCCATCCGGACCGTAATACTTCTCACACCCGTCTTCGCCTCGAAAGGACCCACTCATGGCAAAGAAACCCGATTCGTTCTATTTTGACAACTACGTTGCCTGCGCCGACCTAGCCGTACAGGCTGCCGAGCTGCTCACCAAGATTTTCGAGAACTTCGATCCCGCGAAGATTCACGATATGCTCGACAAGATGCACTCAATCGAGCATGCGGCCGACAAGAAGCACCATGAGCTTGAAGACGCCCTGCTCACGGCCTTTATCACACCGCTTGAGCGCGAGGACCTGGACCTGATGAGCTGCTCACTCGACACCGTGCTCGACCGTATCGAGGGCGTCGTGCAGCGCGTCTACTTCACCAACATCCAGAGCATCCATCCCGACGCCATCGTCATCGCCCACAAGGTGACTGACGCCTGCCGCGCCATGAAAGACCTGATGGTCGAGCTGCCCAACTACCGCAAGTCCAAGACCCTGCGCGAACTCGTCATCCAGATCAACACGATCGAGTCCGAGGCCGACGAGCTCTACATCAACGCTATGCGCAACCTGCATGTCAACGGCAAGGATCCGCTCGAGGTCATCGCCTGGCGCGACGTGTACGCCTTCCTGGAGTACTGCGCTGACTGCTGTGAGAATGTGGCCGATGTTGTGGATTCGATTGTCATGAAGAACAGTTAATTGGGGGTACGTGTCCCGGCGGCGAAGGGCCGGCACCTGTTTGCTTTCTCACTCCGGCTGCATGGCAGAGTCGTTCGAAAGTAAACAGGTGCCGGCCCTTCGCCTTACGTACCACCATTGGGAACTTTGGCTGATACTTTGAAAGCGATGGGGCTTTTGTTGGCGGGGCCTTTGGACCCGATTGGGAACTTTGGGACCGCCTTAAACGTTTGGGTGGATGGGGCTTTGGGTACCCTTTGTTTTACTTTGGATTGATTCGTTGAATTTGGAGGGCTTGGTTGTGAGTTATTTGGATCTGGCTCGGTCTCGGTATTCTTGTCGCGAGTTTGAGAATCGTTCTGTTGAGCAGGCTGTGGTGGATGCCATTGTTGAGGCTGGGCGTATTGCTCCTTCTGCTTGTAATAACCATCCAACCCGTGTGATGGTGTTGGATACGCCTGAGCTTCTGGAGAAGGCTGCTGCTTGTCAGCCTCGGTTTGCTCGTGATGGGTCTATCTTTGGGGCTCCGCTTGTCTTCCTTATTTGCAGCGCTACCGATGATGCTTGGGTGCGCCCGTATGATCAGATGAACTCGAGTGCCATCGATACTTCGATCGTCTGCGATCAGATGATGATGGAGGCCACCGAGCAGGGCCTGGGAACGTGCTGGGTGTGCCATTTCAAGCCTGAGGTGGCACAGGAGCAGTTCAATCTGTCCAAGGGCGTCTATCCCTATCACATGCTCGTCTGTGGCTATCCTGCCGACCACATCGCCAATCCCGAGCATCGCGAGGCACGCACCATTCCCCTCCCCGACTTCCTCCTCAAGTAGATTTTTGGGACATGCCTTAAAACCTACCCTTGACCGCTCACCCGTTCGCCGAGTTCTGCGCCACTATGTGCAGGGCTCGGTTTTTATGTTACGCACCCCGGCACAGTCATAAAAAAGGACCCGCAAGCTGCGGGTCCTTTCTAGGCACTAAATTGTAGGCCGAATGTTAGTCCAGGTCGTCGGCAGCAAAGTTGTCAATCGGGGCGAAGGGATCGGCCACGGGGACAACCGGGTCAGCGACGGGCAGCGGCTCGGCGGGAACAGTCACCGCAGGAGAAGCTGCGGAACCGACCGGCGTGGAGGCCATGAGGTCGGCCGGGAAGGAGTTTTGGGCATCGTCCATGAAGTGCTGGATGAGCTTGAGGTACTCGGCCTTGAACTCCTCACGGGAAGCTTTGAGACGATCGATCTCCTCGAGCTCGGCCTGCTTCTCGGTCAGTGCCTGGCGGATAACCTCGCGTGCCTTGGCGTCAGCCTCGTTGCGGATACGCTCAGCGTTCTCATTGGCATCGTTGACGATGGTCTCAGCGGTCTGCTGGGCAGCGATCAGGGCAGCGGAAATCTGGCGCTCCTGAGCGGAGAAATCAGGGGCGGGAGCAGCCACGGGGGCGGCAGGAACGGCCTGGGCGGGGGCATCCTGAGCCTGGGCAAGCTGAGCCTGCGCATCGGCAAGCTGCTGCTCGGTAGCAGTCAGACGACCCTTAAGGTCGACGATCTTAGCGAGCATAGCGTCAACCTCAGAGGACAGCGTCTCCAAGAAGACGTCGACCTCGGCAGGATCGTAGCCACGCTTGGCCTCAGAGAAAGTCTGAGCCTGGATGTCTGCAGGGGTAATAGCCATAACAAGTCTCCTTTTTCATCGCCTCGGCGCTACACGCCCGACGTAAGTTACAAAGCCAGTTCTATACGAGTATACCTATAAGAAGCTGCAGAACCAGCCTCTGCACCAACTGCAACGCAATAATCGCAACGACCGGCGAAAAATCGATACCGCCCATCGGCGGGATGAAACGACGGAACAGGTTGAGCCACGGACCGCACACGCTATCAAGCACCGCGGCAATATCCTGAAGCAAACCACCCTGCTTCATGGGAATCCACGTCATAAAGCAGTAGACGACAATAAGCGTGGAATAGAAGTTGAACAGCGTGTTGACCAGCTGGACGATAGTGTAGATGTTGATGGGAATCTCCTCGTCTTGTCTTTACTTAAGGTAGCCGTCCGCACGAAGCTTCTTGAGATCGGAATCTTTGACCTCGCAACCGGCGGGCAGCACCATGAACACGCGGTCGCCCACCTCCTTGACCGTGGCACCCAGACCGCAGGCAAAGCCGTAAGAGAAGTCCAAGACACGCTTGGCAACTTCGGTGCGTACGCCCACAAAAATCAGTGCGACAGGCTGCTTGGTGCGAACGCGGCGCACCACAGTCTCCACGTCGTCATAGCTCTCGGGGCGCAGGACATAGGCCGGCAGCTGCGGCGTGGCGTTGATGATATTGCTCGCATAGGCCGAGGCATCGCTCGGTGCAGGCGCGGGTGCAGCGGCGGCACGGGCGCGGGTGTTCTCGGCGTAGCTCGACGGCGTGTCATAGGCACCAGGACGATAACCGCTCGCAACACTGTCCTGCGAGCGCGAAGGCGGATTATACGTCGTGGCATGGCGGGGGTCCTCCCATCGCCGACCAGCTGACCGGAGCGCGTATACACGGCAACCGACTCAGCTTCACCGCGGCGCGTCTGACCAAGCAAGCCGTTGCTCGGCTCGTCTTGGGTGTAGAAGCCCTCGCCCGAAGCACCGCTGTAGCCGTTGCCCTGATAACTATCGTCATAGCCGTCATCGTAGCCGTAGTCGTCGTCCTGGCCATAACCCTGTTCGTAACCCTGCTGGCCGCCCAGGTGCATCTTATTTTTAATCTCGTCAAGGAAGCCCATGGTTGTGTCCTCTCGCGGTTTAGTGCAGGCGCCCCGATAATCAGTGCGCACTTCAGAGCCTTATTTTACTGCAAACTCCGGGCTAAATACTACCCTGCCCAGGCGAACGAGCGTAGAGCCCTCCTCAAGGGCAGACTCAAAGTCCTCGCTCATGCCGCAGGAAAGCTCAGGCAGGTTCAAATCGGGATGCGCCGCCTCCAGCTCATCCCTCAGCTCACGAAGCCCCGCAAAGGTGCGGCGTGCCACATCCTTATTCCCCCGGGGCGCCATAGTCATAAGCCCCTGCACGCAAATTCCCTCAAGTTCCGCAAGCTCACCCGCGGCGGCGCGAATCTCATCGGGCGAAAAGCCTCCCTTCGACTCCTCACCACTCACATTGACCTCAATGAGCACACGCTGAGGGCCGGCGAGCTCGCCTGCCCCAATCTTGCGGACAGCACGGCTCGAGATCGCCTGCGCCAGATGCAGCGAACCCACCGAGTGAATCAGCTCGGCTGAGCCCAGCACCGCATTGATCTTATTGGTCTGCAGGTTGCCGATCATATCGAAGCGTACCTCGGGCAGCTCCGGATGCTCCGCCAGACCCGTGAGCTTGCGAACCAGCTCCTGCGGGCGGTTCTCGGCAAAATGGCGATACCCCGCCTGGATGGCGGCAACGGTCTCATCGACACCAACGGTCTTGGACACGGCAATGAGGCGCGCGGCGTCGTGGGGGCGGCCCGCGCGATCAAGCGCCGCATAAAAACGTTCCAGAATCTGCTCGCGGCGAGCGCGCATCAAGTCCAAATAGTTATCCATTGCTAATCGCCTCCGCTGACAGCCAAACAAGTAGTCCCATGCTAACGCAAGAGCGCGGCCCCGCATGTGCAAGGCCGCGCTCACTTAGGTATTTACAATCTTTCGACGAACGGGGTTACTTACTCCTCGTCGTCCTCGCCATCGTCCTCGTCCTCAAGATGATCGAGCAGGTAGCGAAGACCCTCGCTGACCTCGTTAACGGGCACCTTGGCAACGTAGCGAGCGTCGACGGCGGGCCTCATGATAACACCCTCGCCCGAAGGCACGCGCATGCTCTCGAGCTCATCCTCATCAGTGCGGGCGATATCGCCGGCAGTCATACGCTGTCCGGTCAAAAGGAAGGTCAGACGGCAGGCGGCATCGATGGAAATCGAGGCGATACGATCGAGGTAGCGCGAAACCATGATAGCGCGGCGCAGGTCGTCATAGTTGCTGTCATCGTCCATAAAATCGCCGGTGTCCATGCGGTTAAAGGTGCGGAAGAACTTCTCGTACGCCGCATGCACCGGCTCGTCCTCGACGGCCAGGTTGCAGATGATGGACATGTCGTTAGTGACGAGCGCAGAAAGCGAAGAGCCCAGCACCTGGTAGACGGCCTCAGCCTCGGCCTCGACCGTACCGACGAGCTCCTGGGGCAGCGAGATGTCGGCCTTGATCATATGACGCGTGGCGCGGCAGATCTGGCGAACCTTATCGGTCATGCGCTGCAGGTTAAAGTCGACGTAGATAATCGTCTGCAGCAAGCGGAAGTCGGAGGCGACCGGTGACTGCGTGGCGATCAGGTTGTAGCACACGGCCTCCAGGTTAGCGCAGCGCGCGTCAATCGAAAGCGTGCGCTTCTTGGTCTTGGTGGCGAGCTTGCGGTCGTCGGTCACATAGGCCTTAACGGCATCGTGGAGGGCCAGATCGACGGCCTCATAGATGCTCAGCATCTCGTGACGGGCCTCGACGAGCTGACGGGAAAACAGTTTGCGCATGGTTCACTCCAATCAGTTGGGTGCGGTCATGCCGCCCGCACAGTGAATATACACCGGACCAGGTCCGATCAGCTTGGGACTAGTCGCACCGATCAGCCAAAGCGGCCGGTGATATAGTCTTCCGTCCGCGAGTCCACCGGACTGGTGAAGATCGCGTCGGTTTGACCATACTCGATGAGCGTGGCGGGCTCGCCGGCAACTTCCTGCAAGAAGAATGCGGTGTAGTCGCTAATACGAGCTGCCTGCTGCATTGAATGCGTGACGATGATGATCGTCATCTCGGGCGCCAGCTCGGCCATCAGATCCTCGACCTTAGAGACGGACGTGGGGTCGATGGCGGAGCAGGGCTCGTCCATCAGGAGGACATCGGGTTGCACCGCGAGCACGCGCGCGATGCACAGACGCTGCTGCTGACCGCCCGAGAGTGCCAAACCATCCTTGTTGAGCTGATTGGATACCTCTTTCCAGAGGTTGGCGCGCTTGAGCGATTCTTCCACGATGTCATCGAGGTCACTTTTGCTAGTCACGCCCTGCAGACGAGGGCCAAAGGCGACATTCTCGTAGATGGATTTAGGAAACGGGTTGGGCTGCTGAAAGATCATGCCCACGCGACGACGGAGATCGACCGGGTCGACACCCTCGGCATAGATATCGTTGCCGTCGAGCGTCATGGTGCCCTCGATGCGCGTGCCCTCGATCAGGTCGTTCATGCGGTTGATGCAGCGCAAAAACGTCGATTTGCCGCAGCCCGAAGGGCCAATAAACGAGGTGATGGCGTTTTTGGCGATGTTGAGGTCGAGCCCCGTCAGCGCATGAAAGTCACCGTACCAAAAGTTGAAATCCTTGGCCGTAATGGCCGCTTGCTCCAGCGTGGGAGCGGACTGATAAACGGACATGGGACTCCTTAACTAGCGACGCTTGCGCGACAGGAAGCGCGCAAACAGGTTGAAGGCCAAAATGATCACCATCAGCAAGAGCGCGGTGCCGTAGGCTGCGTTCATGTTGATGCCGTCGTTGGCAAGCAGGTACAGGTGAACCGTCATGGGGCGGCCGGAATCGAGCGGCGAAATAGGTAGATTGATGGCCTGCCCCATGGTGTAGAGCACCACCGCGGTCTCGCCAATGGCACGGCCGATGGCGAGGACGATGCCCGTGGCAATACGGCCAAAGGCAGAAGGAAGCACGATCTTGGAGACAACCTGCCACTTGGTGGCGCCCAGGCCGTACGCGCCCCAACGGATATAGCGCGGAACGGCGCGAATGGCCTCTTCGGTGGTGCGCATGACGATGGGAAGCATCAAGAGCGCGAGTGCCAGGGCGGCAGAGACCATCGAAAGGCCCAAGCCCATGGCCTCGACAAACAAGGCGTAGCCAAACAGACCCATAACGATGGAGGGCACCGAGGCCAAAGCGTCAGCAGCGTAGCGAATGAGCTCGACGACCTTGCCCTGCTTGGCGTACTCGGCCAGATAGACGGCTGCCAGCACAGCGATCGGCGTGCAGATAAGCATGGCGAGCGCCGTCACATAGACGGTCGAGACGATCGTGGGCCAAATACCGCCCTCGGCGTTGACGCCCTGGGGCCAACCGAAGATAAAGTCGAGCGAGATGTGTGGCAGGCCGTTGATGACCACGTAGGCGATGATAGCGACCAGCACCAGCGTGGTGATGTAGGCAGCGGCACGGAACACGCCAAGCATGATCTTGTTGGACAGGTCCTTGTTGATGCGGCCCTTCTTGCCGTGGGAAAGGGCACGCTTGATGCGCTCGCGCGACGAGGTCGTATCGACCGTCGTGTCAACGGAATCGGACATAGCCTACCCCCTCTTCTTCTTGGAAATCAGACGGACGATGCCCACCAGCGTGGCGGAGATGATAAACAGGACCACACCCATGCCGAACAGCGCCGAGCGGTGCAGACCCGAGGAATAGCTCATGTCGAGCGCAATCTGGCTCGTGAGCGTCGAGATGGGGCTCGCAATGCTGTCGGGAATAACCGGGGCGTTACCTACGACCATGAGCACGGCCATGGTCTCGCCGATGGCACGGCCCATACCCAGCACGATGGCATCAACGATACCCAGCTTCGCGGCAGGTAGCACGACCTTATAGATGGTCTGCCACTTGGTGGCGCCCATGGCATACGATGCCTCGCGAATGCCCATGGGAATGGAATTGAGAGCATCGATGGTGAGCGTGGTGATGGTAGGGACGATCATGATGGCGAGCACAAACCACGCCGTCAGCGCACCAAAACCAAGGCCGCCGGTCAGTTGTGCGATAAACGGGCGGATGATGATCATGCCAAAGAAGCCGTAGATGATGGAGGGTATGCCCGCCAGCAGGTCAACGGCGGGGCTGATGAGCTTGCGCACGCGCTTGCTGGCAATCTCGACCAGGTAAACGGCCGTACCCACGCCCAGCGGCACGCCCATGGCGAGCGCACCGACGGTCACCAGACCCGAGCCGGCAAGCAGCGACAAGATGCCGTAGTGGCCCTCGGAAGGCGCCCACGTAAAGCTAAAGAAGTCAGCCAGACCGATGTCAGTAAAGACGGGCAGCGCCGAGTACGTGGTAAAGACAAAAATCAGGATGACGGTAACGACCGCCAAGAACGCGCAGGCAAAGAAGATCCACTGCAGCGCCTTCTCCTTGATATAGGTACTGTGCGATACGAGCGCCAGCTCGCGCTTCTTGGGCGTCTGAACATTCTGCTCAGTCTGGGAGTTTTCCTGTGCTTCCATGCTACTCACTCCCCTTCTCGTCGTTGGTGACGGGAATAAAGCCCGCCTCGCGAATCTGCTTGTCCATCTTTTCGGACGTCACATAGTCGATGTAATCCTGCGCCTGCTGCGAAGGCGCACCCTTCACAAAGAAGTAAAGGTCGCGTGAGATGGGATAGCCGCCGCTCGCGACCGTCTTCTCGGACGCCTCAACATGATTGACCGAGACGGCCTTGACCGAGGTCTTGGCGTTGAGGCTATCGACGAAGCCCAGCGAAATGTAGCCAATGGCACCGCGCGAACGAGATACCACGTCGCGCACCTGGCCCGTGCCCGAAAGAACGGCCGAGCGGCGATCGAACGGGGTGCCGTCCATCACGATGGTGCGGAAGGCCTCACGCGTGCCGGACGCCTCATCTCGATTGATGACCTGGATCCTCAGGTCCTCGCCACCGACTTCTTTCCAGTTGGTGATCTTGCCGGCGTAAATATCGCGGAGCTGCTCGGTCGAGAGGTTATCGACCGGGTTATCGTCGTTCACGATGACCGCGATACCGTCGTGGGCAATGACGATGGGAGTCAGGCCCAGATCCTGTTCGTCGGCATTGAGTCCACGGGAGGAGCTGGCGATATCGGCTGTGCCGGCGCTGACGGCCTCGATGCCAGCGGAAGAACCCAAACCGGAAACGAGCACGTCGATGCCGGTCTCCTCCTTAAAGCCCTCGGCCGCAATCTCGGCGATAGGAAGGCAGGTCGTGGAGCCGGCGACGGTAATGGAAGAGGTAGAAGATCCCGAAGAACAGGCGCACAGCGTAAGCGTAAGCACAGCGGCGCTCAGGACCGATACGATCTTTCTCATAGCATCACGCCGATCGCAGCATGGCGCCCACAGGTGCCGTCCTCGTTACGGTAGGAATAAAAGCGGTCGTTCTGACGCACAGTCGAAAGCTGGGTATCCACGATATTATCCGCGTCGACACCGACATCTACCAGCGCCTCGCGAATGGCAGCGGAAAGATCGAGCATGCGAGAGGCACTCGCATCGATGCAAGAGAACTCGGCGGCAAAGCGATCCATGAGTTCCTGGGATACCTCATATTCGTCACCCAAGATATGGGGGCCGATATAGGCGGAAACGTTGCTCGCATCGCAGCCGGCAGCATCGCAAAGCGCCTGGCACGCCTTGGCAGAAATACGTGCAATCGTGCCCTTCCAACCGGAGTGCACCACGGCAAATCCGCCAGGGGCCACCAGCACCACGGGAACGCAGTCGGCAAAGCAGAGCAGCACGGGCACGTTATGCGCCGTGCAGACGATGGCATCACAGCCCTCGGCAATCTGCTCGCGAACGTCCTCAAGGTCATCGGCGCCGTTCGAGGTCACCGCAACGATATGATCACCATGGACCTGATTGGGAACGAGCAGGTTGTGCTCGCACTCGGCGGCACCCATAGCCTCGAGCGCACGACGACGATTTTCTTGAACAGCAAAGGGGTCATCGCCAACATGCGAGCCCAAGTTGAGTGAGGAGTACGCATCTTCGGAAACGCCACCGGCGCGCTCGGTGAAGGCAAAGCGAACATCGGATGTCGCGCCCTCCACCAACGTAACTCCATCATGGTCGACACGCGAAACGTTGTCCGCACGTGCTGCCATACTAAAGCCTCCTAATAACACAAGTACCGCGGCATCGCCGCTACAGCCCGCGTTTATACGGCTGTCATACTTCTCTAAAAGGATACCTGCTGCGCTGGAGGCAATCGTAAAGGGAACGTAAAGAGATTGGAGGTTCTAGTTTACAAAGTCGAATTAAAAAGGGCGCGTCCATACGGACACGCCCCTGTGCACAACAATGCAAAGAACGACTTAGAAGCTACCGCGCTTCAGGAAGTCGGGAAGCTCGAACTGATCGTTGCCGAAGTTAGGAAGCTCGGTGCCACCAACGTTGCGGGTCGGAGCGGCCTGAGCCGGACTGGTGGCCGGAGCGGTGCGTTGCGGCTCAGCGGAGGCAGCGGCCTTGCTCTGAGACTGCTGAGCAGCAAAGAGCTCGTCCTGGCGGTTGACGTTGGAGTCGGAGAAGCCCGTAGCGATGACGGTGATACGCACCTGGTCGCCCAGGGACTCGTCGACAACGGTACCGAAGATGATGTTGGCCTCGGGATCGACGGCATTGGCGACAACGTCGGCGGCGTCGCTGATCTCTTGGATGCCCAGGTCCTTGGAACCGGCGATGGAGAGCAGCACGCGCGTGGCACCATCGATGGAGCTCTCGAGCAGCGGGCTGGAGATGGCCTGCTGGGCAGCATCGACGGCACGGGTATCCCCAGAAGAGGTACCGATACCCATCATGGCGGTACCGGCCTGCTTCATGATGGTCTTAACATCGGCGAAGTCCAAGTTGATGATACCGGGGACGGTGATGAGGTCGGTGATGCCCTGGGTGCCCTGGGAAAGGACACCATCGGCAATCGCGAAGGCCTCGAGCATGGTGGTCTTCTTCTCGGCGATGTCGAGCAGCTTATCGTTAGGGATGACGATCATGGTGTCGACGCAATCGGAGAGGGTCTTAATGCCCTCCTCGGCGCTCTTCTTGCGCTTGCGGCCCTCGAAGGTGAAGGGCTTGGTCACGACGGCGACGGTCAGCGCACCGACCTCGTTCATCGCGATATCGGCAACGATGGGGGCAGCGCCGGTACCGGTGCCACCGCCCTCGCCGCAGGTGATGAACACCATGTCGGCGCCAGC
>OGRI01002419.1_pt1 | contig 13516 bp, 9 predicted proteins | sample 1553391 | NCBI WGS metagenome assembly OGRI01 (sample SAMEA2580052, study PRJEB22360) | human gut metagenome | reverse complement strand
GATCCGGGGGAGCGGAATACGGCCGACTCGGCGGCGCGGCGTTCGGTCAGCGGTATCGGTGCGAAGACCGTCGGGGCGATTCTCGACTACCGGCGGCGGCTGGGCGGTTTCTGCCGTGCGGAGCAACTGGCCGAAGTGCGGGGCGTCACCGAGAGCAATTACGAGCGGATACTGAAACAAATTTCGGTCGATAGTTGCAGAATTTCAAAAATAGATATTAACTTTGCAACTCCGAAAGCGCTGGCGGAGCATCCCTACATCGCCCCGCGGACGCTTCGGAAGATTTTGAAACGAAGACAATTGAAAGGAGGTTGGAGTACCCTGGAAGAGATGATCGAAGACGGCATACTGACACGCGAGGAGGCAGACAGACTGCATCCTTATCTTCGCTTCGGGGTACGGACGACGCAGAACGGCGATTGACACACACCTTTCGAAGGCCGGCGGAAGCCGAATGAATTCCGCGACTTGCAAAATCGATTCGTAAAACATTAAAAATTCGCAAATAGTTATGATTATCATGCCGGTAAAGGAGGGCGAAAACATCGAGAAGGCCCTCAAAAAGTTCAAACGCAAATACGAGCGCACGGGCGTTCTGAAAGAGTTGCGCCGCCGCCAGTATTTCACCAAGCCGTCGATCGCCAAGCGCGAGGCGATGCAGCATGCGATCTACGTGGCGCACATGAACCGCGACGACGAATAGCGGCCCGACACGGCCGTTTCGAGGCAGTGCAGGCGATTTCCATCGGAAATCGCCTGCTTTTTTGCGTTTTCACCCCACTGTTCCGGCCGCCCGTCGTCGGCCGGAACGCTGCGAGATTCGGCCTGCCGTCCCGTGCGGCGGCTTTCCAGCCGGCGTCGCGAAATAGGGATGCGAAACACGACGGGGTATTTTTGCGGATAGGAATGAACGTCGCGGCGCGGAGGCGCATGTTTCCGTTTTCGCTTGCCCGCAAACCTTTTTTTGACGGAATGGGAGAATTATTCGATAATTTAGTATATTTACGTCGTGCAGATTGTGCAAACGATCCAATCAGGTTAGTTCATTTATTAATTTGTTCGCATGAAAAAAATGTTTGCTTTGGCGGCGGTGCTGTGTCTGGCACTCGCCGGTTGCGAGTATGACGATGCGGAGGTGAAGGATCGGCTCGACGATTTGGAAGGTCGGGTCGACGCACTCGAAAAGACCGTAAACTCGCTCAACATCAACGTCGGGAACTTGCAGTCGCTCATCGACGGCAAGCTCTTCATCACGGCGGTGACCGAAAATCCCGAAGGGGGGGGGTACACGCTTTCGCTCGTGACGTCTGACGGCGAAGCGTCGCAGATCGTCATCAAGGACGGCGAAGCGGGCGCGGCTCCCGCTATCGGCGTGAAACTCGATTCCGACGGGAAGTACTACTGGACGCTCGACGGCGAGTTCATCACTGAGGGCGGGAAGAAGATGCCCGTCACGGGCGACGACGGCGTGACGCCCGTTTTCAAGATCGAGAACGACACGTGGTACGTCTCCTATGACAAGGAGGCGACGTGGAAGGAGTGCGGCCCTGCAACGGGTGCCGCCGGCGACTCTTTCTTCTCGGATGTCTCCACGAGCGAGGACGGCCGTTGGGTCTATCTGACGCTGGCCGACGGCGAGACGGTGCTGACGCTGGAGATGTACAAAGAGTTCGGCATCGCCTTCGAATCGCTGCCCGAACTGATTATGGCCGGAGCGACGGCGGAAATCCCCTTCGTGCTGACGGGTGCCGACGACAAGAGCGTCGTCGAGGCGATCGCCAAGGGCGACTGGGAGGCCGAAGTGGTGATGGACGGCACGGAGGGCGGCAAGATCGTCGTGACGGCTCCGGCCGAGAGTTCGACGGGCCGCGTGATCGTGCTGCTGAGCGACGGCGAGTCGAAGACGATCATGAAGACGCTGACCTTCGTGTCGGGCGTGATGAACGTCACGACGCAGTCGCAGGAGGCTGCGGCGGTCGGCGGAACGGTCAGCTTCGAGCTGGAAACCGATCTGGACTACGAGGTGGTGATTCCCGACGATGCCAAGGAGTGGCTCTCCTGCGTAGAGACCCGCGCCTTGCGTCAGGAGACGCTGACCTTCTCGGCGAAGGCCAACGAGACGATGGAGGAGCGGCAGGCGAAGATCGAACTCATCAGTTCGGGTGTCGTCGTCGAGACGCTGCTGGTCTACCAGAAGGCGAATCTCGATCCGACGGCGTTCGTCGTCAAGGTCAATGTGACGGAGAGCAGCATGAAGAACACGCTTATCCTTCCGCTGACGGGTACGGTGGATGCCACGGTGGACTGGGGCGACGGCAAGACCGAGACCGTGACGGCCGTGAATCCCCAGCACGTCTATGAGCAGGAGGGCGAATACTACGTGACGGTGATCGGTTCGGTGACGGCGCTCGGCAATCGATTGACCAAAACCAGTCAGAGCGCGATCGTGCGTGTCATCCAGTGGGGCCAGCTGGGGCTGGAATCGCTCGAAGAGGCGTTCTACAACAACAAGGGGCTTACGCAGGTGGCGCTGCCCGATGCGGGCGCTTTCGCCAAGGTGACCACCGTGGAAAATATGTTCTATAACTGTACGCTGCTTACGGCGGTTCCCGTCGGTTTGATCGACCAGTGTACGGAGTTGACCTCCGCCGCTTCGCTCTTTTCGGGCTGCTCGTCGTTGACGTCCATTCCGGAGGGTTTCTTCGACAATTGCCCGAAGATCGCTTCGCTGGCCTCGGCGTTCAAGGGCTGTAAGAAGGTGACGGAAATTCCCGCCGGCCTGTTCGACAATCTGACGGAGGTGACCGATGTTTCGGGCCTTTTCACCAACTGCACGGCGCTTGTTTCGGTTCCCGACGGACTGCTCGACAAGCTGACGAAGGTAACGACCGTTTCGAGTTTCTTCAACGGTTGCTCCTCGCTGCGTACGGTTCCGAACGATTTCTTCAAGTCTCAGACCGAGGTGACCGCTAGCGGAATGATCTTCAAAGGTTGCTCTTCGTTGGAGTCAGTTCCCTCCGGGCTGCTCGATCCCTTCACGAAGACGACTACGATAGGGTCTCTTTTCAGCGGTTGCAAGTCGCTGGGTAACCTTCCCGAAGGATTGTTCGACAAGGTCGGGAGCAACGTAGATCCGTCAGCCAAGGCCGTGGATGCCTCCTATCTCTTCGAAAACTGTGTGAAAATGACCGATTTCCCGTCTCTGTCCAAACTTCCGAACGTCTCGAATGTGGCTTCGCTTTGGAGAGGTTGTACGGCCATGACGACGGTTCCTGCGGATTATTTCCCTTCGAGTTGTACGAATTCCATTTCGGTCGGAAACATGTTCAATGGCTGTACATCGCTCAAAAGCCTTCCTGCCGGCCTGCTGAAAAACATGACTGACATAACGACCGCTCTGTCGATGTTCACGAACTGCTCGTCGCTCGAAACGCTTCCCGAAGGGTTCTTCGATGCGATGGTCGGATGTACGAATATCAAGGAGATGTTCAAGGGTTGTACGTCGCTCGAATCGCTGCCCGCGGGGTTGTTCGACAAGATGACGTCGATCACCGCTACGGCTTCGGCCTTCTACGGCTGTACCGGCTTCACGGGCGAGTCTCCCTATCTGAACGCCGAGATCGACGGCAAGCCGGTGAAGGTGCACCTCTACGACCGTCCCGATTATCCCGAGCTCTTCGTGAAGGTGCCGGCCAAGGCGACCGACTACAAGGACACCTTCAAGAATTGCAAGCAGATGGCCGACTATGCGATGATTCCCATCGCATGGGGCGGTGTCAGCGACGGCACGAAGGCGAAGCCGATCATCGCGCTCTCTTATGCGCTTCCCGAGAACATGGAGTACCACGGTATTAATTTCACCGTCAAGGGTACGGAGTTCAAATCGGGTAAGTACATCGTCGGTACGACGGAACTCGTACAGAGCGTGCTCGACGAGTTCGACGGCAACATGGAGAAGGCGACCAACAAATACGGCATCGGGTTTACGGCGACGCAGCTCGAAACACTGATGTCGGATGCGGGGTTGCAACTTCCGTTCAATGATCTCGAACCGGAGACCGAATACATGCTGCTCGTGCGCGGCCAGAATGTCCACGGTCTGACGTTCGAAACGCTGACCGCCACCACCGCGGTTCGTCCGCAGGGCAGCGCCGACTACGAGCGTTATATCGGCACGTGGACCGTCACGACGACTTCGTCGGAGGTTACCGGACAGCCGCAGACCTACACGATCCGCATCGAACCTTACCGCAACGACAAGAGCTACAAGGTCTATGACTGGGGGGTTACTACATTGGGCAGCAAGGAGGAAGATTTTCCCTTCATTCTGTCCTACAATGAGGCGGATGGCAGTGTCGGAATCAATTCCTACGAAGATTTGGGAATGTACGGATTCACCTACTATATCTATCTTCGTTACCGTTTCCTCAATGAGCAGTCGCAGCCGTCGATTTGGGTGTCGGAAGATACGCTTGTCTCAGGGGCTTATGACGCTGCTTCGAACGAAATCACGATCACTTGCGGCACGTTCAACGACAACAGCGGTATCACGCAGAAAATTACCGGCCTGGACTACGTCCTCTATACGGGAGGAAAGTATTACGAGGCGCAAAATCTGATCCGTCCGGGTTATCTGATCGGCGAAGGCGACAATGCGAAGGTCGACTACGGCGTAGGCCCCTACAAGTTGACCAAGGCCCCTGCCGCGGCGGCAGTCCCGGCGAAGCGGCCGGCGAAGAAGTTCGAGTCGCTGCGTCCCGCCTCCGAGACGAAACAGGCAGCCGCCGTGCCCCTCGGCGTCGGCCGTCTGTCGATGATGTCGGTCCATTGAGGGTTTTCCCTGTAAGTTGACGACTCCGTCCCGAACGATTTCGGGACGGAGTTTTTCGTTCGTCGCTTCCGGCTGTCTAATTTTTTGCATCGGAATAGCTGTCTCTGAAAAAAATATAACGGTTTTACGTTTATTTCAGATTCTTTTCAAAATTGGGTTCTATCTTTAACTCGATAATTGCAGGGTTCAAGCCCGATGTGAAATTAAAAAAACTAACTAATATGAAGATGAAAAAGTATCTGTTTTTACTGGTAGCTGTGGCCTCGTTGGGGCTGACGACGGGTTGCGATGACGATGACGACCGGACGGTTCCGGTTCCGGATGCCGTGGCGGACACCTTCGGCGGAATGTATCCTAACGCTTCGGACGTCGAGTGGACGGGGCGCAACGGGTATCTGATCGCGGATTTCAGGGACGGAAATACGGACATGCAGGCCTGGTTCACAGCCGGCGGAGACTGGCGGATGACCGAGACCGATCTTTTGTACGACCAGTTGCCCGAAGCTGTGCGGAAGGCTTTCTCGGCGAGCGAGTATGCCGACTGGCGGGTAGAGGATGCGGAGCGACTCGCGCGTGCGGGATTCGAACCGATCTATGTGCTCGAAGTGGAGAAGGGGCAGACCGAATATGAGCTCTTCTATGCCGAAGACGGCGTGCTGATCCGTGCCGTCGTCGATGCCGATGACAACGACGATCGGGATGATTTGCTGCCTTCCGAACTTCCGGCTGCCGCGCTCGAATTTATCGCCGGCCATTTCACCGATCCCCGCATTATCGAGGTCGAGCGAGAGCGGGATGTGCTCGAAGTCGAAATCATAGAGGGTCGTAAACATCGCGAGGTATGTTTCGACGGCAAAGGAAACTGGTTGTCGACGCGAACCGAACTGCAACGGCAGGAGGTGCCGGCCGCGGTGCTAGCTGCGCTGGATAACTCGCAGTATGCCGGTTGGCGAGTGGATGATATCGATCATTTCGAGACCCCTGCGGATGAGTGGTATCGCTTCGAACTGGAAGAGCCGCAGAGCGATCGGGAAGTCGAGTTGCGTATTCGTCCCGATGGCGGAATTTTCTGATCCCGTCCTTTCCGGCGGCTTCGGGGATTCGAGCGGCCGTACAATCGAAAGAGGGTGGCAGCAATGTTGCTGCCACCCTCTTTCGATGTGTCGGGGACGGGTCAGCGGCGGGTCTGCGTGGCGATCCGCTCGTCGAAATAGCGCTTCACGTCGTCCCAGCGGTAGTAGGGCGCCAGATCGCTTTCGAGGCGGATGCGCGACTCGCGTTCGTTGAAGAGGAACTTCACGAGCACGTCGCCGCCGTCGGGCCGGCGGAAGAAAACCAGCTGGATATTGGTGGCCATGGGCGTCACGCGCCAGCAGCTCCATGCCTGGTCGACCTTGCGGTAGTCGCTCTCGCGTGTGTCGCACCCTTCGATGCCCATGAGACCCACCAGCGGAATGACGTTCACGTCGTGGCCGTAGCGCAGCGATGCCGAGAGCGCGCCCGTTGCGATCGCCTCGTCGGCTTCGGCGACGAAATTGCGCAGCAGGGGCACGGCGTCGCTCAGTGCGCGGTGGCCGAATTCGGCCGAGGGGCCCTCTTCGAGGTACATCTGGTAGTTGCGCACGGCGTAGAAGGCGTAGAGCTCGTCGGGCGTGAAGAGGTCGTAGAACGAGCAGTCGAGGTAGTCGACATCCTGCATCACCGAGGCGACGCAGTAGAGGTCGTTCATGAAGCGGAGCTGCTCCTTGCGGTTGCCGACGAGCGAGGGGTCGGTCACGAGCGCGCGGACGAAACGCGAGGGGTCGATTTCGCGCTCGCGCAGTTCGGCGATGCGCAGGTAGGAGGGGCGGAAGTCGTAGCCCCACTGCGAGATGCAGTGCGCCTCGTCGACGGCCAGCAGCGAGACCCGCATCCGCTCCACGCGCAGACGGAACGCCTCGGTCACGAGCCGTTCGGGAGCCACGTAGAGGAATTTGACATCGCCGTAGACGCAGTTGTCGAGCACGATGTCGATTTGCCGCATCGAAAGTCCCGAATGGATCGCCGCCGCGTTGATGCCGAGCCGCCTGAGGCGGTCGACCTGGTCCTTCATCAGGGCGATCAGCGGCGTTACGACGATGCACAAACCTTCGCGCAGCATTGTCGGCACCTGATAGGTGAGCGACTTGCCGCCGCCGGTGGGCATCAGCGCCAGCGTGTCGCGCCCCTGGCAGACGGAGCGGATGATCTCCTCCTGCACGGGACGGAAGCTGTCGTAGCCCCAGTAGCGTTTGAGCGTGCCGAGCAGTTCGGCGTGTATGTCGTCCAGCGGTTGCATGTCGGGCGGATGATGTACGGAGCGTCGGCGAAACCGTTGCGGTCCGATTTGCCGTAACGCCGCCTGTCGGGCGAAATTCCTCTTTCGCAAAGATACGCATAAGTGAGTGCAATGTCAAATTTATTCGAACATTGCCGAACGAGAGTATCTGAGGCGTCGGCCGAAGATTGCGGATTTTAGCCGGATTCCGCACGCCGGACGGCGGCTATCCGCCATGCGGCGCACGATTTTTATGCCGGAGGCCGCCGCCGGTGCGTTTTTTTCGTACAGCCTGCCGCTTTTCTGCTTATCTTTGACGCCGTTATGACAATCAAACCATCTGAAATGATGAAACACATTTGCCTGCCGATACTCTGTGCCGCATGTGCATTCGTATCGTGCGTGAGCCGCCGGGTGGCCGAACAAACCGTGGTGCAGCGCGATTCGCTCGAAGCGGTGGTTCGTGCGAAGGATTCGCTCATCGAGGTCGTCTTCGCCGACATCAATGCCGTCACCGAGAATCTGGCGCGGATCCGTACGCGCGAAAACCTCGTCGCGCTCGCGCGCAATGACGAAGGGGTGCGCCGTCCGATCGAGGAGATCGATGCCGACATCGCCGCGATCGACCGGTTGTTGCAGGAGAACCGGCAGAAGATCGCTGCGCTGCAACGCTCCTCGGCGCAGTTGCGCAAAGCCGACCTGCGCATCGAGGGACTCGAAAAGATGATTCGCGGCCTCGATGCCCAACTGACCGCCAAAGAGGGCGAAATCGGTCGTTTGCGCGGCGAACTGTCGCAAATGAAAGCCCGGATGGAGACGCTTGCCGAAGAGGCCGCCGCCCGCAGCACCGAGGTCGAACACCTCTCCGGCGAAAAGGCGCAGCTGGAGGACCGGCTCAACACGGTCTATTATATCGTGGGAGCGGAGAAGGCGCTGCGCGATTCGGGGATCGTCTCGAAGCAGGGGTTCATCGGGCGCACGCTCACGGTGGGCGATACCGGCGACCACGATCTGTTCATCCGGGCCGACGCCCGCACGCTGACGGAGATCCTCGTCGAGCAGAAGAAGGCGACCGTCGTCACGCCGCATCCCGCCGATTCGTACGAACTGATTACGAATGCCGACAAGGTGGTGTATAAGTTAGTCATCACCGATCCCGAACGGTTTTGGAGTTCGTCGAAGGTGCTGGTCGTAAGTTACCGGAAGTAACCGTCGTCCCCATTCTGAGCGAAGTGCGGGAGCGCAAGGCGCGGAATTGCGGCTCCGCGCCTTGCGTCGCAAAGGGCCTGCCGGTGAAAATCGCGGGTGCGGCGGGTCGGTTTCGCGGAATTCAGACGCCTTCGGTCGCACCTCGGAAATTTCGTTTCGGCAAAGTGCGAATAAATTTGCTTCTGCGCGCGACTTTTCGTATCTTCGACCGGAATCGCCTAAAATTGCAAGATTATGATCTCGTTGTTCAAGAAGAAGGAGGCGCCGGTCTATCCGGCCGATACGGTGACGTCCCGCGACGGGCGGCCGATCGTCTTCACGTTTTTCAAACACGCTTCGCTGGCCGTCGATTTCGACGGGCGGCGCATCTATGTCGATCCGGTCGGCGAGTATGCCGATTACGCGCATCTGCCGAAAGCCGATGCGGTGCTCGTCACCCATTCGCATTACGACCATCTCGACCGTGCGGCCGTCGAGCAACTGATGACGCCTGCGACGGCGGTCGTCTGCGACAAGACCTCGGCCGAAGCGTTCGATTTCGACTGCTACACGATGGTGCCGGGCGCTGTGGCCGAACCTCTCGACGGAATCCGCGTCGAGGCGGTGGCGGCTTATAATACCACCGAAGGGCACCTGCAATTCCATCCCAGGGAGCGGGAGGATTGCGGCTACGTGCTGACGCTGGGCGGTACGCGCGTCTACATCGCCGGCGACAGCGAGCCGACGCCCGAAATGCGTTCGCTCGAAGGGATAGACATCGCGTTCCTGCCCGTCAACCAGCCCTATACGATGACCGTCGATCAGGCGGCCGAGGCGGTGCGGGCGCTACGTCCCGCGATCTTCTATCCCTATCACTACGGGGAGGTCGAGCAGATCACCGATCTCGACCGGCTGGCGCGCGAGGTGGCGGGGTTGACCGAGATGCGGGTTCGCCCGATGGAGTGATGCGATTGCGGTCGGAACGCAGGGGCGGCAGTGCGACACTGCCGCTCTTTTCGTTGTTGTCGGCGATGCGGGCGTGTGGCGTCGGAAGGGAGAGGGTGGATGCACTTGTCCGGAAGGGAGGGGTTGTCGATAATTTTTCATAACTGTCGATCACGAAGGATCGGAGCGATCGGAGGATACGGTCGGATAGGAAAATGCCGCCGTCGGGCGACGGAATGTAAGCGGAAAAAGGATTCTCTCCGATAATTCGGATGAAAATAATCGGGTCCATTTAGACGAAAAATCGTATTTTTAATAAATAAATGTTATTTTTGAACATCGGAGTTCCGATTCTTTAAAATAACCCTTAATCTCTGTGCTCTTATGAAAAATCTGATGAAACGCTTGGCTGCGACGGCCTTCTGCCTTGCACTGCTGCCCCTGACGGGTTGCGGCGACGACAACACGGACGATCCGTTAATCCCCCCCCCTCTGACGCCCCGGTGATCGAGGCGGCGACGCCGGCTGCCGTACCGGCGGAAGGCGGCGCGATCTCGATCGATTACGAAGTGAAGAACCCCGTCGAGGGAAAACGCCTCTCGGCTCAGAGCGACGACGCATGGGTGAAGGAGTTGACCGTCGGCGACGAAGCCGTGACGGCACGCCTCGAAAAGAATCTCCTTGCCGATCCCCGCACGGCCACGGTGACGCTTCGTTATGACGGCGCCGAAGCCGTGAAGGTCTCGGTCGTGCAGGAGGGTTATCTTCCCTTCCTGATTCAAGTCGCCGATATTACGATGAGCGATGCGCGGATAACGGTCTATCCCGAAGAGGAGGGGATGTATATCGCCGCGGTGGATTTCGCCGAAGGGTTCGATGCGCAGAAGATCGCAGCGGAGAACAAGGCGATCTTCGCCGAACATGCCGCCGCCGAACAGAAGACGCTCGCCGAGTTTATCGCGGGGTATGCCTATAAGGGCGAACAAACGTTCCATCCTTCGCGCCTTTCGCCGAAGAGCGACTATGTGGTCTACGCCTATGGAGTCGATGCCGAAGGAAATGCGACTACCGACGTGATCGTGGAACCGTTCGCTTCGCTGCCCGTCGAGCCGGGGCCGAAGATCGATTGTACGATCTCCATTACGACGGCGAATCTCACCTCCTCGACTGTCGACGTGACTTTCAAACCGACCGATCCGACGGTGACTTATTTCTATACGATGGTCGATAAGGCGGGGTATGACGACATCAGCAAGGATTGGCCGGCCTACATCTACGAATACATGGTTTCTCGGTGGGAGAAGACCCCTTCGCTTTCGTTGGAGGATATCGTCGGTATCTGTTGTGTAACCGGCGAATGGACGTCGGAAGGCCGGGAGCTGACTCCGAAAACCACGTACTACGCCTGCGCCGTGGGCGTCAATGCACAGGCGCAGATTAATACCGATGTGACGGTGGTCGAAATCGTTACGCCCGAGGAAACCCCGATTGACTATGCATTCGATTTCGCTGTCAGCGACATTACTGCCAACGGTGCGACAGTGACGGTGACGCCTCACGATGTGCGGGCTTTTTACTATTGGAACGTGATGACCGAGGCCGAATACAGAGAACTCGGACGCGACGAGGCGAAGATCGCCGTGTGGTTCGAACAAATGATGGACAAGAAACGTATCGAGCAGTTCGGCGAATATGCCGATATGTTCGTTCCGTTGGCCGATTATATTTACAGCCAATGTTCGAAAGACGGCAATCCGGAAACCTATACTTTCGGGAAACTTTCATCCTCGACGACATATTATCCGTATGCTTTCTGGGTCGACGAGATAACGGGTAAGATCGTTTCCTCGACTTCGTTTGCCGAGAAGCCGTTCACTACACCGGAACGTGTGGTGTCTTCGGCCGAGGCCGCTCCTGCGGCGTGGATTACCGATGGTGACGATTGGGCGCGTCTCGATGCGACGAAATACGGATCTTATGCGGGCAAAGCGGTGTTGGGTGCACGTTTGACACCTAACGGAGATGCTGTACATTGGTATTCGAACATCTATAACGCTGCCGATGCGGAGTCGTTGTCGGACGAAGAGTGGACGAGTGAATTGATAGGTAAACAACCCAACAAAGATAAAAAGTCTTACAATGTCTTGTCGCCGGTAGAGTGGGGCGGCGAATACGTGATTCTGAGCGTAGCTGTCGATGCGGCCGGTAATGCCGGTCCGGTAGGCAAGTTCTTTTTCTCTGCCGCAAAAGAGGGGGCCGAACCGCTCGAATCCATTCCGGGCGAATGATTCGGCACAAGAAAGAAAAAACCGACAGCATTTGCTGTCGGTTTTTTCTTTGCCGTCGGGCGGAACGTTCGAACATCCCGTCCGTTCGGATTCGTCGCCGGACTACTTCTTCGCCGCGGGGCAGTCCGCGCACTTCTTGTCGCAAGCGGCGGCGCAGCATTTCTTGTCGCAGTCGCCCTTCTTGCAGCAGTTCTCCTTGCAGGCGGCTTTTTGGCAGCAATTTTCCTTGCAGGCGGTCCCTTGGCAGCACTTCGCGTCGCAGGCCTCGGCCTTCACGCGGATTTTGGCGAAGCCCTTGACGAGACCTTCGGCGTCGTTCTTCGATGCGTCGTAGACGACGGTCACCTCCTTGCTGGGAACGTCGACCTTGACATCCTTCACTCCCTTCTCGAAGGGAATGTTGTCCATGATGCGCTTGGCGCAGTGTTCGCAATCGATGTCGGTCTTGAATACCGTCGTTACGGTCGATACCTTTTTCGCATCCTTCGCTGCGGCCGAGCCGGTGCCCAGCCCCAATGCTGCCATGAGGCAGACGAACAAAATCTTTTTCATACTCGTTTCGTGTTGGTTTTAACTGTTAATATTAAATTAGGTTCCACCGCAGGCCGGTATAGAACGTCGTTTCAGACCTTTTTGAAGCCTCCCTTTGAAAAGGGAGGTTTGGAGGGATTGTCTGCACGGTTCTATATCGGCACTGTAAAACATTCTCAATACAAGTTCCATCGTAGGCCGATATAGAACTTGCGTCCCATCAGCGGGCCCCACACCACCGACGAGTTGAAGGCGGTGGAGAAGGGTTGATCGGCAGCGAGGATCGGGTGCTCCTGCTTGTAGTTGCCGATGTTCTCGCAGCCGAGGTAGAGGTCGAGTTTCTTGATCTTGCGGCTCACCTGCGCGAAGAAGACCGGGTACTTGGGCGAGAGCTCCGTCACGGTCGGGTCGCCCGTCTGCGAAGGCAGGCGCATGGGGCCGTTGAGCTGAGCCGTGGCGTCGAACGTCCAGCGGCGGAACCGCGTGGCGTACTGGATATTCAGCAGCGCCTTGTAACGGCTCACCAGCGGCCGTTCGACCTGCACGCGCCCGCCGTCGGGACGGTCGAGCGTCATCGACGAGTCGGTGTAGCGGTAGGTCGCGAAGATGTCGAGCCGCTCGACGGGCGTCCAGTTGAAGTCGACCTGATAGGTATCGGTGTAGGAGCGGCCGTCGGTGTTGTAGAACATCACCTCGGTGGCGCTGTACTCCTGATCGGCCACGACCTGGTTGTAGAACTGCGTGCGGAAGTAGTCGAAACTCAGCGTGGCGTCCTCGGGCTTGACCAGTCCGAACGTCTGCGTGAGGCTTCCGCCCACGGTCAGCGCCTTCTCCATGCGGTTGAAATCGCGGTAGAGCGTGTGGAAATCGTAATCGCCGTTCCATGCGTAGCCGTCGAAGGCGAAACGGCGGCCGGTGGCCAGGACGCCGATGTTGTCCGTCACCAGATTGGTCGAGCGGTAGCCCAGACCCGCCGAGGCGCGCAACGTCAACAGACGCGTGATGTTCCATTTGATGTGGCCGCGCGGCGTGAAGTAGTATTTGTCGTAGAACGAGTTGTAGTCGCCGCGTGCGCCTGCTACGAGCGAGAACTTGTCGCGGATCGAGTAGGTGTATTCGGCGTAGAGGCCCGCTTCGTTCTCGCTGTGGTCCATATCGTAGCTGCGCCCTTCGATCCGGCCGTTGTCGACGAAATCGTTGACGAGCCGTTCGTTGAACGATTGCAGGTGGGCCGAGACGCCCATGATGAGCGACGAGCGGTAGGTGAAGTAATGGCTGTACATCGCATTGAGCGACACCGAGTTTTCGTTGCCGGCGTAGTCGTTCAATCCGAAGTAGGAGCTCTCGTTGAAGTGGTCGAAATCGGCCACGAAGGCGATGTTGGAACGCATCTCGTCCTGCTCGTCCTTGTCGTAGACGGAGGCACCGACGGGCATG
>OGRI01002404.1_pt1 | contig 13589 bp, 7 predicted proteins | sample 1553391 | NCBI WGS metagenome assembly OGRI01 (sample SAMEA2580052, study PRJEB22360) | human gut metagenome | reverse complement strand
ATGCCGTGCTGTTTGGCTCCTAAAACCTTGTGTGTCCTTGTCAACTGATGGTAAATAATGGCAAAGATGAAGAGGAGTATGCGCTCATACCGCACAAGAGAGACGGCCCCGCCGGCTGAAAGGGCTGTTTGCAAGGAGAGGGCAGAAGGTCGCTTAGGAGCCCCGGGGGTGAAATAACAGTAGTTCCCGGCGGACGCGCCCCGTTACGGCGCAAAAGAGGAGCGCATTGCGCTCAATAAAGGTGGTACCGCGGGTCCGCTCGTCCTTTGGTTGCAAAGACGGGGCGGATTTTTTATTGCATATTATTTCTTAAAATACAGGAGGAAGAGACATGAGCAAAGAACTGCCCAAGACCTATGACCATTCCGACGTGGAAAGCAGGCTCTACGAAAAATGGGAAAAGAAGGGCTACTTCCATGCGGAAGCCAACCCCGAAAAGAAACCCTACTGCATAGTTATGCCGCCGCCAAACATAACCGGCAAGCTGCACATGGGCCACGCCTTGGATAATACCCTTCAGGATTCCATAATACGCTATAAGCGCATGAACGGCTACGAGACGCTCTGGCTTCCCGGCACGGATCACGCCTCCATAGCCACCGAGGTAAAGATAGTCACCGAGATGGCCAAGGAAGGCATAGACAAGCGCGACATAGGCCGCGAAGCATTCCTCAAGCGCGCATGGGAGTGGCGCCGCGAGTACGGCGGGACCATCGTAAAGCAGCTGCGTAAAATGGGCTCCTCCTGTGACTGGGAGCGTGAACGCTTCACCATGGACGAGGGCTGCAACAGGGCGGTCACCAAGGTGTTTGTAGACCTTTACAAAGAAGGCCTTATATATAGGGACGACAGGATAATCAACTGGTGCCCCGTATGCCAGACGGCGCTTTCGGACGCCGAGGTGGAGTACGAGGAGCAGGCCAGCCACCTCTGGCACGTCCGCTACGACGCGCCCGACAAGAGCTATTCCATAATCTGCGCCACCACCCGCCCAGAAACAATACCCGGCGATACCGCCATAGCCGTGAACCCCGAGGATGAGCGCTATGGGGATCTTATCGGAAAGACCGTCGTAGTCCCCATAGTGGGCCGCGAGATACCCATAGTTGCGGACGAATACGTGGAGAAGGAGTTTGGCTCCGGCGCAGTTAAGATCACTCCCTGCCACGACCCCAACGATTTCGAAGTAGGCGTGCGCCACAACCTGCCCCGCATAAGGGTATTCACTGACGACGGACACCTGAACGAGCTGGGAGCGCCTTATACCGGCATGACTACCATGGAGTGCCGCAAGGCTATCGTGGCCGATATGGAAAAGAGCGGCAACCTTGTGAAGATAGAGGACTACGCCCACAACGTAGGGGTCTGCTATCGCTGCCATAATACCGTCGAGCCCCTCACCAGCCTCCAGTGGTTCGTGAGCATGAAGCCCCTTGCCAAGGAGGCCATTCGCGTAGTGGAGGAGGGCGAGGTAAAGTTCGTGCCCGAGCGGTTCAATAAGACCTACTTCAACTGGATGTACAACATCAGGGACTGGTGTATTTCCCGCCAGCTCTGGTGGGGCCACAGGATACCCGCCTATTACTGCGAGAATCCCGACTGCGGCCATATAGAAGTAACTCTGGACCCGCCCGAAAAGTGCCCCGTCTGCGGCGCAAAGGTCCATCAGGACGAAGACGTGCTGGATACCTGGTTCAGCTCAGGCATGTGGCCCTTCTCCACGCTGGGCTGGCCGGACAAGACCCCTGAGCTTGAATACTTCTACCCCACCAGCACCCTCGTCACCGGCTACGATATAATCTTCTTTTGGGTAGCCAGAATGATAGTGTTTGGAACTAAGGTCATGGGCAAGATACCCTTTGACACGGTATATGTACACGGCATAGTCCGGGACGAGCTGGGCCGCAAGATGTCCAAATCCCTTGGCAACGGCATAGATCCCCTTGAGATAATCAAGGACTATGGCGCGGATTCCCTGCGCTTCAGCCTGGTGACCGGCAACAGCGCGGGCAACGACATGCGCTTTTCCAACAAAAAGGTGGAGGCCGCCAGAAACTTCTGCAATAAGGTCTACAACGCCTCTCGCTTTGTTCAGATGAACATTGGCGATGAGAAGATAGGCGATATAGACATGGCAAAACTGGATATCGCCGACAAGTGGATACTCCACAGGCTCAACGCCGTTGCAGGTGAAGTCACCTCCAATATGGACAACTTCGAGCTCAACGTCGCCGCGCAGAAGGTATATGATTTCATCTGGACCGAGTTCTGCGACTGGTACATCGAGATGGTAAAACCGCGTCTGTACAGCGAGACCGACGAGACGAAGGGCGCTGCACTGTGGACCTTAAAAACCGTTCTCGGCAATGCACTGAAACTGCTGCATCCGTTCATGCCGTTCATCACAGAGGAAATCTACTGCACGCTGAATCCGGAAGAGGATTCCATCATGATCGCTGCATGGCCGAAAGAGACCGAAGACTTTGCATACGCAGAGGATGAGGCAGCTGTTGAGATGATGAAAGAGGCCGTAAGAAGCATCCGTGGTGTACGCACCAGCATGAATGTACCGCCGTCAAAGAAAGCAAGCGTATTCGTTGTAACCGAAGATGCTGCTGTACAGGAAACCTTCAAAAATGGTGCTGTATTCTTCGGAACTCTGGCAGGAGCAAGCGAAGTTCACGTACAGGCAGACAAAGCCGGCATTGCAGATGACGCGGTATCTGCAGTGATCCCGCAGGCAACGATTTATATTCCGTTTGCCGAGCTGGTTGACCTGGAAAAAGAGATCGCCCGCCTTACGAAAGAGGAAGAGCGTCTGACAAAAGAAATCGCACGTTCCAACGGCATGCTTGGCAACCCGAACTTTATCAACAAAGCTCCGGAGGCAAAGGTTCAGGCAGAGAAAGAAAAACTGGCGAACTATCAGCAGATGATGGAGCAGGTTCAGACAAGATTGGAGCAGCTGAAAAAATAAATGAAAAAAGGAAAAAAACTGCATGGAAACAAGGAAACCGTAGTGAAAGTCTGCAACTGGCTCTCTTTGCCGCTGCAGGCCCTGGGATGCTGTATTCTGTATCTGGTGATTGAAGCATTTTCCCGCCATTCGCTTGCGGCAGCGTGGAGCTACATGGTGGAAAGCCCCTGGGTCTTTTTGTATAATGCATTTTTGATCTTCACTACTTTTATGGTAGTTTATCTGTTCCGCAGACGTGTGCTGGTGCGGCTCATCATGAGCTGTTTCTGGCTGCTGCTCGGTATCATCAATGGTGTGATTCTGGCGAACCGCGTCACACCGTTTACCGGGCCGGATTTGCGGAACTTAAGCGATGGTGCCAAGGTCGTGACGAAGTATCTGTCGAAAGGTACCATGATCCTCGTTGCGGCAGCTCTTGTGGCATTATTGGCATTTTTTGTATGGGTCTGGATCAAAGGACCGAAATTTCAGGGGAAAATCCGCTGGTATCTGAATGTGCCGTTGATTGCTCTGGTAATTGTACTCTTTACGGGAGCAACGAATCTGGCGCTTGCAAAGCGTGTGCTTTCCAGCTATTTCGTCAACATCGCATTTGCCTACCAGGATTACGGCTATCCGTACTGTCTGGCAGTCACCCTGTTTGATACGGGAATTTCAGAGCCGAACGGCTATTCCGAACAGCTCGTGAAACAGATTGAGACGAGTGAAGGCGAACAAAAAGAGGATGATACGGTAAAACCGAATATTATCTTTTTGCAGCTGGAGTCCTTTTTCGATCCGGAGCTGGTTAATTTCCTCAACATTTCCGAGGACCCGATCCCGTATTACCGGCAGCTGATGAAGGATTATTCTTCCGGTTATCTCCGTGTGCCGGTGGTGGGAGCCGGAACAGCAAACACAGAGTTTGAAACTATTTCCGGCATGAGCCTCCGGTATTTCGGAGCGGGTGAGTATCCGTACAAATCGGTGCTTTCAGAGGAGACGTGTGAGAGTGCGCCGTATGTTTTAAAGAATCTTGGCTATGCGACCCATGCGATCCACAACAATGAAGCAAACTTCTATTCCAGAAGAAGTGTGTTCTCGCGTCTTGGTTTTGATACCTTTACCTCGGAGGAATATATGCCGGATATCTCGGATGTGACGGCGACAGGATGGGTAAAAGACCATATTCTGACAAAAGAGATCATAAAAACGCTCGATGCGACAGACGAACCGGATTATATCTATACGATTTCGGTACAGGGCCACGGTGATTATCCGACAGAGCCGGTGCTTGACGATCCGGAGATTACAGTGACAGGCGCGGAAGACCGGGAAAAAAATAATTACTCCTGGGAATATTATGTAAATCAGATTCATGAGATGGACATATTTGTCAAAGAGCTGACGACAAAGCTTGCGGATTATCCGGAGCCGGTGGTACTTGTGATGTACGGGGACCATCTGCCAACGATGGGACTGAAAGTAGAAGATCTGGAGAACCGCTATCTGTATCAGACCGAATACGTGATCTGGGATAACATGGGACTGAAAAGGAAACAGGAAAACATTGCTTCCTACCAGATTGCAGCAGAGGTTATGAACCGTGTGGGAATTCATGACGGAACCATTTTCCGGTATCATCAGACGAGACGGAATACGAAGAATTATCAGGTGGATCTCGAGGTGCTGCAGTATGATATGCTGTATGGAAAACGGTACGTTTACGGAGAAGACGGAGAGACACCGTATGAGCGTGTGAAGCTGCAGATGGGTGCTCTGCCGGTAACACTGGAACGAATTGAAAAATCCGGAGAAGATACCTGGTATTTTTACGGAGAAAACTTTACGGCATCGAGCCGTGTGGAAGTCAACGAGGAGATACAGGATACCGTTTATGTCAGCCCGTCGATTCTGATGGTGCATGGTCTGACCCTGGAAGACGGTGATCAGATTACAATCGCGCAGCAGAGCAACAGCTCGACGAAGAAGGTGCTGACAAGGACAGAGCCGATGATGTATGAAGAGTCAAAAACGGTATCTACACCGACGCCGATGCCGAACCCGGACAGCACGAAAACAGATGTGACGCAGGAGAATGCCAATACGAGCACTGCGCCGCAGGATGAACTGACGGCAGCGCCGTCCGGTGCGCCGGAGGGCGAAGGCGACAAGATTGAGCCGTCAAAAACGGAAAACAGCGATAAACCGGCCGAAGACGGCGGTCTGCAGAATTAAAAAGAGTGTCCGAAAGATCATACAGTGGGGCGGATTTTGACGTCCCACTGTATCTTTTTACGGGGAAAGTCGAAAAGTCGGGACAAAATTTTGAAAATTGCTATGGACATATCCGGTCACTCGATTATAATGATACTAGTACATCGTTTTCGAAATAACTATACCACTCACTTGTCTGCAAATCCGATTGCACAGGCATAAAAGCCTCGGCGTAGCCCGCTACGCCTACATTTTTATACCTGCACACTCGAATCTGCATCCTGCGTGATTGGTATAGTTATTTACAAAACGATGTACTAGATTCTAGCATGATTCTTGATTTTTTCTTCCGTTTCGCATAGCTTTGAATGCACTTCAAAAGCACCGGCCAAATGGTCGGTGCTTAAATAATGGTTTCATCAAAAATGGTTCATCCTATACCACACATAAATATGCAAAATATCCTGCATAGCATAAAAGCATAACGACACCACACGTTTTCCGTAATTCCCTGTTCTTGTACGTCCCAATCCATAAAACCAGACCTGCCAGAATTGCGATTCCTGTGTCTACAATAAATTTAGTTTCAAATGGCACAGGACAGATCAGTGCGGCTGTTCCAATTACAAATAAAATATTAAAAATATTGCTTCCGACAATATTTCCGATTGCAATCCCTGCATTTCCTCTTTTTGCCGCTGTCACAGATGTTACCAGCTCTGGAAGAGATGTTCCGAGAGCAACTATCGTCAATCCGATAAAACGCTCACTCATTCCAAAGTATCGGGCAATCTCGGTTGCCCCGCTGACGGCAAAATCACTTCCTTTTACAACCAGGACGCCGCCTGCCACCATCAAAAGAAGACATTTCCAGACAGGATAATTTTTCGCTTCCTCCTCTTCCGGATTTTCCCCTTTTTTCGACATTACAAACAAATAGCCAAGATATACAAGAAACAGTGCCCATAAGACTATGCCCTCGGCAAACGTTACTTTTCCTCCTGTCATTCCGCATATCATTAAAACTACCGTAACAAACATCATAAACGGTATTTCATAAAACAAGGTAGACCTTTGTATTGCCACATTTGTTATTAATGCCGTAAGTCCGAGAATAATAAAAATATTCAAAATATTGCTTCCAACCACATTTCCTATCGTAATTCCTGCGTTCTGCTGCATCGCTGCGGTAATACTTACAGCAGCCTCCGGCATACTCGTTCCCATTGCAACAATGGTAAGTCCGATAATCAGCTGGGGAATTCCAAACTTTCTTGCTATGCTTGCAGACCCTTCCACAAACCAGTCTGCTCCTTTTACCAGAAAAAGGAAACCCACTATCAAAATCCCTGCCTGTAACATCATACGTATCTTCCTCTCTTTCTTTTGCATTCTTTGCAGCAGGTGTTATAGGCATAAAAAAAGAGACTCCTACTGCATCTACAGTAAAAGTCTCGCTATTTAATCACTTTCCGAGTTATTGAATGTCAATAGCTGTACTGACGAAGAAGTGAACACGGTTGGCTAGCTACTCCCTTTTATTTTTCCAGTTTATCAAATTTCTTTTTTTTCGTCAACGTTTTTTATTTCTCTTTTTAAAAGAAAAAATAGAGTATGGATTGTTTCCATACCCTTTTGATTTTCACAAATCCTTTGTCTGGTTCTGGTTTTATTACATCATCATTGAGGAAAATCATATCATTATTCTTACACCATGCCGGAATCCATCTTCTGCAAATCCAAAAAACCTCCAAACTGAATCACTCTGTATGATTTCAGTTTGAAGGTTCTGGTCATTCTTTATTCCAGGTTCATGCACAATCCCCAATCCTGGTCATTGGCATACGGATCGGCAAAATCGGTTTTCTTTCCGTTGACGGAATACGGATACAGGTACGCACAGGTCGCTGTTCCATCCTCAAAGAACATGGACAGCACGCCGCGCAGGGAATGCTCACCGCGAATATTATATTCTTCGTTTCCGGTCAGGCGGGCGTAGCGCTTGAAGGTTCGACCGTTTTCTGCACTCCAGTAGTGCGGGAAAGTGTCTCCGAAGACTCTGCGTTTTCCGAACCAGTAGCCGTCCCAATGACGGATTGCAATTTCATGCAGATGGTAGTCCGGCTGCTGGCCGTCGAAGAGTTCGAGGACGGCGATCTGCTGCTCGGCTCCGCACAGGTATTTTTCTTCCCCGGTCACTTCATAAACCTGAAGAATGACTTCAGCCGCCGGCTGTACGATCGATTGCTCGTAATTTACTTCCGAAGCCGGATAAGCCGTTCCAATCTCAATCAGTTGATCAGCATGACGTCGGAACAGATCTCTTACTGTTTTCAGATCCTCCTGTTCTCCTGCTTTTTCCAGCTCTTGACAGAGCATCACAATCGGCATTTCAATCGGATAAAAACGGAATCCATCCTGTTCATAAAATTTCTCTGTGATATGAACTACTGTCTTCAAATCTTCTTTTTCTCCCCACAGCTTCCAGCATTCAAGAAAGAATGTCACTGCCCATGGGTAGTTGTAAAGCCGGAAATAGCTGTTGTCCTTTCCGGAACAGTTGCAAACAAGACCTGTTGCTGCATTTACCAGCTCGCGAAGATAGAATGCATGGTACTCACGAAGGCTCTGCTCCGCTTTTTCCCGGTCTTTTAAAAGATTCTGCTGCAGTGCCCGTGCAATCAGCACACCCATACCGGTACGCTCCCGTCCGGCATTGAAATCGTTTTCCGGCGTGCAGACGAGAATTTTTTCTTCGTTATCATACGGCAGATAGGCACCCTGCAGTTCTTTGATCTTTCCATGATACTGCTGGTGATCGACGATAAACGCACACCGTTTTGCCGCCAGTGTTTCCGGCCGCTCCTGCACGAGAAGACGGCAGATGGTTTTCACCTCGTCGGCACAGATCGAAAGTACATACTCCCCTGTTTTTTCATTTTCAAACAGATATTCATAAACACCATTTTCCGTCTTTTCCAGCGATGTTCCGTTTACCGTTACATTTTCTGCCTGAAATACCGGTTCAATGGTTACCTTACTCGTCTCTCCCGGATAAATCACATACTGCTCCGCATCCACCAGAATCACCTGGGAAAATGCTCTTAATTTCTCCCGGAAATCTTCGCGTCCCTGATGCGGAAATACTTTCCACTCCAGCGTCACCGTGTCTCCCGGCGCAAATTCCTGTGCGGACGGGTGCAGCCAGAAGCAGCCTCTGTCATTGCTCTGCAGTTTCAGATCGCGCTCAATACTGTAAGCAGAAAGACTGCCTTTTGTGAGCACCATTCCCAGATGCGGAGCCGCACCACCCATGCGGAGCGCCATAATATAACTGGTATTCTCCCCACAGAAAACATGTGCATGGCATCGATAGTCACGGCAGGTCACACTGTCCGTGTAGCGGTCCTGCAACGGAAATGAAACCCCAATACTTCCGGCATTTGTAAAATACGGATGCGCACCGTTGTAAGAAACCACAATCTTGGTTGTCAGCACATCTCCGTCTTTCTCATTCTGCACCTCAGCCGAAAACTCCGGCGGGCATTTCACCTCGGCGTATGGGAAATCCTCCCGCAGCCAGTTCATCTGTTTTGGATCTTTGGAAAATACAATTTCTTTCACGTTCCCAACTCTCATTTTTTCTTTCCCCTTTCGTTTTTTCTTTGATCCCGCTTTTTGAACTCCATGTAAAATTTATTTGCTGCTTTGATCATACTATATCTACATGCTCTTTTCTATATCTCTTTTTCCGTTTTACTTTATTTTTTCTTTCTTGCCGATAGTATTTTTTCTCAATTTTTGCTATACTGAAAATGTATGCGTATCAAACTCCGGCATTGCTCTTTCAAGCTGCCGACACATACATAAACTTCATAAAAGGGGGTATCTTTTTCATGGATACGTATGTCATTTTAAAAGACCTGGCAATCATTATCGTATTCGCAAAATTGTTTGGTATTCTTGCCAGAAAATGCAAGGCTCCGCAGGTTGTGGGCGAGCTGATTGCCGGTATTGTCCTTGGACCCAGTGTGCTGGGACTCGTTCAGCAATCTGACTTTCTCGCACAAATGGCGGAGATCGGTGTCATTTTGCTGATGTTCTCCGCAGGTCTTGGCACCAGCCTGAAGGATCTGCTCCGCACCGGAGTGAAATCCCTGCTGATCGCCTGTGCCGGTGTTTTTGTTCCTCTCGTTCTTGGAGCCATCTTATACATGAGCTTTTATGGCTTCTCTGCTGTCGGAACGGAAGAATTTTACCACGCTGTTTTTATCGGTGTTATTCTGACTGCAACATCGGTCAGCATCACCGTACAGGCCTTGAAAGAACTCGGCAAGCTGAAAACAGAGGTTGGAACAACCATCTTAAATGCGGCCATCATCGACGATGTCATTGGTATCATTGTGCTGACTGTTGTCATCGGTTTTAAAGATCCGACATCCAATCCGCTGAAAGTAGCAGCCTCCACCATTCTGTTTTTTGCCCTTGCGATTGTGCTCGGTTTTCTCTGCTTTAAGCTGTTCAACCGCATGAACTCCGTATTTCCGCACACCCGCCGTCTCCCGATTCTGGGTCTTGCGCTCTGCTTCGGACTGTCCTACATTTCCGAAAAATATTTCGGCATCGCCGATATTACCGGTGCATACGTTGCGGGCGTTATCCTGTGTTCCCTCGATTCTTCCGATTACATCGAAGAAAAAATGGATATCAGCTCCTATATGATTTTCGGACCGATTTTCTTTGCAAGTATCGGACTCAAAACAACGCTCAGCGGCATGAACGAGAAATTCGTACTCTTTGCCATCTGTTTCGTCATCGTCGGCCTTGCCGCAAAAATTATCGGCTGTGGCCTGATGTCAAAGGGATGCGGCTTTACCTGGGGCGACAGCCTGAAAATCGGTGTCGGTATGATGACCCGTGGTGAAGTCTGTCTGATCGTTGCGCAAAAGGGTCTGAATGCAGGCTTTTTATCCGGCGATTTCTTCAGTGCCGTGATTCTGCTGATTCTCTTCTCGAGTATTGCAACACCGATTATGCTGAAAATCTTATACGAGAAAATGCCGACGGCAAAAGATTCTGCAAAGGCATCCTGACTTTCCTTTTACCAAAACAGGGCGCTGTGCCATTTCCTGCACAGCGCCCTGTTTTTTTCATATCAACCGGTAAGTTCTGATTTTTTCTACCACAGAATCTTCTCTGCCTCAGCTCCATCCGCAAACGGTCCCGGCATTGCTGCCACGCCGCGGTGCTCGCCAAGATAGTCCTGATCGAAGATAATCGTGCTTCCGTCCGGATCTTCGAATCTCTGCTCCGGCTCGAAGGCGTATCCTAAAATATCACTGTTGATAATTCCCGTCCGGAAATCCTTCAGGAACTCATACACGTTCGTCTTGATGGAATAGTGGCCGTCTTTTTCCACAAGTTCCACCTTAACCTGGTTCTCGTTATCCACAAGATTCTCTTTTTCATTCACACACGCCTTTGCTCCGTTAAAGTAAGCGTTTCCGTTTACCCAAACCGGCAGATGGCACTTGTTGTGATACGGCTCCAGCTTGCTCATGTCGGCCGGTTTGTCCAGCTCAAAGTGGCTGATCCACTCGTCATAGGTCGGATACTCGTCGAACACATGCGTTCCGACCTCCTGGTTATCCTCCATCTTGAAGCCCATGTCCTCAACCGTTTCTGTTTCCTCAACCGGGTAATTCTGGATAAAGATGTTGTTGTAGAACCGGTCATCACCATGCAGGAATGTCATGAATCCGGCAACCTCGGTACGGTGACGGATGTGATACGGCGTGTAACGGTCTCCTGTTCCGCCGCCAACCGCAGTTAATGAGCCAAGCATCAGATTGTGTACGCAGGCAATACCATCGGTCGCCATACGAACGCTGACCGGTGAGAGCATAATATTGTTATCGATCAGTGTCGGACCATGGCCAACCTCGATGAAAATATCCTGACTCATCATTGCGCCCTCTGCCTTTGGTGTTCCCTCCGGCGGGCAGTTGTCGTGCAGCAGGTTCTGGGTCAAGCGTGTTCCCTGTGCCTCCCAGTCGCACCAGATGCCCATCGTACAATGATGAATGTGATTTCTTCTCATCACAACATCGATCGCTGCATGCATCTTGATACCGGAAATCTCGGCTCCGCCAAGCTGCTGCATATTGTTGATGTTGTGAATGTGGTTGTCCTCAATCACGGAGAACACCGCGCCCATACGGCCGATGATACCGCCCTGCTCGCAGTTGTGGATGTTGCAGCGGCGCACGATGTGGCTGCCCACATTCTCCTTCAGCCAGCCGTGGTACTGGCCGCGGCACACAGCATCACGCTCCATCTGGGTCGGGCTTTTTACGTGTTTTCTGGTAAAGTAATGGTCGTTCTCCGGATCGTAATATTTTCCGAGCGAAATACCGCAGCACTTGCTGTTGCTGACCTCACAGTCCTCAATAATCCATCCCTTCGACCAGTGCGGACCGATCATACCGTCCTGATAAGCAGCCGGCGGCGCCCATGTCGTTGCTGCCTTGCTGACATCAAATCCACTGAACGTAATGTAATTTACGCCTGTTTTCGACGGCATAAAGCAGTTCCGGCGCACGTTGATTTCTACTTTTTCCTCCGTCGGGTTTTTACCCTGGAAGTTTGCGTAGATGACCGTCTGATTTTTCTCTTTGTCCTGCTCGGTATACCATTTGTAAACCGACCACTCCGGCTCCCAGGACGGCGCATAAACCTCGCCCTTGATACACTCCTCGAGCGTCTCTGCCTCGTATAACTGGCGGTCATTCAGATAAACCGCGCCGGTATGGCGTACCACCGGTGCAAAATACCAGTCACCGCCGACCATTGTCGTGTATGGGTTATAATTGCCAAACACTCCGTTGTCTACACGGCATACCCACACATTATCTTTGTAATGCTCCCAGTCATTCATCGTTTCCGCACCGGTGATCTTTGCGCCGAGCGGCTTCTCACTCTTATAGACGATTCTTGCATCCTCGGTTCCTCCGTTGACCGGATCAACATATTCATGGTAAATACCAGATGCAACCAGAACTTCATCTCCTGCCTTTGCAATTTTTGCCGCATCGTTGATGAACTTGAACGGCATCTCTTTTGTTCCGTTTCCATTCTTCGGAGCGGAATTATTGACATAGTAAATCATTTCTCTATACTCCTTTTTGTTATAGTAAAACCCGAAAACACTGCAAAAAAGGCTGTGACGCAATCATTCACTCTCTGCGGCGCTGAATTTTTTACGCTATTTTTTTGCGGGTCTATAGAATTTCTTTATGATAATGCTTCTTCCGCAGCCTCTTTTGATGCAAACGGGCCCGGCAGCGGATGAATGCCCTGACGGTTTCCGAAGTAGTCATATCGGAACACGATCGGCGTTCCATCCGGATTCTCATATTTCTGTTCCGGCTCAAATGCCATGCCAAGCGTCTCCGTTGAGATCACTGCACAGGCATTCTGCGGCAGATAATCGTAAACATTGGTCTCCAGTTTCCATTTTCCGTTCTCTTCTTTTACACCGATGGTGATTTCATGCTCGGTATCCACTACAGCGTCCTGTTCCTGCTTGGCCGGCTTCGCCCCATTGAAGTAAACGTTGCCGCCAAGCCATACCGGCAGCTTCTCGTAATACAGATCCGGTGACTTTCCGGAGCCCATTCCGCAATAGCCCTCAAATCTTGCCACGTACTCCTCCAATGTCGGATATCCGCTGTACGGTGCGGTTCCTGCTGTCAGATTTCCGTCATCCCACTCATTATCTCCGGTCAGTTTACGGATTTCTTCCATTCCCGCACGAACCGGCTTCTGGATGAAGATATTATTGTAGAACCGGCAGTCACCGTGAAGAACCGTCATAAATCCGTTGATCTCCGTGCGATGCGGCACATGGTACGGTGTGTAGCGTGGCGACGGCAGCTTTTCGGAGCCATTGTTGACACCGCGGCCGACAGCAGTAAACGATCCCGCGATCAGGTTATGTACTACCGCAACACCCTGCGTTGCCAGCTTCATCGCGCGGTCCGAAAGCAGTACGTTATTGTCCACCAGTGTCGGTCCGTGGGAAATTTCAATAAAGATATCCTCGCCGATACCGTCCATACCTTCTGGATTTGCATTTTCCTCGTTCGGCAGCGTATTGTCATGGAACAGGTTCTGCGTAACACGTGTGCCCTGTGCCTGCCAGTCAAGCCAGAGGCCTCTCGTACAGTGATGGAAATGGTTTCTTCGAATGATCACATCGATTGCTGCATGCATCTTGATGCCGCCGATCTCCGCACCCGCAAGGTTCTGTTTATTATTGATATGGTGAATGTGGTTATCCTCAATGATCGAGAACACACCACCTAAGTGGCCTACAATACCCGTCTGTCCACAGTCATGGATGTTGCACCGGCGG
>OGRI01002401.1_pt1 | contig 13597 bp, 7 predicted proteins | sample 1553391 | NCBI WGS metagenome assembly OGRI01 (sample SAMEA2580052, study PRJEB22360) | human gut metagenome | reverse complement strand
GTCCCAGTCGCGCACGTCGACGCCCTCGACACGCAGCGAACCGTCGTCCACATCGTAGAAGCGCTGCAGCAGCTTAATGAGCGTGGTCTTGCCGGCGCCGGTGGGGCCGACGATGGCGATGGTCTGGCCGGGCTGCGCCTCGCAGCTAAAGTCGTGGATGATGGTCTTGTCGGGCGTATAGCCAAACTTGACGTGATCAAACTCCACATGGCCGGGGCGCTTTTCGGGAATCTGCGCGTCGGCTTTCTGCTCCTCCTCGGGCGCGGCCAGGAACTCAAAGACGCGCTCGGTGGCGGCAGCCATCGACTGCATCGTGTTGCTCACGTTGCCCAGTTGCTGCACGGGCTGCGTAAAGTTGCGAACGTACTGGATAAAGCTCTGGATGTCGCCGGGCGTGGCATTGCCGGTCAGCGCGAGCTGCGCACCCACGACGACGACGCCCACGTAGCCCATGTTACCCACCAAGCTCATAAGCGGCATCATCAGGCCCGACAGGAACTGCGAGCGCCAGCCACTAATAAAGAGGCGGTCGTTTTGACGGTCGAACTCTTCGATCGAGGCCTCGGCGCGGTCGAACACCTGAATGACGTTCTGGCCGGCAAAGTCCTCCTCGATAATGCCGTTGACGGCGCCCAGAACCTGCTGCTGCTCGCGGAAGTACGGCTGCGAGAAGTGAATCATTACGGTCAAGATAATCGCGGCGGCCGGCAGCGTGAGCACGGTGACGCCGGTAAGCGGCAGGCTGATCGAAAGCATCATGACGAGCACGCCGATAATCTGCGTCACCGACGTGATGAGCTGCGTCACGCTCTGGTTGAGCGACTGACCCAGCGTATCGACGTCGTTGGTGATGCGGCTGAGTACGTCTCCCTTGCTGTGGCCGTTGAAGTAACTCATCGGCACGACGGCAATCTTGGCGGCGATTTCCTTGCGCATGCGGTAGCAGATCTTTTGCGTGACACCGGTCATGAGCCAGCCCTGGATGAGGCTGCAAACAGAGCTTGCCAGATACAGGCAGAGCAAAAAGCCGAGCGTTTTGGCGATCCAGGCAAAGTCGACATCGCCGGTACCGTTGACCTTGGCGACCAGGCCTTCGAACAGCTTGGTCGTAACCTGGCCGAGCACCTTGGGTCCCACAATGTTAAAGATGACCGAGCACACGGCAAAGGCGACGGCGGCAAACACGGCAATCTTGTGCTGGCCGATATAGCCGAGCAGCTGCCTCATGGTGCCCTTAAAGTCCTTGGCCTTTTCGCCGCGACGCATGCCGCCCATGCGGCCCATGGGACCACGCTGGCGGGTGGGCTTGGGAATCTGAGTCTTGGTCTCGTCTGCCATTAGCGCTTGCCTCCTTCCATAACGGCTGCAATTTCTTCTTGGGTAAGCCCCAGCTCCTCGGCGGAAAGCTGCGACTGTGCGATCTCCAGGTACGCCGGGCAGCTGTGCAGCAGCTCCTCGTGCGTACCGGTGCCCACCACGTGGCCGTCGTCGAGCACAATGATCTGGTCGGCGTGCATGATGGTCGCGATGCGCTGGGCCACGACCACGAGCGCGGCGTCGGTAACGTTTTTGGCCAGCTCCTCGCGTAGGCGCGCGTCGGTCTTGTAGTCAAGCGCGCTAAAAGAGTCATCGAACACCACGACCTCGGGCTTTTTGGCCAACGCGCGGGCGATGGCCAGACGCTGGCGCTGACCACCCGAAACATTGGAGCCGCCCTGGCTGATAGGGGAGTCGTACCCGTCCTCGCGCTCGGCGATAAAGTCCTCCGCCTGGGCGACGCGTGCTGCCTGGCGCATATCCTCGTCACTCACCATGTCGCCGGCAAACTTGAGGTTGCTCTCGACGGTACCCGAGAATAGACGACCCTGCTGCGGGATGTAACCGATGCGGCGGCGCAGCTCGGAAAGTGTCATGTCGCGCACATCGATGCCGTCGAGCGAAATGCTGCCGCCCGTGACGTCGTACAGGCGCGGAATCAGCTGCACGAGCGTGGACTTGCCCGAGCCCGTGGAGCCAATGATGCCGAGCATCTGACCGGCGTGCGTGGTGAAGTTCACGCCGCTGATGACGTCGGCGCGGGCATCGGGATACTGGAAGCTCACGTCACGGAAGGTGAGCTCACCGCGCGGCGCGCTGGCAGCAGGCAGTTTGGGCGAGGCAGGGTCGTTGATGCTCGTGGGGCAGGTGATGACCTCTTCCACGCGCTCGGCTGCGACCTCGGCGCGGGGCAGGATGACCGAAACCATGGTGAGGATCATAAACGCCATGACGATCTGCATGGTGTAGGAGATAAACGCCATCATGTTGCCGACCTGCATCACGCCGTCGGACACGCCCTGGGCGCCAAACCAGACGATAAGCACGGTGATGCAGTTCATGACGAGCATCATGAGCGGCATCATAAAGCTCATAGCGCGGTTGGTGTAGAGCTGCGTGGTCATCAGGTCGAGCGAAGCCTTGTCAAAACGCTCGAGCTCATGCTCCTCGCGGTTGAACGAGCGGATGGGCATAAGGCCGTCGAGCAGCTCGCGGGCGGTAAGGTTCACGCGGTCCACAAAGCTCTGCATCTTTTTGAACTTGGGCATGGTGAGGCCCATGAGCACGCCGACAACGGCCGAGACCGCGATGATGGCCACGGCGATGGTCCACTCCAGGCCGGTGTGGTTGGCCAGGACGCGCATGACAGCGACGATGCCCATGACGGGGGCCATAAGACACATGCGGATAAACAGGGTTGCGGCCATCTGAATCTGCTGAATGTCGTTGGTGCAGCGGGTGATGAGCGAGGCCTGGCTAAACTTGCCCACCTCGGCCGGCGAGAAGTGCATAACCTTGTTGAAGGTCTCGCGGCGCAGGTCGCGGGCGATGGAGCAGGCGGTGCGCGAAGCCACGGCGCCGGTCAGGATGGTGGCGACCAGCGACACCAGACACAGACCAAACATCGTGGTCGCCATGCGGCCCAGGTAGGCGTTCTGCACGTCGGCGGGGTCGATGCCCTGCGCCTTGTACTCGTCCTGTACATAGCTCACGGCGCGCTGAGTGACGATGGAGCCCGACATGGAGCCCATTTTATCCGCCATTTCGTTGGCGCCCTCGACGAGCTTGCTTTGGTCTACCAGACCGCCCTCGACACCCAGGCGCAGGCTCTTCATGGTGATCTTACCGCCGTCGGCATCAATCTGCTTTTGCATGTTCTGCGCCGCCGCGGCCTTCTGCTGCATCTCGGCGAGCTGCTCGGGTGTCATCGCTGCCATTTGCTCGGGGGTGGGCATGGCCTGGGCAGCGTTGTTGTCTTTCTCGCTGGACGAGCCCATCATGTCGCCCATGGAGTCGGCGTCAATGCCCTGGTTGAACGAAAGGACGACAGTCTCGGGCAGGCTCATAATGTCGGCAATCTTGCCTCCATCGGCACGCTCTTCCTCGGTGCCCATGTACGTTCGAATGCCGTTTTTGTCAGCCTTGCTAAACACGGCCTCCGCAGCTTTGGCGTCCTTGGCGCTCATGAAGAGTTCGAGGTCGTCGAGCGATTCGGCGCGAATGGTGTCAGGCACGGGCGAGGCGATGCCGCCTTGCTGCACGCCCACGTCGACGATATCGCTCATGTAGGTAGGCAGTGCTAGATCGGCGTTGCAACTGATTACGATAAGTACGATAGCTGCGAACAGTGCCAGGATATGCTTTTTAAAGAGCTTGAGAATCCTCACTCGGCATCTCTCCTTTCTTGATTGCGGTCGATAATTTCGTTGGCACGCCTTAGAAGACGCACCATCTCTTGGGTATCTGTTTCGCCGAGCTGCTCGAGGAAAGCCGCAGTGCGGTTCTCGAATTCCCGACGTTTGATTTCGAGATCCTGAAATCCCTTGTCGGTCACTATGACGTGTACGCGACGACGGTCAGTCTTTGAGTGCTCGCGCTCGACCCAGCCCTTGGCCTCGAGGGCGCGTAGGATATTGGCGATGCGGGCGCTCGAGACCCAGGCGCGATCAGCGAGTTCGCTCGGCGTGAGCGAACCGCCGGCGAGTATGAGGGCGCGCATGACGGCCATCTCGCCGCCGAGGGCTTTGTCCGCAAAGCGCGAAATGCGCTGATGCATGCTGCCGAACTCGGTAAGGAGCTGACGCCCAAGTTCACGGAAATCGGTATCTTCCACCGAAAACCCCTAACACTAGAAACTATTTTCGGTGAAAGATGATACCCCCCGCACGCGCACCCTATACGGTAGATTTTGGGACATGCCTAGAAAACAACCTTTAGGCGACCTCCGTACACCGTCGGTATCAGCAAAGTTAGGGGTAGATCTCTGAGCACGTCCTAAAGCCCACTCAGAGGCACTTTACCCTGCTAAAGCTGGCATAACAGCTAGAGTGAACGTCGTACAAAGGCAAGGAAAAATACCAAACAAATCGGTGAACGGTAGTTGTTCGCGCTCGCATTTCCTGCGGATTTGTTAAAAACGTCCTAATGGTAGAAAAAAAGGAACATATAACAGCACTGATGAAGGGGGTGGCTATGTTATCCTTCTCAAACGGGTGAAATCTTGGGTTTTGGGTTGTAGTTCCAAGGTGGACAAACGTTTTTCCTGCACCAACGTGTGGTGAAGAACGGAAGAAGCCGGTAGTGCAAGCCGAAAATTCAAGAATTCAATAAGCAGCGGTGTGAGAGAGCGCCGCATTACACGTAACTAGGAGCGTGGTTACACAATGCAGGAGGCATGGGAAGGCTTCAAGGAAGGTATCTGGACGGGAGAGGTCGACGTCCGAGACTTCATCCAGAAGAACTACACCCCCTACGAGGGCGATGAGTCGTTCCTCGTAGGTCCGACCGAGCGTACCAAGGAGCTGTGGGGCGAGGTTCTCGACCTGCTGCTTAAGGAGCGCGAGCAGGGTGGTGTCCTCGATATGGACACCAAGACCGTCACGGGTATCGTGAGCCACCCCGCTGGCTACATCGATAATGCCCATCGCGACAAGGAGACCATTGTTGGCCTCCAGACCGACAAGCCGCTCAAGCGCGCGCTGCACGTCAACGGTGGTATCCGCATCGCTTGCCAGGCTGCCAGCCAGCACGGCTACAAGGTCGACGAGAACGTTGTCGAGCGCTACACCTTCGAGCGCAAGACCCACAACGCTGGCGTCTTCGATGTTTACACCCCCGAGATGCGTGCTTGCCGCTCGGCTCACATCATCACCGGTCTGCCCGATGGCTATGGCCGCGGCCGCATCATCGGCGACTACCGTCGTGTTGCCCTGTACGGCGTCGACTACCTGATCAAGGACAAGGAGGCCCAGAAGGCTTCCACTCCGACGGTCATGACCGCCGACAACATCCGCGATCGCGAGGAGCTGCAGGAGCAGATCCGCGCCCTCGGCGAGCTCAAGATGATGGCCGAGACCTATGGTTTCGATATTTCCAACCCTGCTACCAACACGCAGGAGGCCATCCAGTGGATGTACTTCGCCTACCTTGCTGCCGTCAAGGAGCAGAACGGCGCCGCTATGTCCATCGGCCGTACCTCTACGTTCATCGACATCTACGCTGAGCGCGACCTTGCCAACGGTACCTTCACCGAGGAGCAGATCCAGGAGTTCGTGGATCACTTCATCATGAAGCTCCGCATGGTCAAGTTTGCCCGTACCCCCGAGTACCAGGCCCTGTTTACCGGCGATCCGCAGTGGGTCACCGAGTCCATCGGCGGCATGGGTGTTGACGGCCGTACGCTCGTTACCAAGATGAGCTACCGCTACCTGCACACGCTCGAGAACATGGGCACCAGCCCCGAGCCCAACATGACCGTTCTGTGGTCGACCCGTCTGCCCGAGAACTTCAAGAAGTTCTGCGCCAAGACTTCTGTCGCCAGCTCCTCGATCCAGTACGAGAACGACGACCTCATGCGCGTTTACCACGGCGACGACTACGGCATCGCCTGCTGCGTGTCCTCCATGCGCATTGGCAAGGAGATGCAGTTCTTCGGCGCCCGCGCCAACCTGGCCAAGTGCCTGCTCTACGCGCTCAACGGCGGTGTTGACGAGGTCTCCAAGAAGCAGGTCGGCCCCAAGTATCGCGCCGTCGAGGGCGATACGCTCGATTACGATGACGTTGTGGCCAAGTACAACGACATGATGAAGTGGCTCGCTGGCGTGTACGTCAACTCGCTGAACATCATTCACTACATGCACGACAAGTATTGCTACGAGCGCATCCAGATGGCTCTGCACGACAAGCACGTGCACCGCTGGTTCGCTACGGGCATCGCTGGCCTTTCCGTCGTGGCTGACTCCCTGTCCGCCATCAAGTACGCCAAGGTCCACCCCGTCCGTGACGAGAACGGCATCATCGTCGACTTTGAGACCGAGGGCGAGTTCCCCAAGTACGGTAACGACGACGACCGCGTCGACCAGATCGCTCACGACGTTGTGCACCAGTTCATGGAGTACATCCGCATGAACGACACCTACCGCAACTCCGTGCCCACGACCTCGGTTCTGACCATTACCTCCAACGTCGTGTACGGTAAGAAGACCGGCTCCACGCCCGACGGCCGCAAGGCTGGCCAGCCGTTCGCCCCGGGTGCTAACCCCATGCACAAGCGCGATAGCCACGGCGCCATCGCTTCGCTGTCTTCGGTTTCCAAGCTCCCGTTCCGCGATGCTCAGGACGGCATCTCCAACACCTTCTCCATTATCCCGAGTGCGCTCGGCAAGGAGGACCAGGTGTTCTTTGGCGATATCGACCTTGATCAGCTGGGCGAGTAACTATTGTTAGTGCTATACTAACAATAACGATTACTGATTAGTGCGCCGGTTTCGGCCGGCGCCTATTAATCGAAGGAGACACATTATGAAGGTTTCTGAAGTTTCCGAGACCCAGGCCGATAACCTGGTCCACATGCTCGACGCTTACGCCGAGAAGGGTGGCCACCACCTGAACATCAACGTCTTCAACCGTGAGACGCTGCTCGACGCTCAGGCTCACCCCGAGAAGTACCCGCAGCTGACCATCCGCGTTTCCGGCTATGCCGTGAACTTCCACACGCTCACCAAGGAGCAGCAGGACGAGGTCATTGCGCGTACCTTCCACGACAAGTTCTAAAGGGACTCAACTCCCACCGGAGACCCGGTAAGGCCTACGCACTTTGCCTCTCAAACGTCCTCGCCGCTTCGCGGCTGCGGAATGTTTGCGAGACAAAGTGCTCCCGGCCTTGCCGGGTCTCCTGCGTTGTCGTCCTTTAGGGAACCACGCTAAATTAAATTGGTGTCCTCGGACATGCAAAGGGCTCCGCTGCGCGCTTCGCGCGGCGGAGCCCTTTGCGTCCTGCGGAAATGTTTTGGAAAGTAACCCAAAGCGGCCCGGCGGGGGTCCTGTGTAGTCACCCTTTAGGCGGAACTCTCCTAATTATTTGGATGAGTCGTTTACTTACTTGTACTGTTACCGTCTTCCCGCTCTTGTTGGGGTATGCTTTGTTCGTATGTAAACGTATGACATGTTGATGGGGGAGGGTGCTATGGCTCGCGAGAGTGCTCGTTCTAAGGATACGGCTAAGCCTGGCATCAAGGAAGTTGCAGCGGTGGCGGGGGTTTCGCCTACTACGGTATCTCGCGTGCTTAATAATCGCGGCTATATTAGCCAAGAGACCCGCGATAAGGTCCATGCCGCGATGAAGCGCATCAACTATACGCCCAACGATATCGCCCGTGCCATGCTCAACGGTCGCCTGAATCTTATCGGTATGATCGTCCCCTATGTCAGCAGTCCGTTTCATGCCCAAGTGGTTCAAGTCATTGAGCATACCCTGGCCGAAAACGGTTTTAAGATGCTGCTGTGCAATAGCGCCAATCGACCCGAGCTTGAGCGCTCTTATATCGACATGCTTCGACGCAATATGGTTGATGGCGTCATCGTCAACTCGCTTAATATCGGTGCCGAAGCGTATGCCGAGATGGGCTTGAGTCTGGTTGGTATCGACTGCGACCTTGGCGAAGCCTCTGTTCAGATTGCGAGCGACAGCTATAGCATCGGCGAACTTGCCACGCGTCGCCTGATCGATGACGGATGTTCACGCATCCTGTGCCTGCGCAGCAATAGCCGCATGCGCATGCCTGCCAATAAGCGTACCGATGCCTACCTCGATGTTGTTGAGCAGGCCGGTTTGCCCGCGCTTGTCCGTGAGGTTGAGTTCGTTAAGCCCGACGACGAAAAGAGCGCGGTCGTTGCGAAGATCCTCGATGAGAACCCCGATATTGACGGCATCTTTGCGGGAGACGACACGATGGCGGCTATCTGTCTTAACGTGATGAAGCAGCGCGGCTTGAGCGCTCCGGGCGATATTAAGGTCGTGGGCGCGGATGGTGCCCGCCGCACTATGACGTTTATGCCTGACTTAACAACCGTACGCCAAGATATCGATCGCATCGGAGAGCTCGCGGCGCAATCCATCATTGCTCTTATTAACGGCGAAAAGCCCGAATCGAATATCAAGCTCCCCGTTGAACTCATTGAGGGTAAAACCGCGTAGTTCATCCCGTGCCAAAAGAATTCCTCAAACACCTCTGATGACCGTTCGCCGGCATATGTCAACCGTTTGCCGACGACTGGAACTGCGAAAAGACGTATTGGTGTGAAAACGTTTGACATATGAAAACGATTGACATATCTTGCCATTGTACCGAGTTAGTATGTCGTGGAAAGGAAGTCTCGGATGCACAAGGTGTATTACCAGCCTGAGGGAATTTGGGTAGGCGACATCATGCCGTACGGCGAGGACGGCACGTTCTATCTCTATCATCAGCGTGACACGCGAAACCCCGGACCTTTCGGAGAGCCGTTTGGCTGGGCACTCGCGACAACCAAGGACTTCGTCAATTACAAAGACTTTGGCGAGAGCCTTGAGCGTGGCGGCGACGAGGAAGTCGACCAGTATGTTTATGCCGGCACGGTGTTTAAGGTGGGCGACAAGTACCATGCGCTCTACACTGGTTGCAATCGCGATAAGGTCAAGGCACGCTTGATGAAGCAGGTTCTTCTTCACGCAACGAGTGACGACGCCGTCAAGTGGGAGAAGAACATCGCCGAGACGCTGCTTCCGCCCCAGGAGGGTTACGATGACCGCAACTGGCGCGATCCCTTTGTGCTGTGGGATGAGGAGAACGAAGAGTACATGCTCATCCTCGGCACGCGTGTGGGCGAGGACAAGCGTCTGATGACCGGTCGTCTGGTCAAGTTCACCTCCAAGGACCTGGATACCTGGGAGTTCCAAGGCGACTGGTGGAATCCGGGCCTGTACACCATGTTCGAGATGCCTGATCTCTTTAAGATGGGCGACTGGTGGTATCTGGTGTTCTCCGAGTACAGTGATGGCAACAAGACCCGTTATCGCATGTCTCGCTCTATCAACGGTCCTTGGATCACTCCTGCGGACGATTCCTTCGATGGCCGCGCGTACTATGCCGCGCGTACCGCATTTGACGGCGAGCGCCGCGTTCTCTTTGGTTGGGTTCCTACGCGTGACGAGGGCGGCGACCCCAGCTCTTACCTGTGGGGTGGCACCTTTATGCCCCTCGAGATCGTTCAGCGTGCCGACGGAACGCTCGGCACCAAGCTTCCTGACAGCATGCTTGGCGCCTTTGGCGAGGCTAAGGCAGTCGAGGCCTTTGAGCTCTCCTGCGAGTCGGGCAAGGTCGAGCAGGTGCTCGCCGCGGATGCCGGTTCCACCTATATGCTCGACGCCGACATCGAGCTCGCCGGTGACGCTGCCGGCTTCTCGGTGAAGCTTGCCGAGGACGCCGAGTCCGGTCTTGCCTATGAGTTCCGCGCCAACCTGCGTGAGGGCAAGCTCGAGTTTACGGCGGCCCCCCAGTATCCGTGGTTCCAGGTCAACAACATGGGCCTCGAGCGTCCGTTGTTCTTTAAGGGCGAGGGCACTCATCATGTGCGCCTGGTCGTTGACGACGATATCGCGACCATCTTTGTCGATGATGTTGCGCTTAACGCTCGATTCTGCAATAAGCAGGGCCAGGGTGTGGCGCTGACGGTCACCGACGGTACGCTCAAGTGCGCAAATGCAACGATCGCGTCTCTGTAATGGCATCAAAACGTCTTATGATTTCGTAAAGGAATGGAGAGGAACATGGACTACAAAGTAGTGTCTCAGCAAGTCGTCGATAACGTCGGCGGTCTGGAGAACATCGAGGGCGCCACGCATTGCGTTACGCGTCTGCGTCTGGTGCTCAAGGATACGAGCAAGTACAACAAGGCCGAGCTCGAGAACATCGATGGCGTCAAGGGCGTGCTGTACAACAGCGGCCAGCTCATGATCATCTTCGGTACCGGTACCGTCAACAAGGTCTACGATGAGTTTATGGCTCTGACGGGCGTTAAGGAGATCAGCGCTTCCGAGGTCAAGGGCGCCGAGGCGGACAAGAAGGGCAAGTTCTTCTCGGTCCTCAAGGTATTCTCGGACATCTTTATCCCCATCATTCCCGCTTTCGTCGGCGCTGCTATCATCATCGGCCTTAAGTCGCTGATCGTTGCCAACGGCCTCTTTGGCATGGAGGGCAGCCTTGCCGACCACAGCGAGTTCCTCAAGAACCTCGCAAGCTTCTTTGCCATTATCGCCACTACGTTTGACTACCTGCCTGTCCTGGTTATGTACAGCGCGGTCAAGCGTTTTGGCGGTAACCCGATCCTGGGCATCCTCGTCGGTATCGTCATGGTTCACCCGAGCCTTATGAACCGTAACACGTTCGTTATGGACCCGACGGGTGCTGAGTACTGGAACTTTGGTCCGCTCTCCATTCCCATGGTTGCTTTCCAGGGCGGCGTGTTCCCTGCAATCCTGACTGCCTGGTTTATGGCCAAGGTCGAGAAGATTGCCCAGAAGTACATCCCCGAGGTCGTCTCGTTCGTCTTTGTCCCGACCGTTACCCTGATTCTTGCTAACGTCGCCCTGTTCACCGTGTTCGGCCCGCTCGGCAACCTGATCGGCGACGTCCTCGCCGGTGTAATCGATATCCTGTACAACAGGATGGGCGTCTTCGGTGCCTTTGTCTTTGCCGCATTCCTGCAGCCGCTCGTCGTTACCGGTACGCATCAGTTCATCCAGGGTATCGAGGCAAACCTCGTTGCCACGACTGGCTTCAACTACATCCAGGCCATCTGGTCGGTTTCCATCATCGCCCAGGGTGGCGGCGCCATCGGCATGTACCTCATTCACAAGAAGCATTCCAAAGAGCGCAACATCTGCATGTCGTCCTTTATCCCGACGCTGGTCGGAATCTCCGAGCCCGCTATCTTCGCTGCAAACATGCGCTACTCGATCATCCCGTTCATCTGCGCATGCATCGGTGCAGGCTGCGGCGGTGCCTTCGTGAAGCTCTTTGAGGTGCGCGCCATCGGTCAGGGTCTGACCGGTGTGCTTGGCCTGCTCATCGTCACACCCGAGACTCTCGTGTGGTATGTGGCTGGCAATCTCATCGCCTTCATCGTGCCGATCGTCTTGATCTTTGCCTACAACAAGGCAAAGGGCGTGCCGACCACCGATGAAGAGGGCGCTGGCGCTGGCTTCGACGTTAGCTTCTAGTTGAGCCGTTCAGCGTAATGTGCGGATAAGTCCATTTGGGGAAGGGCGTTCGACTCGTGTGAGTCGAGCGTCCTTTCCTATAGACGAGAAGGTCAATGGCGATGTTTAATCAAAAAAACAAGGTGATGCGTGCGGACTATGAGCAGTGGCGTGCCGGACAGGATGAGACGGCGGCTCGCATCGCGTCCGACCCCGATAGGCTTTTGTTCCATGTGGAGCCTGAGCTTGGCTGGCTCAACGACCCCAACGGTTTGGTGCAGATCGGTGATACGTATCACATCTATCACCAATACGATCCATTCGATGCTGCGCATGGCGGTCCAGTGCTTTGGAACCATCTGACGACAAAGGATTTTGTGACGTACGAGAATCACGGCCCCGTGCTGTTCCCCGATTCCGATTTGGATTCGAGTGGAGCGTATTCTGGTTCTGCCTTTGTACGTGATGGCAAGATTCACTACTTCTATACCGGCAACGTTAAGCATTTTGACCGCGATGATTACGACTACGTGTTGACGGGCCGTGAGCAAAACCAGATTCATATGGTTGCCGAGAATCCCGACGAATTGGGCGAGAAGTGCATAGCTGTTGGACCGGTCGATTACCCCGACGATATCGGTACGCACGTGCGCGACCCCAAGATCCTTGAGCACGATGGTATCTACTACATGGTTCTGGGCGCTCGTACGAAAGACGACCGTGGCTGCGTGCTTGTCTATACCTCGCGCAATCTTGAGGACTGGAGCTATGCGACGCGCATTGAGTTGGGCGAGAAGTTTGGCTTTATGTGGGAGTGCCCCGATCTGTTTGAGCTCGATGGTGAGCTTATTCTCGTTTGCTGTCCGCAGGGTGTGCCTGCCGATGGTTGGCGTTACCGCAATCCGCATCAGTGCGTGTGGTTCCCCATCGAGGCCGATTGGGAGGCGCCGAGCTTTAAAATCGTCAGGCAGGGCATGCCCCCGATGGTCGATGCCGGTTTTGATTTCTATGCTCCGCAGTCCTTTGAGGATGCTGCAGGCCGGCGTTTGATGATCGGATGGTCGGGTTGCCCCGATGCGACGGCAGAAAACCCGACGGTGGCGCGCGGATGGCAGTGCGCGTTGACGGTGCCGAGAGAGCTGAGCATACGCGATGGTAAGCTCTGCCAGCAGCCGGCGCACGAGATTGAGAGGATGCGCGGTGACTGCGTTCGCGCGACAGGCGGTGAAACCGTTGAGGAGCCGGGCCGCCTGTTTGATCTTGTGGTTTCCTGTGAGGGCGCCAAGATGGCCGAGCTCGAAATCCGCAAGGGTGTCTTTGTGCGTTATGCGGACGGGATGCTTACCCTCGACATGGGTGACGAAGGCTATGGGCGCGACCAGAGGTCGATCGAGCTCAGCGAGCTTCGCGACCTGCGCGTGCTTTCGGACACTACGATGGTCGAGATTTTTGCCAACAGCGGCGAGGCGGCACTTACGAGCCGTACCTATTCGCCGGCGGTTTCGGCGATGGGGTTGCATGCCGAGGGTGCGGCGTCGATGGATTTCTACCGCCTCGCGCATTAACCGTGCGTGGAGCACGATTGGACTTGCCGGGCGGAATGTGTCGCAGTTGCCGCAGCGAACTACCGTTTATCGCGTATAGCGACCGTTTGCGGGATAAGTAACACTCATTTATAAACCGTGTAAAATCTCAGTTAAGCACAGAGTTTTCCAGGGAGACGCTGTCCTTTGTTGTGTGCAAGGGGCGGCGTCTCTTTGGTGCTTGGATGTTGTTGTGCAACAGTGCGGCGGCGCGTGTCATGTATTGAAAAACCAACGTTGAGATGGGTCGTGATAATAATGGGCAAGTACGTAATCGTGGTTGAGTCTGGGTCGGATGTGACGCCGGAGCTCTGCGAGCGCTACGGCATCGTGCGCGTGCCCATGCACGTCACAGTTGGCGACGAGACCGTCGAGGACGGCTCCATCGATCCGCTTGAGATTTACTCGCGCTGCAACGAGTTTGGCGTGATGCCCAAGACCAGCGGCTGTGCGCCGGCAG
>OGRI01002388.1_pt1 | contig 13670 bp, 10 predicted proteins | sample 1553391 | NCBI WGS metagenome assembly OGRI01 (sample SAMEA2580052, study PRJEB22360) | human gut metagenome | reverse complement strand
CCCGCCGCAGCCAGAGAGTCTATGGTGTTGGAAAACAGCAGCGCACCGGGGTTGCAGCCTATCACGGCGGAGTTGTAAAGCACCATGCCGCCCGTGGTGGAGCCTATGGTCTGGGGCAGGCAGAGGGCCACGCCCACTGTGGATTTGCCGTACAGGTCCGGGTTGTTCTGATCGGTACAGGTGTTCTTGCCCTCCTTGCAGTCCTTGAAGGAGGCCAGGGTGTTGAATCCGCCGTGGGATACCAGCGCCTTGAGGGTGACTTCGCCGGGAACCACTACGCGGCCCTTAAAAATCCGTTCCATTATTTTGCACCTCCTGTGATCTGGTCCAGTATCTCGCTGTCGGAATAATACCGGGACGTGGTGTATGTACGGAGCTTGTTGCTATTGGTGATGACCGGCATCTTGGCGCACATGGGATTGTTCATGTACATCAGCGGGCAGATATAGGATACAACAACGCCCATATCCTTAAGCTTTTTATAGTTCTCCGTCTTTTCGAATTCCCTTATTACGCCGGGCGCAGAGGTGAAGACGGTCTTTATGGCCACCTTCCTGCGGCCCTTTTCTTTTAGCTTCGCTTCAAGCTTTTCAGTCCAGTCGTTGAGCTGGGAAAAGGTCATGTGAGGGCAGCCCATGAAACAGAGCCTGGGGGTAGCGTCCTTATCCTTCCAGATGACGGGGTAGGAGGCCTTTACCCGTTCCAGCTCCGCGTCGTCTATTACGTACATCTTTGCATCGGGCTTTATGAGGCTTTCGCCCTGCTCCACCGCTTCCGGAGTGAGGCGGTCAATATGGTACAGGCCCACTGCGCCGTTGGAGGCGGTGGCCGCGCCGAAGTCCTTGAGGTATGCGCAGGCATCATCGTTAAGCTCCGTGCCTATCCACTTATCTAGGCCCTTTATGTAAGGTACGTCTTCCATTACTTTCATACCTATGGCGGAGCCTAAAAGCTGTGCCTCGGGCTTCTTGGTGGTATTTATCTCAACTATCCAGCTTGCCTTGCGGCCCTCGTCGGTCAAAAGGCCAAAGTAGGGCACGAAGCCCAGTATGGAGCCGAACATCTCGATTATTCCGGAGTTGCGGTTGCACCGCGCGCCCAGCACGGAGTTTGCATAGTTTACCGCGCTGGATTCTGCCCAGGAGAGTATGTCTCCCTTGTTGGGCCTGTTGCCGACCTCCGGGAAGTAGCAGGCGCAGGTGAAAGCGTCATCCCGGAGCAGGCCTATCTTTTTTAGCTGTTCCTCATACCGCTTCTGAGGGCCGTACATCACCTTGAATACTATGTCCTGCAAAAGATTGGACGGAACGTTCTTATCCACCGGCCGCGGGTCGGCGGAGAACTTCTGCTTGGAGGTCACACCCGCAGCGATAAGCTCGTCCATGAGGTCGAATACGCCCTTTATGACGATGACGCCAAAGCTTGTGACTATGTGGCCGTAGGTAGAGGTTACCGGCACCATTTTTGTAGCGCCGAAGGTCTCGCCGTACATGACGAGGGTCTTCATTATCTTGGCGTATACTTCGCCCTGACTCCCGTCAAGTATGGCTTGCTGTTCTCTGGTAAGTTCCATATGATTTCTCCTTTCGCAAAGAAGCATTACAGCGCCATGGCAACGTCCCATGCCCGCCAGATGACGGTGCGCAGGTTGCCTACGCCGTTGCAGTCGCCTACAAGGTGAACGTGCTTATCCTGAGGGAAGGCGGGAGTGGGTATGTAGCCAGCGCTTATGAGCACCGTATCGCCCTCTATCTCGAAGGTGCTTCCGTCCTTGGCCTTGACGATTACGCCTTTGTCCGTCACCTCGGAGAGCATGGTGTCAAGGTGTACCTCGACGTTGTTAAGGGCGAAGAAGTCGCGGAGGTAGGAGGAGTTGGCAAGGCATACGCCCTTCACGGCGATCAGATCGTTCTTCATTTCGACTATGACGGGGGTCTTGCCCTTCCTGTACATATCGAGGGCTATCTCGCAGCCGGTAAGGCCGCCGCCGATTATTATGACCTTCTGGCCCACTTCTTTGCGGCCGGGAAGGTAGTCGCAGGCCTCTATGGCCTTTTCTGCGCCGGGGACCTTGAGTATCCTCGCCTTGCTGCCGGTGGCAACTATTACCTCGTCCGCGTTGAGGGAGGTTGTGTCCTTTACCTCGGTGTTGAACTTTATCTCTATGCCAAGGTCCTTCATTTCCTTCTCATACCACTTTATGAGCTCCCGGTCCTTCTCTTTAAATTCGGGGGCCGCCGCGGCTATGAACACGCCGCCCAGCCTGTCGGTCTTTTCATAGATCGTAACCTTGTGGCCGCGGAGTGTGAGCACGCGGGCAGCTTCCATACCTCCTATGCCGCCGCCTATAACGGCGGTCTTTACTATCTTATACTTGGAGGACTGCATGGTTTCGGGGTTCAATGCACACCGTGCCATGCCCGCATTGTCCGCGAGCGTCTGATCGTTGCCTACGCCGTTGTAGTGAGCCATGTTGAAGCAGGCATTATGGCAGCATATGCAGGGGCGGATGTCCTCTTCCCGGCCTTCCATCAGCTTGGTTATCCACTCTGGGTCGGAAAGGAACTGGCGGGCAATGCCTACGCCGTCTATCTTACCCTGTGCTATCGCCTCCGCGCCTACGGCGGGGTCCATGCGTCCCGCGCAGACTACCGGTATATCCACGAACTTCTTTATGTGTGCAACGTCTTCAAGGTTGCAGTTTCTCGGCATATAAGGGGCGGGGTGAGCCCAGTACCATGCGTCGTATGTGCCGTTGTCGCAGTTTAGCATATCGTAGCCAGCATCCTGCAAATACTTTGCGGCGCGCTCGCTTTCCTCCATGTCGCGGCCTACCTCCACATAATCCTCGCCGGGCAGCGCGCCCTTGCCGAAGCCCTTTGTCTTGGACAGCACGGAGTAGCGGAGTGATACGGGGAAGTCGTCGCCGCAGGCCGCTTTTATGGCCTTTACTATCTCAACGGGGAAGCGGTAGCGGTTCTCGAAGCTTCCGCCGTATTCGTCTGTGCGGAAGTTGGTGTATTTCATGGTGAACTGATCCAGCAGGTAGCCCTCATGCACCGCGTGCACCTCGATGCCGTCCACGCCGGCGTCCTTGCAGAGCTTGGCGGTCTTGGCGAAGGCATCTACCATTTGGTGAATCTCTTTTGTGGTGAGGGGACGGGATATGCAGCTGTCCTCCCAGCGGTTGGGTGTGGCGCTGGCGCTGGCGGTAAGGTAGCTTACGTCCAGCACGGGCTTCATTACCGCGGCGAGAGCCTTGTTGTGCATGGCCTTTACCATTATATCGTTTATTGCCAGGGAGCGGCCAAAGCCTGCGGTGAGCTGTATGAACATCTTGCAGCCGGTCTTGTGGAATTCCTCCATGAAGTCCTTCAGCTCGTCGAACTTGCCCTTCCCCTGATACAGCCACTTGCCTAAGAGTATATCGCGTATTGGGGCTATACCGGGAAGTATGAGGCCGGCGTTGTTCTTGGCCCGTTCCAGAAGAAACCGCGCCGCTTCCTTATCGAAGTGGTTGGGCTCCATCCAGCCGAATATGGAGGTTCCGCCCATGGAGGTCATGACTATGCGGTTCTTTATCTCCACATTGCCTATCTTCCAGGGGGTAAAAAGCGGATCGTAGGTCTTATTCATATAATTGGCCTTCCCTTCTGAAATATATAAGATCTGATTGTCATTATTATATCATATATATCCCTTCACACAAGGATAATATGCTGACCGAGGGGAATTTATTTGCCAGAGGTGTCCCCGTTATTGACAAAATAGATATGTACATGTAAGTAATTGCAAAGTCCAATTTGACTATATTGCCCCGGTAAATATAATGGAAATGCTGACAATAGTATGAAAGAGATTGTTTGTATGTTTTACGATAATAAGGGAAAAAAAGAGCAGAACGCGGATTCCGCCCTGCTTTCCGGCCTGACCCGCCGCCAGCTTAAAGAGCTGGAGGAAAAAGAAAAGACTCCCGCGCAAAAGCTCAGGGAGGCAGTCATAATGCTCCTGCCGCTGCTGTGCGGCTGCGTTGCGCTGCTGGAGTACCTGCTCCTGCCCAACAACAGCAGGAACGCAAGGCCCTGGAGCTATGTATGGGTGCTCGGCGCGGCGATGTGCGCCTATCTGCTCTGCCTCTGCGTCTCGCTGCTCAGGAAGCGCAGGGGCGAAAAACGGATGTATGAAAAGCTTTACTACAAGGCGCCCCATTTTTCAGCGCTGTTCCTCTTTCTCGCCCTGTACGACTATCTCACGCTCAAGACGGGCATTTTGACGCAGCCCTTCGTGCCCTGCATGAACTACATCATAAACGCCTTCCTGGTGGACTACAAGCTTCTGGCGGACTGCACGCTGAACACCCTCAAGCTTCTGTTCCTAGGTTATTCCATAGGCGTATCCCTAGGGCTTATCACCGGCATAGCCTGCGGTTACTCAGAGCGGGCGCGCTACTGGCTTGATCCCATAATCAAGTTCCTTGGCCCCATACCCACTTCTACATGGATACCTATCATAATGGTGGTTGCAAGCTCCCTTTTCGGCGGCGCGGTGTTCATCATCGCGCTGGGCTCCTGGTTCGCCGTAACCGTGGCCTCCCTCACCGGTATTTCCAACGTGAGCAAGGAATACTTTGACGCGGCGATGACGCTGGGCGCAAACAGCCGCCAGTTAGTGTTCCGGGTGGCAATACCCCACGCCATGCCCTCCATTTTGCAGGGCTGCACACAGGCCATGAGTTCCTCCTGCGTCGCTATAATGATAGCCGAAATGCTGGGCGTCAAGTCCGGCCTAGGCTGGTACATGACCTGGCAGACCGGCTGGGCAAGCTACGATAAATCCTTCGCCGCCCTGTTCGTTATTTGCCTTATATTCACCCTTGTCACCAAGGGACTGGAAAGAATTAAGCGCTATCTGCTCAGATGGCAGAATGGAGCCGTAAAGTAATGTCAGACGAAAAAAAGGCGGTTTGCCTCAAGCTTGAAAACGTCAGCAAGGTATTCGCAAAGGTGGAGAGCGATCAGGTCACCCATGCGCTTCAGGATGTGAGCGTAGAGATGTCCGGCGGGGAATTTGTTTCGCTGGTGGGGCCCTCCGGCTGCGGAAAATCCACTATACTGCGCCTTGTGGCGGGGCTTATCACGCCCACCCTGGGCCGCGTTACGGTCAACGGCGAGGAGATAAGCGGCCCCTCCCCCAGCAGAGGGCTGGTATTCCAGAATCCTACGCTTTTCCCGTGGCTGACTGCGGAGAAGAATATTTCCTTCAGCCTCGATCTGCGGGGCGACGATAAGGGCAAGGCCGAAAAAGTTGAGCATATGCTCGAAATAACCGGCTTGACGCAGTTTCGTCACGATTACCCGGCCCAGCTTTCCGGCGGCATGGCGCAGCGCGTGGCGCTGGTGCGCACCCTCATCAACGAGCCGGAGATACTGCTTCTGGACGAGCCCCTGGGCGCGCTGGACGAGTTCACGCGAATGAACATGCAGGACGAGATACTGAACATCTGGATGCAGAAAAAGCAGCTTGCCCTCATGGTTACCCACAGCATTGACGAGGCGGTCTATATGGGTACCCGCGTGCTTGTAATGGAGGCAAATCCGGGGCGGATAGTCGCAGACATCCGCATCGATGAGGATTTCCCCCGGGACCGCTCCTCCGCCAGCTTCGTCGAGTACCGCAACGAGATACTCAACAGGCTGCATTTTGGCGGAAAACACGAAAAATAAATACGCTTTTACCGGGCGGTGCTGCCGCCTTGTAAATAAAGAAAAAACAAGAGGAGAAAAAAATGAACTCAAAGAAGCTTGTAGCAATGGGTCTTGCGTTGATCCTTGCGCTGTCTCTGTGCGCCTGCGCCGCCAACGAGCCCGCCGGCACCACCGAGGGCGAAACCACCGCCTCCACCGTTATAGCCGACTCCAACAACGACGGCCAGATAGAGGTCGGAACCGTTGAGGACGTTGAAGTAAACGAAGCGAGCGAGCATCTCGACGCCGCAGAGGCCTCCGCCTCCGGCAACTGGGAAGCCCTGTTTGTTCCCATAGACATCGAAGGCCGCGCTATCGACATGGCCAACGTTGACCTGACCCCCACCGCAGAAGAGCTGGAGGCCATGAAGAAGGAGCCTGCCTATGGCCGTCCCATCCATTACTTCATGTCCGATGGCTGCACCTCCGGCCCCACCATGGCGGATCATCTCGGCTACTATAAGGAAGCCGGCCTGACCGCAGAGGGCGTTAAGGGCAGCAGCGACGTAGAGGCGCTCGGCACCGATCAGGTAGACGTTGCCACCGGCATGATGGCAAAGATGCTCGTACCCATAACCAACGGCGTGGACATCACCTTCGTAGGCGGCGCCCACATCGGCTGCAAGTCCCTGTATGTCCTCGCGGACAGCGACTATAACACCACCGCCGACCTCAAGGGCCAGAAGATCTCCGCCCCTAACGGCATCGGCAAGTCCGACTACAACATAACCGCGCTCCTTCTCGACGCCGACGGCATCGACTACTCCAAGGATGTTGAGCTGGTCCAGGTCTCCGCCGACGCCTGCGTTACCGCTATGGAAAACGGCGAGATAGCCTCCGCGCTCCTCAGCGATACCTTTGCATACTCCATGGTCAAGGACGGCAAGCTCAAGTGCATCCGCTCCCAGCTTGACAGCGACTTTGCAAACCGCACCTGCTGCGTAATGGCCATGAACGGCACCTTCGTAAAGGAGAACCCCACCATCGCCAAGAAGGTGGCCCAGGCCGTGCATAAGGCTCATAGCTGGATGCGCGACAACCCCGAGGAGGCCACCAAGGTGCTCATGGAGATGGGCTGGAACGGCGGCAACTATGAGATGAATATAATGATAAACAACTCTCTGCAGTTCGGCCTTTCCGATGAGTTCACCGGTGAAACCCTGAAGGACTTCATCGGGCGTTATATCCGCCTCGGCCTCATCACCTCCATGGACAACGCCGACGAGGTGCTGAAGCTGGCATGGACCCCGATACTGTAATCTGAACCTGATACAAAGCAAAACGCCCCCGCTAAGCGGGGGCATACACTGACGAAAAAGTGGCTGAACGCCACTTTTTTGTTGCTCTGCATCATATATATTCTTTCACCCGCGGCCGATGTATATCTACTGCAGATTTGTTTGCAAAGTAAAAACGCGAAACGGGTCAAAGTATAAATCCAACCGCTCAAAAAAAACATCAATATAATAAATGCTTATGGATAATAGCCGCCATATTGACATTGATATAAGGTGTAGGTATAATATCTATCCGTAAAAACAAACGAGGCCGAAGGCTCTGAAATATTTAAAATGTTTTGCACTCAAAAGGAGAAATTATATGTCGCTGCTGTTTGATACCTTCGTTCAGAAGATGAAATACAATGTGCTTAGGGAAGTGGCGAAGCTGGCCTATAATGATGAGCTCACGCCGCAGAGGATAATGGACATCTCCACCAAGATAATACCGGAGGGCAAACCCATGTTCCGCTGCTGCATATATAAGGAGAGGGCGATAATAAACCAGCGGGTAGCCATGGCGCTTGGAGGCGATGAGGACGGCAACGTGGTTGGCGTACTGCCTATAGCCTGCGACGAATGCCCTGTGGACGGGATACAGGTCACCGCCGCCTGCAGAGGATGCCTTGCCCATCGCTGCATGGATAATTGCCCCAGGGGAGCGATAAGCATAGTGGATCATCACGCAATTATAGATAAATCAAAGTGCGGCAAATGTATGTCGGTATGCCCATATTCCGCCATAGTGAAGCATGTGCGCCCCTGCGTCCGCGCATGCAAGGCAGAGGCTATATATATAGACAAGGAGACCGAAAAGGCGGTAATAAACAAGGACAAGTGCATATCCTGCGGCTCCTGCGTGTATCAGTGCCCCTTCGGCGCGATAACGGATAAGTCCAGCATTACCCAGGTAATATCCCTTATACGCAACTCCGGCAACAATAAAAACTATCGCGTGTATGCGGTGGTTGCACCCTCCGTGGCGAGCCAGTACACGGACATTGCGCCGGAGCAGGTGATGGCGGGCATAAAGGCTCTCGGCTTTTATGATGTGGTGGAGGCGGCATGGGGCGCCGACATGGTGGCGTGGCTTGAGGCGGAAGAGCTTGCGGAAAAGCGCTTTCTTACCTCCTCCTGCTGCCCGGCTTTCGTAAACTATATAAAGAAGGGCTTCCCGGAGCTTGCGGAAAATATTTCCCACAATCTCTCCCCAATGGCGCAGATAGCCCGTTGGCTGCAGGAAAAGGACGAGGGCTGCCATGTGGTGTTCATAGGCCCCTGCATAGCGAAAAAGGGCGAGGTGAAGTATACCAAGACCAAGAAGTATGTGGATTATGCAATAACCTTCGAGGAGATGCAGGCGATGTTCTCCGCAAAGGGGATAGATGTAGCGTCCATGGATAAGGCACAGCTGGGAAATGCCTCGTGTTTCGGCAGGATATTCGCCCGCTGCGGCGGCCTTGCAGAGGCCGTCAAGGAGGCGCTCAAGGAGCAGGGAGTCACGGAGGAGCAGTTCGGGCTGTCCGCCGTTTCCTGCAACGGAATTTCGGAATGCAAGGCGGCGCTCCTTAAAAAACAAAAGGGGCTGCTCAAGGAGAATTTCATAGAGGGCATGGCTTGCGAGGGCGGCTGCATAGGCGGACCCGCTTGCCTGAGCCACAATGCAAGGAACACCGCCCAGGTCAACGCCTACGGGCGCTCCTCTGCGGAGAGCAGCATATCAGACGCAATAAAGGCGTTCCGGGATGAAGAGAAAAAATAGGATATTAAAGCCGTGTGCAGCTGATTGGAGCCGCACACGGCTTTTTTTGATTTAAAAATAAAGATGAGACTTACGGCTGCGGCATTTTGACTATTTAAGGTTGGAAATGATGCTGTTTACCGCCTTTTCCACGAGCTCCCGTGAGGTGGCAAGGTTCATGCGAATGTGAGTGCCGAACCTTTCGCCGCCGAACCAGTCGCCGTAGTCAAAGGCAAGGCCGCACTTGTCCTCCATAAAGCTTTTTATTTCGGAGGCGGGAAGGTACGCGCCGAAGTCTATCCAGAGGAGATAAGTGCCTTCCAGCGGGGATACCACTGCCCCGGGCAGCGACTTTTTCAGGGACTCCCTTACATACTCATAGTTGCCGTAGATGATATCTCTTACCTGCTCGAACCATTGGCGGCCGCCCCGGTACGCGGCTTCCACCGCCACATAGCCGAAGGGGTTTCCTCCGTGTATACGTATGCCCTCCACGAAGCCGTCGAATCTCCTGCGGATATCAGGATCGGGTATTATAGCGAAGGAATTCTGGCAGCCCGCCAGGTTAAAGGTTTTTGTGGCGGCGGTGAGGGTGACGAGTATTTTATCATAGTCGCCTACGGTGGCGCTCGGTATGTGAACGTTGTCGCCGAATACTATGTCGTGGTGTATCTCATCGGATATCACGTATACGCCATGCTTTTTGCAGATGTCCAGCATGGCCTTCAGCTCATCGCGCTTCCATACCCTGCCCGCGGGGTTGTGGGGGGAGGAGAGTATAAAGAGCTTCACGCCGTTTTCCACGATCTTCTTTTCAAAGTCCGCAAAATCTACGGTGTATGTGCCGCCGGTATTTATAAGGTCGCAGCAGACGAGCCTGCGGCTGTTGTTTTTCACGGCGTGCATAAAGGGGTAATATACAGGCGTCTGCACTATGACGGCGTCGCCGGGTTCGGTGAACACCTGCAAAAACCAGTTGAAAGCAGGTACTACGCCGGGTGCAAAGCGCAGCCATTCTTCCTTCACCTGATAGCCGTGGTATTTGCGTTCCCAGTCTATGAATGCCTGATGATAGCTTGGCCGGGGAACATAATAGCCGAACACGCCTGTCTTCATGTAGTCCTCAATGGCAGACACGACGCAGTCCGGCACGCGGAAATCCATATCCGCTATCCACATTGCCTGAAGGTCGCTGCGGCCAAATGTGGATTTCAGATTGTCCCACTTGCTGGAATCGGTGCCCCGCCTGTCTACGAATACTATCTGTTCCTTATTATCGCTTGCTGTATTTGTCAATTGATGTTACCTCCGGATAAATCTATATGGATTATAGTGCATTTTCGGCTTTATTCAAAGAGCAAAAAAAGCTCATTCGAAAAAACGATTATACCGTATGCAATATCATTAAACTGAATTTGATGACGGTACCCAAAAGCGATGCATATGCGGCTTTAAAGGGCCGCCTATGTCTTTGTTTTGGATTGCAAAATAAAGGTGAAGTTTGCGGCTGCCGCATCGACAACGTAAGTTTATGGAGCTATACTTTTATATATAAATCAAACTATTTTTACAGGCATCATATGCTTTTATAAAAGGAGTGAAACCATGAAAGAAGTAAAACCGTCCAAGAAGCCGCTGTTGTTTTACTATGGCATAGTGCTGCTTTGCGTGGTGCTGTTCAACGCGTTCATAGCGCCGATGCTGATGGACGACCCTGTCAAGGAGGTGGATTACGGCACCTTCATGCGCATGGTCGACAACAAGGAAGTGGACAAGGTACAGGTGAATACTAATGAGATAACCTTCATGGACAAGGAGGGCAAGGTATACTACACCAGCGCCATGGAGGATCCCGACCTTACGCAAAGACTCTATGAATCAGGAGCGGCGTTCGACAGGGTAATAGAAAAGACAATGAGCCCGCTGGTGAGTTATCTTATTACCGGCGTGCTGCCGATAATACTCTTTGTCGCCCTGGGCCAGTACCTCTATAAACGCCTTATGAGCCAGGCCGGCGGCAAGGATTCACTCATGTTCGGCGGAATGGGCAAGAGCAACGCCAAGATGTATGTGCAGAAAGAAGTCGTCGACGACGTGCTCACGCCTGCCACCGAAATTTCGCTCGACGCCGCGCGCAAGATCAACAAGCACGCCGAGCTGGGAGATCTGGTAAACGTCGACGTGCGCACCCAGAACTTCGGGCGCATCGCTGCCCAGACCGCCAAGCAGGTCATCATGCAGCGCATCCGCGAGGCGGAGCGCGGCATGATCTTTGACGATTACATTACCCGTCAGGGCGAGATCGTGGCCCGCACGCCGAGCGCGATGGTGGGCTATTTCAAGAATCCCGAGGCCACGAAGGAGGTTTTCACGGCCGACGGATGGTTCCGCACGGGCGACCTCGGGGAGCTGGACAAGGACGGCTGGCTCTACATCAAGGGCCGTCTGAAGAACATGATCGTGGGTCCCGGCGGCGAGAACATCTATCCCGAGGACATCGAGACGGTGCTCAACTCGCACGTCTGCATCGCCGATTCGATCGTCACGGAGCAGGAGGGCCGCCTGATCGCCCTGGTGCACTTCAACCGCGAGGAGATCGAGTCGATGATCGACGACTGGCGCGAGGAGTGGGAGAGCAAGAAGGAGGCCTGGGAGGCCAAGACCGAACAGCTGAAGAAGGAGATCATGGATTTCGTCAACGCCAAGGTCAACCGTTTTTCGCGGATCTCGGAGGTCGTCGAGGAGAAGGAGGATTTCATCAAGACCCCCACGCACAAGATCAAGCGTTTCCTTTACAACAAGAACAAGAACGGCCAGACTCCGGACCAGCCTGCCGCCGGAAAATAAGCAAAGCCCCCGCTCTCGGAGCGGGGGCTTTTTCTTAATCCGGAGCAGCCGGAGCGTTTCCGCGGGGCGGTCGGCTTTCGGCGAGGGACCGGGGCGCTTTCGAGGAGCCGCCTCACTTGAGGTAGATGCCGTGGGCGGCGCACTCGGCGATCATCCGCTCGGGCCAGATGCTGACCTGGACTTCGCCGATATGGGCGCTGCCCAAGAGGAGCATACACAAGCGGCTCTGGCCGATGCCGCCGCCGATGGTGTAGGGCAGCTCACCGTTCAGCACTGCCTTGTGGAAGGGCAGGGTGCGGCGGTCGTCACAGCCTGCCATGGTCAGCTGCCGGTCCATGCTCTCGGGGCTGACGCGGATGCCCATGCTACTCAGCTCGTAGCTGCACTGCAGGGGCTCGTTCCAGAACAGCAGGTCGCCGTTCAGGTCCCAGTCGTCGTAGTCAGGGGCGCGGCCATCGTGGGGCTTGCCGCTCTTCAGGGGAGCACCGATCTTCATCAGGAAGGTGGTGCCGTTTTCCTTTACAAAGGCGTTCTCGCGCTCCTTCGGGGTCAGGTCAGGGTACTTGTCCTCCAGCTCCTGGGTGGTGATAAAGGTCACGTTGGGGGTGTGAAGGGGCAGATCCTGCAGCTGGGGGAACATGGCGTGCAGGTTCATCTCGGTGGCGCAGACGGCCGACACGATGGAGCGCACCACGTTCTTCAGGTAGGCCTCGCTGCGGTCCTCCTCGCGGATGACCTTCTCCCAGTCCCACTGGTCCACATAAACGGAGTGGAGGTTGTCCAGCTCCTCGTCCCGGCGGATGGCGTTCATGTCGCAGTACAGGCCCTTGCCCACGCGGAAGCCGTAGTCCTTCAGGGCCTTACGCTTCCACTTTGCCAGCGACTGCACCACCTGTGCCTCGATGCCGCTGTCCCGGATGTCAAAGGTGACCTTGCGTTCCACGCCGTTCAGGTCGTCGTTCAGGCCGGTGGAAGCCTCCAGAAACAGCGGAGCCGACACGCGGTAGAGGTTCAGCGTGGCACACAGGGTGTCGGCGAACAGCCGCTTCACGGTGCCGATGGCACGCTGGGTGTCGTACAGGTTCAGCGCGGGTGTATAGTTCTGCGGGATTATCGTTTTGCTCATAACAGTTTACCCCTCTCTTTCCGTTCTCCGCCGCCGAATTGCGGCACCGGAACGGCTTTCCCTTTAATACAGTAAATTATGGCACAATTTCAGAGCGTTGTAAAGGGGAGAACGCAAAGCCGGTGCAATTCGGGAGCTTACGCCTCTGCCACGGCCTCGATCTCGCACAGGACACCCTTGGGCAGATCCTTGACAGCAACGCAGCTGCGGGCGGGCTTGGAGGTGAAGTACTTTGCGTAGAGCTCGTTGAAGGCGGCAAAGTCGGCGATATCGGCCAGGAAGCAGGTGGTCTTGATGACCTTGTCGTAGCCGGAACCGGCGGCTTCCAGGATCGCACCCACATTCTTGCAGCTCTGCTCGGTCTGGGCGGCGATGCCCTCGGGCACAGTGCCGTCCGCGGGATTCACAGGGATCTGGCCGGAGGTGTAGACGAAACCGCCTGCGATGAAGCCCTGGGAGTAGGGGCCGATCGCGCCGGGAGCCTTTTCAGTAGCGATGACTTTCATGGAAAATACCTTCTTTCTGTGTGTTTGATGGAGCTTTTCTCTTCGGGGAGAAAAATTCTGCTGCTTGAAGTCTACACCATGGGGCGGGATGTGTCAATCCGGGAGGGACTTTTTGCCCATGCGGCCTTTACAAGCGGGCAAAAAGGCGGTATCCTTAATCTATTGATACACCACCCTTCAGGAGGAACCCATGGATATCCGCCAGCTGCACTATTTTCTGGTTTTGTGCGAAGAAATGAACTACACCCGCGCGTCACAGCGGCTGTTTTTGTCGCGGCAGGCCCTGAGGCAGAGCATCACGGCGCTGGAAGCCGAGCTCTGCGGCCCGCTGTTCGTCAGCGCTCACCACAAGCTCTCGCTCACCGAGCGGGGGCTGAGCTTGCAGCGCCATGCGGCCCCGGTGGTGGAGCAGTTCCAGCAGATGCAGGC
>OGRI01002384.1_pt1 | contig 13686 bp, 17 predicted proteins | sample 1553391 | NCBI WGS metagenome assembly OGRI01 (sample SAMEA2580052, study PRJEB22360) | human gut metagenome | reverse complement strand
CTGCAACGGGCATGGGAGCGGCTCATTATCGGGGTCGCATAGCTTTCCGTAACCCAGCAATGGAAGCCGCCGTATACATCCGACAGCCTCACTCTGTGTCGTGTCGGACGCGTCGTCACGGTCAACGGCAACGTCAAGTTCACCGGCAGTGGAACACAGAACTACTCGACGGCGAATGAGACTATCCCAGAAGCGTTCCGTCCGCTCGCCGACCAGAGCATCATATCGTTCCCGTCCTGCGGTTTCAGCCTGCTTGTCATGCGTGACGGGAAGGTGCAGATGCTTGGCGACCCGAGATCCGCTTACTCCACGGCGCACGGCTGCTGGATGGCACTGCAATAGCATTCCGTAACCCCGATTCGTTTCACGAAACTGACCAGTGATCCGGAATTCACAATCAGTGGATACGTCGTCAATGGCTTGGCGACCGTCTACTGCCGGTGGGTCAACAAAGGGCTTTTCGGCAATAAGGCGTGGAATGGAGTGGCTTTGGCAAGCATGGACGTGCAGTCCGCCAGTGAAGGCTTCAACGAGTTCGTAGACAATTCCTATGAAGACCATATGGAGAATCGTTTTCTGTACGTTGCGGGAAACACGGTTTCCTTCCGCACATCGTATGATGCGACCATTCCCGCAAACACATGGCATGTTGGCAACGTATCGTTTCCGGTGACGACGGTTTAGGCAACGATATAGGTCATCGTTGTGGCAAAAAGCCGCCGTTCTGGCTCCCGCCGTAAGGTGATAAGCGTCTGTGGTTGCGGAATCCCAATTATGCATATTCCACATCGCATGGTTGCTGGATTGTGGACTAGACGAATTCCACACCATCTGGCGCTGGAATGATCTTCGGGAAGCATTGGATGATATCGGATGAGTTCACGCCTCCGATAAGCGTCACCGACCCGTCAGCGTTCCACCTCGCCTGTTTGCCATACGCGATGCCGTGCACGTTCGTGACGCACCCAAGACCGACCGTTTGGGAGGGCTTCACTCCCGCCTGGAACAGCCAGACACGGTAATCGCCGACTTTCACGGTGCTTCGGAACGAAGACAGGTCCACGAAAATCAGACCGTCTTTGACCGTGATGGTGTTCGAAGCGCCATAAGAAGACGGAACGAACGATGCGGTATTCTGCCATTGCAGTTGGCATTGCTGGGTTACGGAATGCTATTTCACCGGCCAGCAGCCGCAGACGCGGAAATAGTATCCGCTGTTCATGCTGCCGCTGATCGTGACCTTGCCGTCAGAGTCGAAGGACAAGGCTCCATGCTGCCCGTTCACACCTTCCAGCAGTATCGTGCCTTCACCCTCCGGCAGGAAACCGGTATCCATCGTCTCATTCACGATCTGGCCGTTGGAATTGATGTTGGATGTGAAGGACGTGTTGCCAAAAGCGAACGCCATCATTCCGACCTTGGCGAGATGTACCGTCATGCCGTAGGGCCCATGCCAGATCTGCCGTTCAAGGGTTACGGAAAACTACTGCTTCGTGTCGAAGACGTGGACGGTAACAGCAATGCGATAGCTCAACTGTGTACTGCCTGCGTTCCATGCGACAATCTGGAATCCTTTTGCCGAATGACTGTTCGTGATCATCGAGATGTTGTTGAACGATGGGACTTTGTTCTGATTGTTGTTCATCAACTGCAATTCGACGGAGTATGAATTCCAGTTTGCCGCTTCGATCGGCAGCTTGATGTCTATTGACGTGTTCGTGTTCGGCTTGAAGATCATGGACGCGACGCAGTAGGCGTCATAGCCTCTAGGTCGCGCGACTACGACCCATTCACCCGACTGGGTTACGGAAAACTATCCTCATGGGATCGGATAGCAGAGTGAGCCGACACAACCCTGATTGCTACCCGCGGCTCCCATGTTCGCGCATCTGATGGTTCCGTTCGGATTGACGACGAGCATTCTCGCCGTCTGCCCGTTCGATACGCACACCATCGCATTGACTTCGACCGGAGGGCGCAGTTCGACGGGCAGCACGTATTCGCATTGCACTGAATCCCAACTGCCATTACCGATATTGCCGGAGTATTTGACGAGCATCATCATGCCGGTGCGGATGACCGTGAAGCCCTTCGCGTTGTACAGGGTTACGGAATCCCACAAAGCCCCCCTCGGTGTGAACAGGCGTACCGGCGTGCCGACCGTGATGCCATTCAATGGAATACGCCACAACGGCATGTATGCGTCAACCGCGCCGGACAATATCTTCCCTGACGGAATGGTCGGGTCAGCGGCGGCAGTCGCATTCGGCGAACCCTTCAACACGGTCAATGCCACATTCTCATTACCGGTCTTGGAATCTCGATGGTAGTGTGCGCAGATGATGTCATTGCGTTTCATACCCTGCGACCCGTTGGAGATCGTCACCGATTCCGCCGACGTGATATGCCAGTCCAAGCCCTGGATCGACGCGCAGCCGGTGCCGATCGTCGCCCTGTTGGACGAACTCATCGAACATTTTAACGCGTCGCCCCAGTCGTACACCACGTCGGACTTCGAGAACTTGGCCTGATGGATGATCGCCTTATCCTCGCTGCTGATGTGCATGGTTCCGGCTTTGCCGTCAACCAGTTCGATGGTCATTGTTCAACCTCCTTCAACCATGCTTCAAACGAAGCGTCATCCTGCTGCATGAACGCCATGAAAAACGAGTTGCACTTGGAGCATAATTCGTAGATGTCAGGTGCCACATCTTCCGCGATGCGGGTCGCCTTGCCGGCCGAATAGCGGCGCACGGTGAACCATTCACGCGCCTCAGTGTCACCGGCGGCGACATAGGCGGTCTTGCCGCACTTGTCGCACACGTACTTCGAGTAACCGTCAGACTTCACTATCCAATCCTTTCAAAAGTGAAACAACCAAGCGAAGGCAACTGCCTCCACGTGCCGCCGAAATCAACGGAAGGGTCAACACCAGTCGTGTTCTGGACCACGTATCCGATCGGAAAAACGACCCTCCCGGAAGCGCCGTCGCCGACATGAGCGCTGATGACGCCGTCAACGCTCACGATCGAGGAACCGTCCACCCTCACGCCACCAAGCACGTCCGTGGACGCCTTCGGCAGCGTGTAGGCGTTCGCGCCCCGTTCGACCGAAGCGAGCTTCGACCGCTCGTCATCGGTCATCATGCCCGACTTGGCACTGTCGGCCACGGTCTTGGCCGCATCGGCGACGTTCTTCGCATCCTCGGCGGTCTGATTCGCCTTGCCGATCTGCGCCGCGAAACCGGAAGCCGTCCTGTTCGCCGACTCGGCGACCTGCCTGACGGCATCCAAATCCTCGGAAGCGACCTCCGCGTTGATCGTGCTGCCTGAAATTGATAGGCCACGGCCAGCCGTCAAAGACACGCCACCGCCAGTCGAACCCGAAGACGAAGAGGAAGAGGAAGAACCGGAATAGTTCGCGTTCGCCGACTGTACAGGCAGTCCGACCTCGAACGTCGAAGTCAAAATCCCGGAATCGATTTTCACGATCCGCTTCGTCACCACGGCGGTGACGTTGACGCCGGAAGCCTGATCCGTCGCAACAATCTTGTCATCCACACGCAGACCGTCGCCGACCTCATCGGACAACGTCACTTCGACCGATCCTCCGGTCTGCAATTCCTGCAGATGCTTCTTCGTCTCGGATTGCAGCGTGCCCAGATCCGCGTTGGAATAGTCGTATGTGGCGCATACTTCATCGGCGCCAACGAGCGTCTGCGTCTGACTCACCACGCCGGTCGCGTCGGCGAAATAATTGACCACCAGACGGTTCTTGAGCTCCTGCGAGCCAAGGCCGATGAGATGATTCACCGCGCGACGGTTGGTTTCGGCCTTGAAATCCACCAAGTCGGAATCGATCGTGTTGTCGATGATGCCGACCGGCGTGATGCCAAGCAGGATGTGATTATCCTTGGCTTGGAAGTCGAGGCGTCTGCCGCAGGATGCGAGCAGATTGCGGAATCCTGTGTAGGCGTCCACGTAGCGTGGATTCTGGAACATCCAATTCGACAAAGTGGAAGCATCGGAGGAATCGACAGTAAACACCGAATCCAAACTGATGCGCTTCAAAAGGCTTTTGAGGATGTCAGGCAGCTTGCCGGAGACGGTCAGGTAATCCTGATTCGCGTCCGGCTGCAATATCTTCGCCGCCAACATGCCAGTCCACGATTGGCCGATCCACGTGGCCGTGGACACGCCACCGGAAACAGCCACACGACGGTCGATGATCCGTCCGCCCACGTCACTGCCGTCAAGCCAGAAATACCAGCCACGTTCGATTTCCGGCGCAGACGGATCTTCGATGGTCAGCTCGAAATCGTTTTCGTCCGTGCCGCAAGCCCAATCCAACGTCACCTGCGATACGCTCGCATGTGGCGTCAGCTTGCCGTCGGCGAGGATAACGTCAGCCAAGGCACACCTCCAGAAACGTCAAACATGGTCAAGTCGATTCCATAATTGCCGGAAACCGTCAACAGCGAATCTCCTGCCGGTATCGGCTCGAAAACATATGAGCCGCTTCCACTGCCGTTGCCGCGAACGCCCTTGTCGAAAACATCCGAAACGTCGCCGTTTTCGGCCGTCAACGTTATCGTCTTCCGCAATCCGGTGGCCGACAATGACACATGACCGCCTTCCGGCACTGTCACATCAACCGCGTAAGTGTTGCCGCCAATCCGGAAAGACGGGTTGACGCAAGGGCCGAAAATGACCGCAGCGAACTCAGCGGCCTTGCCGGTCGGATTATGCACCGTCAAGGCGATTTTCGACGGAGCCAAATCGGTCGGCAGATCCAGTGGAAGGTCAATCTGCACACCGGTGACTGCCGTCATCGGAAAGAAATGTTGCACCGGCAGCGCGCGACGCCAGACGCCATCGCAAAGGACAATCGTGTAATCGACTTGCGCGTATTCCGGCCATGGCACCAGACCGAGCGAAGAACCGACGACATAAGCTTGTTGCGTCCATTCGCCATCAACCGTCAACGTGCCAGGCCGGACTGCCTGCACGTCCGAATCGAAAGCCGTCTGCACCACGTCCAATCTTGACGGATCCGTGGTGCGGACGGTCATTTTCGCCGTCGAAGCGTTCCGGCTCACCGATTTGATGCCGCGAGTGGCCAGCGTGTACGTCCATGCGTATCCGCGCATTTCCTGCAGGTCAGCCACCCACAGATCATCGGCGTTGAGGTCGATGACCGTGCCATCATGCGACGTGTATTCAAGCTCGCGCATATTTGCGGATCAACCTCCCCAAGTCACGGTCGCTGACCGTCGAATCATCGGACGCGGCGCTGATAATCGCGCCAAGATCATTGTGCAGGCTGGTTATCGCCGCCACCACGGAAGCGGTATCAACCTGTACGCTGACCTGATTGCCTGTCATCTGATTGGCTGTGGCAAACACTTCTCGTGGAATCTTCCGCTCGTTAAGCAGGCGCATGTTATCGACGCCGTAATAAGCCGTGGCCGCAGCATTGTGCGTGAACTCGCCCGCTGTAAGACGAGCGTTGAGCAGATACACGCTGTCGCTCAACCCGTTGCCGGGCGCCCACGCCGGATCCACGTAGCCGGAAAACATGCCGCCGCCTGCGAACTGCTGGAAGTGGCCATCGGCGAACATTCCACCGGTGTAGCCACCCTCCTTCTTCGTCTTTTCCGTGACGGTGAAGCTCTTGTCCGCGATCTTGAAGTTGTTGATGGAGCGGAGCACCGGAGTCGCCTGGTCGTTGACCGATGCGGTGCTCTTCTTGTCGTTCAGCTTCTTGCGGTTGACAGCGTCGACCTTCGGTCCGGCCTTGTCGGTCGAATCGAGGGTGTTCTTCTTGTTGTTGAGCCTCTTCGCGTTCGCGGCGTTCGTCTTCGGCGTTGCCCTGTCGGTGGAATCCAAGGTGTTGCGCTTGTTTGACAGTTTCTTCGCGTTGGCCTTGTCTACCTTCGGCGAGGCGTTGTCCTTCGCGTCGAGTCTGGCTGTGGCTTTCTTTCCGTTGAGCTTTCCGATGTTCTTGGAGGCGGTGTTCGCCTTCTTGGATGCCTTGTCGGTCGCGTCGATGGTGGCGTTGACGTGCTTCCTGTTGAAGTCGTCCATCATCTTCTGCGCCTTCTTGGCGCTGGCTGTGGCCTTCTTGTCGTCGGCGTCGAGCTTGGCCTTCGCTATCTTCTTGTTGAATTTGTCAAGGTTGGTTTCCGCGCCTTTGGTCTTCGACTTGGCCTTGGAATCGTCAACGTCAAGCTTCGCCTTGTTGTTGTCGGCGGTCATCCTGATATTGTCGATAGAAGCCTTGATGCTGTCTGAACTCAACCCCCAACGGTCTGCCAAGGCGTTAGCGGCCTGGCCGCTCATGCCCGATGCTTCGGCCTGCCGGATGATCGCATCACGCGCGTCCTGCAGCACGCCGTTCGCACGCTCGATCTCGCCGCTGCTGAAACCGGTGCTCTCGCCCTGCTTGAGAATCTTCTCCGCAGCATTCTGGGCGCTGCTGGCGATATCCTCCAAAGCCTGCTTGGTCTTGGTGCCCTTCTCGGAAAACCTGTCAAGCAGGTTTCCGCTCTGGTCGAACACCACGCCATTATCCTTGCAGGTGTCGGACAGTTCACCGATCTTCTGATTCAGTTGGTCGACCGCCTGGTCTGCAGTCAGATTGCCCGACTCCAAACCAAACAACGCCTGGACAAGATCATCGATTTGGCTTGACGCATCCGAAGCGGAAGAGCCAAGCTCTTTGTTCGCGCTGGCAGCTTCCTTCGCTGCCGATGCAGACTTGCCGTCAGCGTCCACGGCGTTCTTGGCGGCCTTGCTTTTCTCATTGGCCTTCTTAGACGCATCATCGTAGGCCTTTGATTCCTCTTCCAAAGCTTTCTTGATGGCGGCTGCCGCAGTTCCGCCAATGCCGGGCTTGTCGATTTCCTTGATCTGCTTGTTGACGCGCTTCAACGCGGCTTCGTTGCCCATGGCCGCGCTGGTCATATCGGTCAGGCTGATACCCGCCTCGTCAAGCCATGTGGTCAACTTGACGCCGCCACTGCTCATATCCTGATAGGCTCCGGCGATTTCGGACGCGACATCCGAACCGGACTCCAGGGCACTTTCCAGCTGCTCGGATTCCGCCTTAGCCTTCTGCTGCTGAGAAATGAAAGCCGATAACGCCGCTCCGGCCACCGTCAGCGCGATACCCCACGGGCCGCCAAGCAGACTCATGACACTGCCGCCGACCGCCTTGAAACCGGCGGTCTTCAACTGCGCCTTGGACGCAGACGTACCGAACGCTTCCATCTGTTCGGAAGCGCTCATCGAAGACGCCCTAAACATCTGGAATGCGGTCTGCGCGGAAGCCAAAGCGGTCTTGACACGTTGGATCGGGTCGATGGCCAAGCCGATATTGTTGGCCATCGTGCTGGTGCTGCCGTTGAGATTGCCCGCGGCCTTATGCACAGCGCCGAACACGCCCGCAAGTGACGCCATGACCACGAGCGTCTGCTGCGCGCCGGACGGCAAACCGGCGAACGCGTCAACCAGCGTATCCAAGCCCTGCACCATCTTGCGCAAAGGCCCCTGAGCGCCCTCACCAACGGAAATCATCAAGGACTCCATCGAACCACCCAGATTCTCCAGATCACCCTTGAGATTGTTGTTCTTCGCAGCCGCCTGCTCGGCGGCGTAACCGCTTTCGGAGACGGCCTTCGTCCACTTGTTGACACCGGACTCGCCCGCCTCGTAAAGATAATTCGCGGCCTTGATGGCATAGCTGCCGAAAATTGTCGCGTTCGCCTGGTTGCGCTGCTCGTCGGTCAAGCCTTTTTCGGCCTTCTGCAATTGGCCGGCGAAATTCGCCATACCGACGAAATGATGTTGGGCGTCATATGCGCTGATGCCCAATTCCCTCATCGTATTGGACGCTTCGGCGGACGGCGCGGCCAGCTTCATCAGCATGCTGTTCAGCTGGGTGCCGGCCTCGGCGCCGATGGTGCCGTTCTGCGCGAACAGCGCCAGAACGCCGGTGGTCTCCTGCACGTTCATGCCGAAACTGTTCGCCTGCGCTCCGCAATTGTTCAACGCCTCACCGAAATCGGAGACATTACCGACGGCCTTGCCGGCACCAGCCGCCAAAGTATCAGCCACCTGGGAAGCCTGAGAGCCCTTCAGATGGAACATGCTCAACGCGTTGGCCATGTATTCGGCGGCATCCCCCACGGCCATTCCATCGGACGCGGCCAGATTCAAAGCGCCGGTCAAGCCGCCGTTGAGAATATCCGTGACGCTCATGCCGGCCTTGCCGAGATCATTGATCGCATCGGCGGAATCCGTAGCGGAATAAACCGTGGAAGCTCCGGCTTCGATGGCGGCGGCACGCAGCTGGTCCATTTGTGCGCTGGTCGCGCCGGTGTTCGCCTGCACGGTGCTCATCTTCTGATCGAAGTCTGCGGCCATCTTCACCGCGGCCACGCCGAACGCGGCCACGGCCAGCCCTGCGGCGGTCATGCCGCTGGCGATGAGCGCGGACTTGCGGCCGGTGTTCTCCATGCCCGAAGCAACCGTTTTCGCGGTGCTTCCGGCGCGGGTCATCGCCGCCTCATAGGAGGCTGTGTCCGCCATCAACCGGATGACGATGTTCTTGTTCTCCGCCAAAGCATCCTCCAAAATGTCAGGTCAAATGCGCCACCAAGGCGTTCGCGGCCGGATTGTCCCTGCCATTCGCATCAGTCCACTGTTTCATGGCCTGCTGCATGTGCGCAGTGGCCCAGCAGACGCTGGTTTCGGCATGCAACGTAAGTTCACCCTTCGGGTCTTGGCAGATCGTGCGAGGCAAACCGCACATGGGGCATAACGACCGTTCGTATTCAGCCAACGAGCGCATCCAATTGCGTTCCGTCTCATCCCATTCGACCTCATCGCCCTCACTCGGACGCCAGCCCATGAAACGCTTATAAGAGATGCCGAGCTGGCGGCAGATCTTAAGGTCCTCGACTAGTTGCGGAGAACCTGCGAGGCGAGGTCGAATGCCGCTTTTGGGTCCGCTGCGGTACCGTTCAGTTCGGCGATGGCCTGCCAGATCGGAGTGAACTGGCCATCGGTGAGTTCGTCGAATAGATTGCGCCACGCCTGTTCGGTCTTGTCCTCGTCGGCCACCGGCTTGCCGCCGATGGTCGCGGAATCAAGCATGAGCGGCAATGCCGCGGCGGCGGTGCCGAACATGTCGTTCGTGCCGTTGTCATTGCGGTGCGCGGCCAATGCCTGCGCCCACTGGCTTACCGGCAATGCCCGCAACGTGAGCTTCAATGTCTCCGCATCCGCCTGTTCGCGTAGCTCTTCGATGCGCCGCGCGGTGGCCTTCGCCTGCCGGTTCGTCCCAGCCTCCGTGATTTGTTCGCGCGTGGTTTCCTCGGCCAGCGTATCACCCAATCTGGCGATGTCCTCGGCGGTCTGCTGGTTGAGGATGATATCGACCTCGCGCGTGCGCCTGGTGACTTTAAGCATTGTTGTTCCTTTGCTCTAACTATTCATGTTCCTTTGCCGGAAAAGAGAAAAGAGGGTCCCGCACCGGCGAAAGGGACGAAAGTCCGGTGCGGGAAGAATCAATCAGGCGACCTTCACGTTCTCCGCCCAGCCTGGAGCACGGACGGAGAAATTGACCTTGCTGCGCAGCACGCTGTTCGCGGCGATCGCCATCTTGGCGCTCATGCCGATGCGGACCGCGTACACGTTCACAATGTCGCCGGCGACAAAAGTCTTATCCGTCTGCTTGCCGTAGCGTCGCACGAAATAGCCCTCCGCGCCCTCGATCAAAGTCTCCATTGCCGCGTTCTGCGTGGAATGCGAAGTGTTGGTGTTGTCGATGACCTCGACGTTCGGGCCACTGATCTTCTTGCGTCCGGGATTCTCGTAATCCTGCGCGCTGTTCTCACGCTGGTCGGAGATGGACTCCTGTGACGGAGTGCAGCTCCACCCGCCTAAGGTGACGTAGTTGGACAGGTCGGTTCCAGCGTTGATCTCTGCGGCGGTCGGCTTCTGGATGTTTTTGATGGACGGCACCCAGATCGTGTTGACCAGACCGTCCGCCGGTGTGGAAGGAACTTCGGTTCCCAGAGTCAAAACCATGACTCCTCCTTAAATATTTGGGGTCACATGCGTGACCAGTTGAATTTGAAAGTCAGAAGACGGCACTGGTAAAGCAGCGCCGTATCCTCTGCGGTAAGTCCGGCCGCATAAGCGCCGGAATCGGAGAATAACGTCAGACAGCCGGTGTCAAAACCCTGCGCGATGAACCGTTTGCCAGCAAGCCTTGGAATCATGAGGTCATCGGCCAGCACGTTGACGGAATCGGTGGTGGTGCTCACGATGCGCACCAGCAAAGTGCCGATGACGCAATGCACATGCTGCGTTTCGCCGACGATATGACCGTTGGTCGTGACCGTCTCAATCACCCACGGCGGCTTCTCCGTAGGCTTAGGCGCTGTCTGCCGGTACACGGCCCAGCCAGCCGCCGGCTTCGGAATATGGTCGAGAATCGTGTCGGTCAACGTCATGATCGACGTCATTCAGACCACCTCCACGGCGGCACGTGCCACGTATTCCGCAAGCTTCGGCAATTCTTCCTCACCATGCTCGTAGAACCGGTGCGTTCCACCGCCCCTCGCCGTTCCGAAGAACGCGATGTTCGCGAGCGAACCCGCTCCGCCCTTGGTGGGGCCTATCTCGGCGGTGATACGCCCAGCGGATTCCTGCAGCGTGTAGCTGATCGGGATACGGCGGAACGCCTTGTTGCCTGAGCCTTTCAGGTCGTCGCGAATCGAGTTCTTGACGTTCTGCGCGCCCTTCTTCACCGAAGCGGAGATCAAAGCGCGGCGAGCCACGCCCTTGGCGAGCAGCGCATCGCCGAAGGCCGTCAACTGCGAAGCGTCGAACAGTCCGCTCATGAGTCCTCCTTCACATTCCAACGGCAGGCGGTGGCGTGCGTCTTCTCGCTTTGAGGCGAGACGAGCCTGAACCGCCTGCCGACGAGCAGCGGATTAGCGGATTCCGTGACTTCCACCACGTCACCGGCGCGAAGGCCCGGAGTGCCATATGGAAAATGCACGTACAAAGACCAGACCAACGAGACGGCGCCCATGGCTTGGGCCGCGCTGCCTTCGGTCTGCTCGCTGGCGAGGTCGCCGCTGGTCTGCACCTTGCAGCTGCCTTCGTACACCTTCTCCTTGCCGGTGTTCGGCAGTCCCGTGTCCGAATCCGTTGTGGTGTCTCCGGGGCGGGTGACAACGCACTGGTCGGTCATGAGGCTTTCGGCCATCTGGCGTAGTTTCGGCAGGGCTCCGATGAGAGGTGCCATGCTTGGCATGTCAACCTCCTCAGTAGTCGTAGGGGTAGTGCGGCAGCGGGATGACCACGGGTTCCGGAGCGATGACCGCCGTAGCGAGATCGCTGCTGACACGTTTCAGCAGCATGTCCCATTCCTCGTCGAGGATGGAGATCTCGCCGCGACTGCGCGAGCTGTCGATGCTGGTCTGCATGTTACCGTCGTCGATCTGCAGCATGGTGCTGCTCACGCCCTCCGGGTTGAGCGCCTTGCGTGCGACGGCGGCGGATTCCACCTCGATGACGGTCTCCTGATATCTCTCGTCCATGCACCATTCGTCCAGCACTGGGATGCGGTTGCGGATCATCATTTCGGCGCGGCGGAGCCATTTCCCGATCTGCCTGCCTTCGGTGCTGTCGGAGGCGATGTCGCGGCCGAGTTCGACCGCGACATCGTCGATTTGCGCCCAGGTCATGGAATCACTTCGCGATGATACCGGCGTTGCGCAGGCTGGCCAGCAAAGCGTTGATGGTGGCCATCTCCTGACCTGTGGTGGCGTTCCCCACCGCAGCAGCCTGCTTGGCGGGCATGCTGGACAGCACCGTATCGAGCGGCTTAGCTGCGCCGCCCGGCTGCGGCACATACACCGCGCTTGCCGGGATCACGTTCTCGCGGCGTCCGTTCTTGGTCTCCTTCATCATTCACCATCCTTCTCACTGGTCTTCTTCTTCGGCTTCGCGGCGTCGGCGACCGTGCTCGGTTCGTCGGCCTGCACCTCGGCCACTGTGTAGCCGTGACGCTGGAAATAGTCGGACGGATCCACATCGGTCTCACCGACGCCACCGACGAAGGTCACGCCGGCGGTGACGCCGTTGTACTCATTATTCGGAGCTTCGATTCGCCACATCATGATCACCTGACCTTGATCTTACGGAGCGCGCCAGCGGCCTTGGTGGCCTTCAATGCGACGCCGACCGGACCAAGCTCGACCTCGCCGCGATGCACTGCGCCCGGCTGGGTGAAGTCAGGCAGCCAGGTCTTCACGAGGGTGCCGTCGGTGGTGGTGATGCCGCAGAAGCCGTCCAAGCCGACGCGGTACGCGTACAGGCTGGTGGTGCCGTCGGTGGCGATGGGGATGATCGGATCGTTGCTGCCGGCCTTCTCTCCGGCGTCGGCGAAGAGGATGCCGCCATAGGATTCGCGGCTGATCGGACGGCCGTTCGCGTTGGCGAGACCATCGATCGGCTCGCGCACGTACATGCTGGTGCGGCGCACCATGGCACGGACGCGGGCAAGGGCCTTCTTGTTGCCGACCACGATGGTCGGCGTGCCGTCAAGCAGGTCGAGGAACTCGTCGAGCGTGTCGATGGCCTTGTTGCCCTTCTCTCCTTCGAGGTCGGTCCAGTCGTAGGTGCCGGAGGTGGGCTTCATCTCGGTGCTTGAGCCGGTGAGCGCCTTGTCCAGGCCGTCGAAGGCCTTATCGTTCACGCCAACGTCGCCGTTGATCACGGTATCCTGGAACAGGGTTATCGCGGCCTTCACCTTCTCGTTGATGTTGCGTGTCACCTCGTCGGATCCCTTCGGGCCGACGTTCGCGAGGATTCGGTCGATCTCGAAGGCGCCGCCGAGCACGGCGAGTGTGGTGCTGTACTTCTTGGTCGTGGTGGTGCTCGGCGAGTATTCCGTGTTGATGGCGCGGAATTCGGCGGTGGGCTGGGTCTCCTGCCGACGGTAGGAGTAGTCGAGCGTCGCGCCGCCTCCTGCGGGGTTCACGGCATCATCGAAGATGAGGGAATCGAGGATGACGCTGGACTTTCGAAATTCGTCGATGACGAAAGGGTCGTAGTCTTCGAGGGCGTTGTTCTTCGCCTCTGCGAGAGTGACAGCCATAAGGTTGTCTCCTTCCTAAGGAATCGGTTACTTGTAATATGCGGAAATGGCTTCGGAGAGACTGTGCGGCTTCGGGTCGCCGCCCTTGCCCTGGCTCGGGTCGGGCTTGACGTTCGGCTTGTTCTGCACGCTGACGAGCTTCAGCAGGCTGTCCGCATCGGCTTCCAGCTCCTCGCGAGTGGATCCCTGCAGACGTTCCGCCAAGACCTTCGGCAATTGCTTGTCGACGGCGACCTCGTATCGCAATGCCTTCGCGGCATTGCCGGTGTTGGACTTCTCCAGGCTGGCGATCCTCTCGCTGGCCTTTTCCGCGTCGGTCTTGTCGCGATCCTCGAACTCTTTGATTCTGGCGTTCGCGGCGGCGAGCTGTTCGCGCAGCGACTTGTTGGCCCGGCGCTCGTTCTTGAGCGCGGTCATGCCGTGTTCGCCGAGCTTCTCGTCGCCTTCGCCGCCGGTATTCGCCTGTGGGTCGGATTGCGGCGGCTCCGGCTGCGGCGGCTCTCCGCC